>Ga0265322_10000577_pt1 | contig 13921 bp, 6 predicted proteins | sample 41222metaG_FD_193584 | JGI IMG/M metagenome (GOLD analysis project Ga0265322, IMG submission 193584) | Rhizosphere microbial communities from Carex aquatilis grown in University of Washington, Seatle, WA, United States - 4-12-22 metaG | ecosystem: Host-associated > Plants > Roots > Rhizosphere >...
CAGTATTATCCGCTGCTGCACACCGCATTCTGGGTGGAGCACCGGCTGTGGGGCGACTCCGTGGTGGGCTACCATCTGGTGAACATCCTGCTGCATGCGGCCTCAGCCTGCCTCGTGGTAGCGATCATGCGGCGGCTGGCGCTGCCGGGGGCGTACCTGGCCGGCCTGATTTTCGCGCTGCATCCGGTGTGCGTGGAATCGGTGGCGTGGATTTCGGAGCAGAAGAACACGCTCTCCACCGTCTTCTACCTGGGCGCGGCGCTCGTCTACCTGTGTTTTGACCAGGACCGCCGGCCCGCGCGGTATTGGCTGGCGCTGGGCCTGTTTGTGCTGGCGCTGCTGACCAAGACGGTGACGGCGACGCTGCCGGCTGCGTTGCTGGTGGTCTTCTGGTGGCAGCGGGGCCGGCTCGACTGGCGCCGCGACGGGCGGCCGCTGCTGCCGTGGCTGGGCCTCGGCGCGGCCGCGGGGCTGTTCACCGCCTGGGTGGAGCGAACCTTCGTCGGCGCGCGGGGCGTGGATTTTTCGCTCTCCCTGCTCGACCGCGGCCTGCTGGCCGGCCGGGTGATCTGGTTTTATCTGGGAAAACTCGTGTGGCCCGCGAACCTGATTTTCATCTATCCGCGCTGGAACGTCGACGCGACGGTGTGGTGGCAGTACCTGTTCTCGTTGGGAGTGCTGGCGCTGGTGGCGGGATTGGCCCTGCTGGCCCGGAAGCAGCGAGGACCCCTGGCCCGCGCCGCAGCGGCGGGGCTGGCCGGGTTTCTGATTTTTGCCGGGACGCTGTTTCCGGCCTTGGGATTCATCAATGTCTACCCGTTCATATTCTCCTACGTGGCGGACCACTTTCAGTACCAAGCCAGCCTGGGCATCATCGTGCCGGTGGCGGCGGGGCTGACGCTGGCGGCTGGCCGGCTGCTGGACAACAGTGTCCCCGCCACACGGTGGCTGAGCCGCGCAGGGAGCGGGTTGCTGCTCGCGATTTTGGGCGTGCTGACATGGCGTCAGTGCGGCATGTACCGCGATGCCGGCACGCTCTATCGGGAAACGCTGGCGCGGAACCCCGCCTGCGGGATGGCCCACACGAATCTGGGCGACCTTCTGTCGAGGATTCCCGGGCGCCTGCCCGAGGCGATCGGCCATTTTGAGGCAGCGCTGCGCATCAATCCACGCGATGTGTATGCGCACAACGACCTAGGGCGCGCCTTCACGAAAATCCCGGGCCGCCAGTCAGAGGCCATTGCCGAGTATGAGGCGGCGCTGCGCATCGATCCCGATTGTGCGCCGGCGCATAACAACCTCGCCTGGGTCCTGCAACAGCAGGGGAAGGCGGACGAGGCGAATGCGCACTACGCCCGTGCCGTTGCGCTCCAGCCCGACTACGTCACCGCCCATTACGACTGGGGTGTGGCCCTGCTCGAGCAGGGCCACGCGGCGGAAGCCATCACCCAGTTCGAAACCGCCGTGCGACTGGCGCCGGACCACGCCGACGCGCTCGTGAACCTGGGCAATGCCCTGATGCAGGTGCAGCGGACGGCCGAGGCCGTGGCCTGTTATGAGCAGGCACTGCGCCTCAAACCCGGGGCCGACGTGCATTACGATCTGGGCGTGGCCCTCGCCGGGCTGGACCGGCGCGACGAAGCCGCGGCGCACTTGCGGACGGCGCTGGCGCTGGACCCGGATCTGCCCAAGGCGCACTATCAGCTCGCGCGCCTGGCGGAGCAGGCGGGCCGGCCGGCGGACGCCGAACGCGAATACCAGGAAACCCTGCGGCTGGCGCCGGATCACGCCCCGGCGCATGCCCAGCTCGGCCTGCTGCTCGCCCAGAGCGGAAGGCTGGCTCCGGCCGCCGAGCATTTCCGCACCGTCGTCCAGCTGCAACCCGGCGACGCGGATGCCCACGCCAACCTCGGCAACGTGCTGCTATTGCAAGGGCGGCCGCGCGACGCCTTCGCGCAATACGAGGAGGCGCTCCGCCTGCGGCCGGACGATCCGCGCACCCGGGAAAACCTCGAGCTCGCCCGCGAATCGCTCCAGACGTCCCCACCCTGACGTCGCGAATGGATGCCCGCGTCAGTTGCCACCCAGCATCCGCCGGGCGCGGGCCGCGTTCTGGCGGGCCTCCTCATGCGCCGGGTTCAGCCGCAGGGCTTCCTCAAATTGCGCCAAGGCCTCGCGCACTTTCCCAGCGCGCCCGAGCGTGGCACCCAGCCGGTTGCGGAGATCAGCGTCCTCCGGCCGCAAACCCACCGCAATTTCCAGATGCGCGATCGCCTCGGTTCTCCGGCCCAGCGCCTCGAGCACCCGGCCATAGCTGGCCTGGGCATCGGCGTTGCCGGGCTGCGCCTCGAGCAGGGCGGCGAAACTCTCCGCGGCCTCCGGCATCCGCCCGATCTGGGCCAGGGCATTGGCGAGGTTGAGGCGCGTTTCCGCTGAGTCGGGCACGAGGCGCAGCGCCGCCTCGAGTTCGGCGATGCCCTGACGAACCTCGCCCGATAGAATCAACGCGCTGCCCAGGTTGTTCCGGGTAACAACGTTTCGGGGATCGAGGGCAAGCGCCTGCTGGAAGCAGCCCATGGCTTTGCCGGCCTCCCCGAGTTCCTGCCAGACGTTTCCGAGGTTGTTCAGCACCGGGACCACACCTGGCTGGACCTCGAGCGAGCGTTCGAGCCAATGCCGCGCCTGCTCCAGCTGCCCGGCGCGGTGGTAGTAGTCCGCCAGCAGCGCCATCGCGCGCGCGTTGCCCGGGCGCTTCGCCACCGTGTCCTCGAAAAGTCCGATCGTGCTCGCGTAGTCCTGGTTGCGGCGCACCGTCACCGCCGTCAGCGCCAGCGCGACGGCTGAAAGAATTATTGCGCCTTTTTTCGCGCCCAAACATCCGTAGCCGGCCGCCGCCGCGATCACCGCCAGCGCCGCCAGCGGCAGATACATCCGGTGTTCGACGATCATCTGCACCGTGCCCGGGAGCACGCTGCTCGGCGCCAGGATGACAAAAAACCAGCTGCCGAGAAACCCCCACACCGGCCGGCGCACGAGCGCGACCACCGTCGCCGTCAGCAGCGCCGTGACGATCACCACGTGCGGCAGGATGGCGGACAGTCGCTCGATCCAAAACGTGCCGTAATCGAACACCAGGGGATGCGGCCACACCGCCAGCCGCAGGTAGCGGACCACGGCGACGAACTGCGTGAGATCGTAGCGCCACCAGGTGCGCAGATCGCCGAGGTCAAACGAGCCGCCGCGATCGCCTGACCCCAGCACGAGCCAGCCGAGGAGCAACCACGTCGCGGCGAGCGCCAGGTGCAGGCCGCGCCGCTCACGCCACGCCGAGCGAAAACTGCCGGCCACGAACGTGCGATCATAGAGCAGCACGATGAGCGGCGCCACGGCCATCACCTCCTTCGTCGCCATTCCCGCGAGGCAGGCCGCCAGCGCGGGCCAGCGCCACTGCCTCGCCGCCCCCGGCTCGCACGCGCGGATGAAGCACCACAGCGTCAGCAGAAAAAACAATCCCATCAGCGACTCCGCCCGCTGGACGACGTAGGTCACGGACTCGGTTTGCAGCGGGTGCACGGTCCACAGCACCGCCCCGAGCAGCGCGATTTCGAACGCGTGCGGACCGAAGCGCGGCGCCAGCCCCGGCTGGAGCAGGGTGCGCCGCACCACTCCAAACAGCACCACGCCCGCCGCGAGGTGGATCAGCAGGTTCAACGCATGGTAACTCCACGGGTCGGTTCCGCTGATCGCGTAGTTCACCGCCAGCGTGAAATTCAGGACCGGCCGGCCGGCGACGGTGATGCCGCCGTTCACCGGCGGCGACCACGCGCGCTACAGGCTCCGGATCGACGGGTTCGAGAGGATTGCCGGCTCATCATCGAACACAAAAGGGACCGTGAAGCTGTTATGATAGGCCGCCAGCGCCGCCGCGGCGATCACCAGCACGGCCAGCGGCGTTCGCCACCAAGGCGGTTGCGGATCAGTTCGCATCCGTCACCGTCCCGCCGTCAGGGCGCTCCAGGCCCGAGGTTTTTTTCCAGAAACGCGACGACGGCCTGGAAAATCTGCAGCCGCTGCCGCGCGTTGCCGTAGCTGTGCGCCAGATCGGAGATGAAAAGGCTTTCTGGCGGCCGCCCGGCTTTCTCCAGGGCGGAAATCATCAGCTTTGCCTGCTCTCGCGGCACAGTATGGTCGTCCTTGCCCTGGATCATCAGTACCGGCGCGGTGATCTTGTCCGCAAAGTTGACCGGTGAGATGGCCTTGAGCGTCTCCTGATCCTTGTCGGGATCTCCAATTTCCCGGCGCCAATACCTGTTGGCTTCCTTCGCGTCTGGATCGCCGCGCCGATTATCGTAGATGGCCGGCCAGTCCGTCACCCCGGCTAGAGAGATTCCGCAGCGATAAAGCTCCGGATTGTGGCCCAGCGCGAAGAGCGTCGAGTAGCCGCCGTAGCTGGCGCCCATGATGGCGACGTGCTTCGGGTCGGCCACGCCGGCGGCAATCGCCCAGCGGGTGCCATCCTCGATGTCGTCCTGGATGGCCTTGCCGATCTGCCGGTGGGCCTTCTCGAAAAGCTCCTCACCGTAACCGGGAGATCCGCGATAGTTCATCTGCAGCACGGCATAGCCGCGGTTGGCCAGCAATTGCACCAGGGGATTGAATCCCCAGACATCGCGCACCCATGGTCCGCCGTGCGGCATCACCACAAGCGGCAGATCCTTGGGTTGATGGCCGATCGGTACGGTCAGAAAGCCGTGGATGAGGATGCCGTCGCGCGCCTGGTATTTGACGGCGAGCATGGGTGCCATCTGCGCCGGCTTGATCCACTTCATGCGCGTGGCCAACGGGGTGAGCTTGTGCTTGTCCAGATCGAGCAGCAGGTAGATGCCGGGATTCTGGTCCGAAAAGGCCAGCCAGAGCATCCGCCTGCCATCCAGCGACGCGTTGACAAACAGGTTCACCGTGTCAGGCAGCGCCCGATCCAGCGCCGCCTGATAAGTGGCATAGTCCTTGTCGAACCACTTGACCCGCGGCGCGTCGGTGTAATAGCGGATGCCGATCAGCGCCCCCTTTCTTGGGGAGAAGATGGTAGCCGCCAGCGAGACGCCGTCCATCTCCGGGCTGTTGCGACTCGGAATGATGTCATATTCCGGATCCGCCAGCAGCGGTTCGCCCAAGGCGCCCGTGGCCGGATCCAGCGGAAAAATCGTCCAGCGCCTTTCTGGAGTCAGTGCTGCGACCAGCAGCTTTCCGCTCGCGGCATCAATCCCGACCGCACGCATCTGACCCTTGCGGTTCGTCAAAGGCAGGATCGTCTGCCAGGGTGCCGACTCGTTTTCGCGATAGATGGCGCCGGACAATTCGCCATGGGAAAGGATTCCGAGGCGCGCCACGCCGTTGGCATCCACGCCCCAAGTCGCCACCTCGCCCGGATTCTTGACCAGCATGTGTGACAGGCCGGTCAGAGTGTCCACGTGCAGAATATCCGGCCGGTTCAGACTGCCCACATTATCACCCTGATGCCGGTCCAGCATCAGGACTGTCTGATCCTCGTCATAAAATCTATGGATGATCTCGTGATAGTACTGCTTGGGGATGCTCAGGTTGATCCGATTGTCCTCCGCTCCGCTGATGGGGACCCCTTGACTCCCGTCCCAGTTCGTCGCGATCACCCCATAGAAGATTTTTTCCCATACCAGAGTCTGGATCACCAGCCGATGGTCGCTGATCCAGGAATAGTCTCCCACCTGCTTCTGGGCGCCATTGATCAGCACCGCCTCGCCCAGATCGAGGACATACACCTGGTTTTGATCGATGTCGGTGATGTGCAGCGCCGGCTTGTCCCGCACTTCACGGACGAAGGCGAGGCGTTTTCCGTCCGGCGAAAGCTGGGCCCGGGCCGTCGTAGGCTCGCGGGCGAAATCCTCAATGGGCAGACGCTCCACCGCCTGGGCGGCCGTCATTGTCAGCACCAGCAATCCAAGCAACGAACTTCGGGGTGGGTTCATGGCGTGAGGCCTCAGACTGTCGATCCGGCGCGGCGGAAGCAAAAGATTTTCAGGCTCCCGGTGCTTGATCCGGGCTGCGGGGCGAAGGGACTATTCCCCGGGCCCGGCTGCCTGCCGCCGGGCTGACTCCAGGTTCTGCCGCACTTCGGTCAACCCGGGGTTGATTCGCAACGCCGCTTCATAATGCTCGATCGCCTCCGCCACCCGGCCGGCCCGGAACAGGGCGTTGCCCCAGTTGGCCTGGGCCTCCGCATACTCGGGCCTGATACGACAGGCCTGCGCGAAGTGTTCGATGGCCTCCGGCAACCGGTCGATTCCCGACAACAGGGATCCCAGGTTGTTGTGGGCCTCGGCAAAATCGGGTTTGATCCGCAGGGCTTCCTCGTAATGTCCCCTCGCCTCCGCGACCCGCCCCGTCAGGGCCAGCGTGTACGCCAGGTTGTAGTGCGCGCCGGCATCGTCGGGCCTGATGCGCACCGCCTCCTGGTAGTGCGGGATCGCCTCCGTCTTCCGGCCGGCCTGGGCCAGTGCATTTCCCAAATTGAGGTGGGCGTCGGCGAAACCGGGCTGGAGGCGCAATGCCTGCTCATGCTGGGCAATCGCCTCCGGCACGCGGCCTGACTGCAACAGGGCGATGCCCAGATTGGTATGCGTGACGGGATTGCCGGGATCCAACCGCAACGCCTGCTCGTAATGCGCGATGGCCTCTGCCAGCCGGCCCGACTGCAAGTACGCGTTCCCCAGGTTGCTGTATGCGCTGGCATAGTCGGGCTTCAACCGCACCACCGCCTCCTCGTGCGCGATGCCCTCCGCCAGCCGGCCTGACTGGATCAGGACGTTGCCCAGGTTGGCGTGAGCGGTAGGATTGCGAGGATCGATGCGCAATGCCGCCTCGTAGTGCGCAATTCCTTCCGGTACGCGACCGGCATCGACCAGGACTTTGGCCAGGTTGGTCTGGGCCACCAGGGCCTGTGGGTTGTGCTGCACGGTGTATGTCCACAGCGCCTCTTCGTTACGGAAGACGCCGGCATAGCGATGGCTCTGGACCGCCAGCAGCACGCAAACCACGGCGATCGTTCCGAAGATGTACGCGCGGCGCGACCTCTCCTGCCGGTCAACCATCTCCCCGGCACCCGCTACCGCCAGCCCGATCACGCCGATGAGCGGCAGGTAGACGAAATGATCCGCCACCCACGAGATGTACTGGTAGGACATTTTGACGAGGCCCAGCACCGGCACCAGATTGACAAGGAAGAACCCGGCCCCTAGCAGGGCATGACGCCCCCGCGCGGCGCGCCGCGACCACAGCCAGCCCAGCACGGCGCCGAGCACAAGCCAGGGAAGAAACTGGAGCGGCGAAGGTGGATCCACCACCCAGCGCGGATAAACGGGCAGCAGCTCCACCGGCAGAACGCACTTCGAAAAATAAAAGCTGACGGCGAGCCCGGCGCCGGCCAGCCGCGACAGGATCCCGCCCACCGGGAGATCGCCGGTACCAATCGACCGTTGCTGCTGGAACCACACCGTGACCAGGCCCAGCACCAGCGAGACAACAAAAAAGGCCGCGCTCGCCTTCACATCTCTCCAGGCAATCCGCCCCCGCTTCCACCAGGCATGGAGCAATAGAATGCCGGGCAGCATGACCACCGAACTCTTGCAGAGCATTGCCGCCAGAAACAGCAGCAGCGCCCGCAGGTAGTCCGGCCATTGCCGGCGTTCATCATAGTCGAGCCAGGCGCACATCGCCAGCAACAGCGGTGGTAGCGAAAGCGTGTTCTTCAACTCGGCGATCCAGGCGACGGATTCCACGACGACGGGGTGGACGGCGAAGAGCAACCCGCCCAGCCACGCCAGGCGCAACCCCAGCTTCCGCAACAGCCGCCAGACCAGCAACGCGCCGAGCAGGTGCAGGCCCACGCTCGTGAGATGGTATCCCGTGGTGGAACGGTCGCGCCACAGCTGCCACTGCGCCCATTGCACCGTGGTTTTGAGCGGCAGATAGTCGTAACCAGCCGGATCGACCCAGATTTTGCAGATCCCCGATGAATCGCGCAGATCCGGATTCTGGAGAATCTCGGCCTGGTCATCCCACAACCAGCCGCCGTGAATGGCGGGCGAAAAGACCCAGCAACCCGTCAGCACGATCACGGACGCCTGCAGAAGCAAAAATCTCCGGTGCCACAGTGCCTGCACTGTCTGGCTCAAACCGGCGGGTCCGTTCTTTGGCGGGGTTGGCATGCCGTCCCAGGGATCTGATCCAACGCATCACATGGCGTTGCCCCCGGCAAGCCATGCCTGCTCGCGGAAGCGCCGGCGCTTGCGTGAAAGGGGAAAACTGGTAGCTCCAGTTGATGGGTCATAGCCCACGACAATTTTATGCCGGCATCGGGTGAAATCACGAGTGCCGGGACGATGTGCCTACCGACATCCGTCCCCCACTCCCGCCGGGCAGTCATGCTGGCAGGTGTCGTCATCGCCCTGGCGGGCCTGGCGGCGTACGCCAACACTTTCGCGGTTCCGTTCCATTTCGACGATACGCCATCGATCCTCGACAATCCGTCGATCCGGCATCTCTGGCCGATTGGGGACGTGCTGGCGCCGCGCGCAGATTACGGTTTCACCGTCAGCGGCCGGCCGGTGCTTAACCTGTCCCTCGCCCTCTGCTACGCGGTGAGCGGCACGAACGTCTGGAGCTACCACGCGTTCAATCTGCTCATTCATGTGCTCGCCGGGCTGACCTTGTTTGGCATCGTGCGCCGCACGCTGCTGCGGCCCGTCCTGCGCGAGGGTTGGGGGCGGGACGCCCTGCCGCTGGCCCTGGTGGTGTCGTTGCTATGGACCCTGCACCCGCTGCAGACCGAGGCGGTGACTTACATCATCCAGCGGACCGAGTCCCTGATGGGGTTGTTTTTTCTGCTGACGCTTTATGGTTTCATCCGGGCGGTCGAGTCACCCCGGCCGCTGCGCTGGCAGGTATTCGCCGTGCTGGCCTGCCTGCTGGGTGTGGGCACGAAGGAGGTGGCGGCCATGGCGCCGTTGCTGGTGCTGCTCTATGACCGGACGTTTGTGGCCGGGTCCTTCCGCGAGGCGTGGCGGCGACGGCGCTGGCTGCATCTCAGTCTGGCGGCCACGTGGATTCCGCTGGCCGCACTGGTGTCCAGCACCGGGTGGAACCGTGGCGGCACCGCCGGTTTCAACGTCGGCGTCTCGCCGTGGGCGTACTGGTTCACGCAGTTCGAAGCGATCGCCTGCTATCTGAAGCAGGCGGTGTGGCCGCATCCGCTGGTGTTTGAATACGGCACGTTCTGGATGGGCCTCGCGGATGCGGCGCCCTACGCCCTGATCATCCTCCCCCTGGTGGCCGTGACTCTGGTCGCGCTCTGGCGCCGGCCGGTGGCGGGGTTCCTGGGCGCGTGGTTCTTCGCCATCCTCGCTCCGACCAGCCTCGTGCCTGGAACGATCCAGATGATCGTGGAGCACCGGATGTATCTGCCGCTGGCGGCGGTGATCGCACTGGTGGTGGGCACGGCGGTGGCCCGGCTCGGGCGGCCCGTGCTTGTTTTCTTCCTGGCACTGGCGCTGGCCGCCGGAGTGCTGACCGGGCAGCGGAACGCGGTTTACCGCAGCGACCTGACGCTGTGGCAGGACACCGTGGCGCACAGTCCCGGCAGCGCCATCGCCCAAAGCAGCCTTGGAACGGCGCTGTACCTGCGGGGCCATCTGCGGGAGGCGATGCAGCACTACCAGATTTCTCTTCGCCTCAATCCGAACCTCGCCCTCATCCATTACAACCTGGGGCTGACCTATGCCGCCATGGGCCATTTGCCTGAAGCCGCGGCCTACTATGCGGGAGCGTTCCGCATCAATCCGCGCTTTTATCCGGCGCATTACCAGCTGGGACTCACCCTGCTCCTGACGAACCGGCCCCAAGAGGCGTTGACGCACTTCGCGCAAACCGTGGAGCTCAGGCCGACGATGGCGGAAGCCCAGTATGAGTGGGGCCTCGCCCTCTTCAGGCTGGGCCGGGTGGCGGAAGCGATTCCCCACTACCGCGAAGCCTTGCGGCTCAAGCCCGATTATTTCGAGGCCGAGTGCGATCTGGGCGTCGGGCTGTACAACCTGGACCAGGCGCCGGCCGCGGTGGAGTGTTTCGAGCGGGCGCTGCGGGCCAAACCCGAAAGCGCGGACGCTCACTTTAATCTCGGGCTGGCTTTCGCCCGCCTCGGCTGGATCGACAAGGCCACGGCGCAATACGCCGAGGCGGTGCGGCTCAACCCCCAGCATGCCGGTGCCCAGCTCAACCTGGGCGTCGCTCTGACCCAGGCCGGCAAACTGCCCGACGCGCTGGCGCACCTCGAACGGGCCGTGCAGCTCGAACCCGGGTTTCCCAACGCGCACAGCAATCTCGGCATCGCCCTCGCCCAGCAGGGCCGGTTGGATGAAGCTGTCGACCAGTACCGGGAGGCGCTGCGGCTCCGGCCCGATTACGCCGCCGCGCATTACAACCTGGGCAACGCGCTGCTCGCGCTGCGCCGTGTGCCGGAGGCCCGGATGCATTTCGCGGAGGCGGTGCGGATCGATCCCCGCTTTGAAGCCGCCCGCGAAATGCTGGCCCGCCTGCAGGCAGCCGAATCCGCAGGTGCCGCGCCCTAGTTGGGCAGCCGCCCACGCGGCGGCCGGCGCCGGAAGGCCGGTCTTTGCTGGTGCACCGCCGAGCTTGTGCTTATCCATACGGCTTCGTGATAATGCCTGGTCCCGTTCCCCTCCTCCACCCTGGCCGCGTAATTTCACCTCCGACCTCCGACTGACTTGAAGCGTTTCAGCAGTCACGCGCATGTCCTGCAATGGATCGACCGCCGCATCGGCGTGCCCGTCTGTTTTCTGCTGACGTTGGTGCGACGGCTCGGCGGCCTGTTGGGACGGCGCGGTCCCGCCGTCCCCTGCCGAAGCGTGCTTTTCCTCAAGCTCGCCGAGCAGGGTTCGACCGTGCTCGCCCATGAAGCCATCCGCACGGCGGTGGCGCAAGTCGGGCGGGAAAATGTCTGCATTCTGGTCTTCGAGGAGAACCGCTTCATCGTCGACCTGCTCGGGTTGATCCCCCCTGAAAACGTTTTGACGGTGCGGACGAAGTCCGCCTGGTCGATGGCGGTCAGTTGCAGCCGCCGATTGATTGAGATCCGGCGCCGGCGCATCGACACCTGCATCGATCTGGAGTTCTTCAGCCGGTCTTCGGCGGCGATCGCCTACCTTACGGGCGCCAGCCGGCGGGTTGGATTTCACGCCTTTTTCGGCGAAGGCCCCTATCGGGGGGACCTGCTGACGCACCGGGTGCTCTACAATCCGCACCTGCACACGAGCCGGACGTTCACCAGCCTCGTGTTGGCGCTCGCGGTCGCTCCGGAGAAACTCCCGACCCTGGCGATCGTGCCGCCGCCCAGTCCCGCCCTGCCCTTGTTCCGGCCCGCACCCGAGGAGCTCATGGAAATGCGAGGGCTCATCGGCAGCCTGGGCGTTCCCGCCACCGATCGTCTGATCCTGCTCAACGCAAATGCCGGCGACCTGCTCCCGCTGCGCAAGTGGGACGAAAAAAACTATGTATCCCTGGCCGGCCGGCTCCTGCAGGAATTCGCCGGCCTGGCGGTGGCGTTCACCGGCTCTCCGGAGGAGGCGCCGCGGATCGAGGAACTGGCGCGCACCGTGGGATCGCCCCGCTGCATCTGCCTGGCCGGCCGGACCACCCTGCGACAGCTCGTGGTGGTCTACGGACTGGCGGAGGTGCTGGTCACGAACGACAGCGGCCCCGCGCATTTTGCCGCGCTGACCGAAATCGACGTGGTTTCCCTGTTCGGTCCGGAAACCCCGCTGCTGTTTGCCGCGCCCGGTCCGCGCAGCCACCCCCTGTCGGCCGGCCTGGCCTGCAGCCCCTGCCTCAATGCCTTCAACAACCGCCAGACCGCCTGCCGGGACAACCTCTGCATGCAGCGGATCTCCGTCGACCAGGTTTTCGACATGGTCTGCCGGATCTACCGCCAGAGAACGGAAAATCCATCCGCGCCGGCGCGTTGAAAAACTTGAAGCTGCGCGTCATGGCCTCATTCTGCCCCCCAACGTCTGCGAAGTCGGTTGATTTCGATCGCGGGCACTCCCCTCTCCCCAGTGCCCTTCGCAAGGCTCGCTGCTGCCAATCATCCATGAAAACACCCTCCCGCTCCGCCTGCCCCCTCCTCTGGAAATTGCTTTTCGGCCTGATGATCCCCGCCGTTGGCTGCGCCGCCGGCCAATACCAGAATTTCCGGGCGGCTGTCTACATTCCCGTCGGAGTGGTCCGCCACCTGGCCGATCCGGCAGTCCGGGAACGCGAATGGGAGGCGATCAACCGGCAGGTGAAGATCGACAAGGTTTACATCGAGTCCGAGCGCGACCGGTTGATGGCCGATGAGCAGACGCTCGAGGACCTGAAGAAGTTCTTCACGGACCACGGCGTGCAGGCCGCCGGCGGCATCACCTACTCGGACAACACCAACGGCCAGTTCCACTCGTTTTGCTACACGGACCCGCAGGACCGCGAATTCATCAAGCGCATCGCCGAGCTCACGGCGCGGCACTTCGACGAGATCATCCTCGACGATTTCTTCTTCGTCACGACCAAGTACGCCACCGACATCGCGGCGAAGGGCGACCGCACCTGGACGCAGTTCCGCCTCGATCTGATGGATGAGGTGGCGGAAAACCTCATTCTCAAGCCGGCCCGGGCGGTCAACCCGCGGGTCAAGATCACCATCAAGTTCCCCAACTGGTACGAGCACTTCCAGGGCCTCGGCTTTGACCTCGACAAGGAACCGCGCCTCTTCGACGGCATCTATACGGGCACGGAGACCCGCGATCCGGGCATCACCGACCAGTTCCTGCAACAGTACGAGAGCTACCAAATCCTCCGCTATTTCGAGAACATCGCGCCGGGCAAGAACGGCGGCGGCTGGGTCGACACGTTCAGTGTCCGCTATGTCGACCGCTATGCCGAGCAGCTCTGGGACACGCTTCTGGCCAAGCCGCGCGAAATCACGCTCTTCAACTGGGCCGCGATCCTACAGCCGATCCAGCCGGGCGAACGGCCGTGGCAGGGCCTGCCCACCAGCTTCGACTACTTCAAGATCGTGCGGCCCTTTTGGTTCGGCGAAGCGGTGGACGGGCCCCAGCCCACCATGGCGCGCGTGGCGGGCGCCTCGCTCGAGCAGGTCGACGCCTTTCTCGGCAAGCTCGGCCAGCCGATCGGCATCAAGAGCTACAAACCCCATCACTCCACCGGCGAGGATTTCCTCCACAATTATCTTGGCATGATCGGCCTGCCCATCGATCTGTACGCCACCTTTCCCGCCGACGCCGACCCCGTGCTGCTGACCGAGGCCGCCAAGTCCGACCCCGACATCGTCGCGAAGATCAAGGCGCAGTTGAACGCGGGAAAATCCGTCATCATCACCTCCGGGCTGCTCCGTGCGTTGCAGGGCAAGGGCATCGAGGACATCGTCGAAGTCGAGTGCACGGAGCGCCGCATCATCGCCGATGGTTACACGGCCGGGTTTGGTTCTGGTGGCCGGATCGGCATCGGCGACGACGCACGGGCCGCCGGCGTCCTCTTCCCGCAGGTCCGCTTTCAAACCAACCAGGCCTGGGCGCTCGTCAGCGCCATGTCCGACAACGTCGGTTTCCCGCTGTTGCTGATGGACCGCTACGGCAAGGGCATCCTCTACGTCTGGACCATTCCCGACAACTTTCACCACCTGTACCGCCTGCCGCCGGCCGTCACGACCGCGATCAAGGACGTGGTCATGAAGGGATTCTTCGTCCGCCTCGACGGCCCGAGCCAGGTCGCGCTGTTCGCCTATGACAACCACACCTTCGTCGTCGAATCATTCCTC
>Ga0265322_10000578_pt1 | contig 13913 bp, 14 predicted proteins | sample 41222metaG_FD_193584 | JGI IMG/M metagenome (GOLD analysis project Ga0265322, IMG submission 193584) | Rhizosphere microbial communities from Carex aquatilis grown in University of Washington, Seatle, WA, United States - 4-12-22 metaG | ecosystem: Host-associated > Plants > Roots > Rhizosphere...
TCGTGCAGCCGAGAGAGGTATCGTTGAATCTCTGGCGACAGCTTCAGGAGCTTGAAATGCCGCACCAGCGTCGGCGCCACTTCTCCTTCTCGTTGTGCCAGCTTCCGCAGACTCAAATCGGAGTCTAGGGTCAGCATTCTTCGCCACGCCCGCGCGCGCAATAGCGGATGCTGCGCCTTGATCGCAATGGATGCCGCCGCCGGTTCGGCCGCAGGTCGCGATAAATCCTCGCCGCACCGGAACGGGGTTAGGATCGTCGCTTGATTGCTCCGTCCCTGCTGACCGAGAACCGCTTGGGCTGTCACGACCACTCCGCGGACCATTGGTCCCTTGATTGCTCCCTGAGCCACGACCTTATCCTCCATACCCTCAACCAGGCGCGGGAGGTTCAGTTTGAACTCAAGCTCGAGCCGCCGCACAGACGCAAACGGTGATGCCCCGGCGTCGTCTTTGGAGGGTTTCACGACGATGCGTTCGACGAACAGGGCGACCAGCGTCTTTTGCTCTTCCGGTGAGAGTCCCTGGAGTATTTCGCCGAAACGCCCCACGGCGTGGACGACACGGTCTTCGCCCAGGATCTCGCCCTCGCAGGATGCCAATTCCTGGCTCAAGCGCTCCCGCTGGACTGTCTGCTCCTGCTTTCTGTCCTTTAGCGCCGCGACTTGGTCGGCCAGTTCCTCCGCGATGCGTTTGCCGCCCGCCGTGATTGCTTCGACGCAATTCCGGATGTTTTTGTTCGTTTCGGACAACTCCCGATCGAGCTTCACCAGCTCCTTTTTCAACTCCTCCTGCCGGGTCCGCCGTCGAGCTTGGGAGCTGCCAACCGCCGCACCGATGACGTCGGGGTGGCGGCCCAATTCGCTCAGGAACTGGACGACCGCGCTCTCCAGTGACCCCGCCGCGATGCGACGAACGGTGCACCGGGAGTCGGTGCGCTCCTTCACCAGGTGGGTGCAATAGTAATACCGGTAGAACCGGCCGGATTCGTCGCGGTTCCCGCTCGCGTGCGGCACGAGGGCGCGGTTGCAGCAGCCGCAATGCACCAGGCCCTTGAGGAGGTGAAACTGCCGGTCCTGGTCCAGCTTCAGCACTTGGACAGGTCGGACCGCCTTCACAACCGCTGCGTTCGCCTTTTCCCATAACTCATCCGTCACCAATGGTTCGTGGCGGCCGGGGTATTCGGTGCCGGCGTATCGAATCACTCCCCGGTAGATCGGATTCTTGACCAACAGACGCAGACCGTCGGAACGGAAGTGCTTGGCGCCTACGGTATGCTCGGTTCCGTCGAGGTGCCGAAAGAGACGAGCCCGCGTGCGCAACCCTTCGCGGTTTAGGGCGCCGGCGACCTGTTCGAGCGATACCAAGCGGGCCGCTTCTTCGAAGATACGCCGGACCACCGGCGCCTCTTCGGGGTGGGGAAGCAGGCTCTGCGTATTCTTGTCGTAGGCGTACCCATAGGGCAGCGCCCCGCCGTTCCAATAGCCGCGCACCGCCTGCTGCACCATCTTCACCTTCGTCTTCTCTACGGTGTTCTCCCGTTCATATTGGGAGAAGCTCAACATCAGGTTGTTCTTGAGCCGGCCCGACGGCGTATTCTCGGAAATGTCCTCCGTCGCGCTCTCCAGACGGCAATCGTGCTTTTTCAGGAAGTTCCGGAACGGTCCCCATTCGTCGATGTTGCGCGACATCCGTTCGAGCTTGAAGATGAGCACCACCTTGACGCCGCCGGCCTCGATGCGGTGCATGAGGGCAAGGAGGCCGGGCCGGTTCATCGTGCTCCCTGAAAATGCAGGGTCGGTGAAATGGCCGACCTCGACCCAGCCGAGCGCCGCGTTCTTGCGGACGTGGTCGCGGCAGACTGCAAGCTGGCTCTCGCACGAGTCGAAACGGCCGCCGACCTGGTTGTCGGTGGACACCCGGGTGTAGATGGCGACCGGCACCATCGCTGCCGGGGGACTGCTGGACTGGGCGTCAGTGGCCATCAATTCCGGCTTGGATCGAAGTCCGCCAGGCGATAGGCCGCCGCCGACGTCTGCCCGCCATTTGTGACGACTTGGCCGGACAACAGGAGCCGCTGCAATGCCCGGTAGGTCCGGGAGCGGGAGAGGTGCAGCACCACCCGCATTTCCGAGGGCGAGGCCGAGTGATGCCGGCGAAGGTAGTCCACGATGCGCTCTTCGGGCTCAGCGGCGGCCGTTTCGGTCCGGACCAGCGTCCCGCTGGGATCAAAGCGCAAGGCGGGCGAGCAGAGGATACCCTTGCAGATCAATTCGCCGATGCGGCGCATCCGTTCGTCGCCAGGCATCGGCGACGAGGTGCGCATGGGAGCAATATGGTCAACCCGCTCCAATCGTCACCCCGCACAGGCACGGACCGGGCCGAACCTTCGTCCCCTTACCCCGAACCGCTTCATTCCTGCCGCCACCCCAGCCATCTCAACTTGGCCAGCCAGTACCAGAAAGGCACCCAATTCCCTGTACCTTGGGGAGTACCCCACCACAGACGTCACCAAGCAGCCAAGTTCACCGATTTCCACCATGCCAAGACCATACCATTAACCCATACGATTACGAGAACAAAATGGACTACATCATGCCAATCGACACCGATTATCAGCCCCCGAATCTCCCATTTTACCTGCAATCCATTGCTGAGTCAGAGTCGGATCACTGACCAAACGTGCGGCATCCGCCGCCACCTTCTACCTATACAAGCGAGAACACGCCACCCCTAACGGTCGTTAGGCCTTGGTTGCTTTACTGCTGCTCCAGTGCTGCTTCTATGCTGCGTTGCTGCTGCTCTGCTTATCCAATGGCCATACTGTCTTTGTTTTGCTACAACCCATACGCTATAATTTTACGGACCGATGCCTGCCGCCGACGTGCCCGGCCGCGACCGCTCCGAGCTTTCCTGGGCTCTCCGCGGTCGCGCAGCCGGGTCCGGTCCCGGTGTCGCCGGGCCGCCGGGGGCCTAGAATTGCCCGGGATGACTACTGACCGGTCGGCGGGGCACCACGCGGATTCAGGGCTTCCCGTGCTTGCGTGCCTTGAGGGCCGCCCATCCGCGCGGTCGCGAGGGAAAGGCCGCAAGGTATTTCCTGACGACCGGAGCCAGGGATTGCACAGTGGGAGCGGCGCGCAGCAATGCACGCACCACGAACGCCCGGTTGGCAGGGATCTCTTTCGCGGCTAATTCGGTTACGACGCCGTCGAGCTTTTTTACCAAATCGGGCGGCAAATCGACCGTCGGATGACCGGCCACATAGTCGGTCTCGCGTGGACCACCTTTCTTTTCATAGGCCTTGGCGAGCAGCACCGCGTGCGCAAATAGCTCGGTTGCGGAAGTAAGGTGAATCAACGCGCGGAGCACCGTGCCGCCGCGAACCGGCAGTCCGGTCCGGCGCAGGCCGACCAGGCACCTGTTCAGCGCCTGCACGTCGGCGGGGTAGAAGGTGAAGCTGACCTTGATGGGAGTCGGGTCCGTGCTCATGGCGAAACCATACCCCCATTCAAAAAACGGCGACAACAGCAAAACCGTACGGACGGTTGGACAATAATGCCGACACTGCCGGCAAATTCCACAGCGCCCGGCCGATGGACTTTTGTGGATCATTAGATGAGAGATTTTTTTGCATTACGGAATCTAACATGCCAAAAATTGAGTGTTTTGGAGTGCTGACTTCACCCTCCTTGCGCTTGTAAAATCCATGGATGTCGGCCTCCGAATCCCTCGATTCCGTTCAAGTGGGCGCACGCAAGGCGCCTTACCCCGTGCGCGGGTGCAGAGTCTGACGCCAGTTTATCTGCGCCCTCCCAACTGACGTCCTTCGCGGCTTACACACTTCAACCATGTCTACCTTCTTTCCCAATTTTGTTTTTCAGTCATTGAAATATTTTCGTGCGCTCTTGGGTCCGGCCCCGGCGGGTCGCATCCGGTGCAAACCTGCACGAGCCCGGATTTCTAGCCTGTCAACGCTGATCCTTGTCACCGGGGTTTTGGCCATCGCACCACAGACCGCCCACGCGGCGGTGACTCCGGTCATAACCAGTGCCACCACGGCGACGGGTCAGGTTGGGGTGGCGTTCAGCTACCAGATTACCTGTTACCGTTTTTTTTGAGAGCGTAGGAATGACCGAATTGACGCTGTAGCGATTTTTCAGGTTGAGGCGCACTGGTGTCGTAATTTGCGACTGTATTGCTGCGCATGGGTCGTAGCTGGGTAAGGATTCTAGCCGGAGAAGATACTCGGCTAAACGTCGATGGCTGCTGTAACGCCGGCTACTGCACGGTCAGCTCGCGCATGGCATTGTGGAAGGACAGATGGAGGATCTGTGTGCAGAAGTCGATGGCGTTGCCGGCGAGTCCGCGCTCAGGCCAGCGCCAGTAGGAGTCCTTGACCACGAGGCCGGGATAGGCGCCAAGGAGGATGTTGCCGCCGCCGGCTTCGATCGTTTTCAGCCCGTGTCTTTCGAGCAGGGGCGGCAGTGGCGCCAGGCGCGCGGCACGGATTTGTTCGCGGGTCCACCGCGGCGTCTGGGGGTGTCCCTCAAGGCATGGGTTGGTCACAGTCCTTCCTCCAATGGGGCTGCACAAGTACACGATTAACCTGTTTCAAATCGACGTGTCGGGTCTGATCACGCACCGCCTCGATGAGTGCGCTCAGGCAGAGGTTTTTGGTCCGACGCAGCAGGCCCTCGCCAGAGCGCACGATGAGGGCAAGCGCCTCGGCGGTGAAGGTGTGGTGCCCGAGTCCGGCGCGATCCAGTTCCGCCAGAACATACGCCTCGATGGTCTCGGGGGCCAGGCGCGGGAGGACGACCGAGTACGTCACTCGAGAGCGAATCTCCTCGTTGATGGACAGGGAGAGCATCTGCAGCAGCTGAGGCTGACCGATGAGAACCAGGTTGTGGGAGCGGGGGAAATCCTCGCAGAGCAGGCGCAGCTTGCGCAGGCAGTCAGCCTGCAGGAGGTGGGCGTCGTCGATGACGGGCACGAGCATTTTGCCGGCGCGGTGCAAGCGGAAGGCCTCTTGTACGAGCAGTCGCTCGCACTGGCAGTCGCGGCCCGCGAACTCGATCTGGAAGGCCTCGCAGAGAATGCGCAGGGTGTTGGAGTAGGTGTGCAGGGTCCGGTTAATCACCGGGGTAATCATCCGCTTGGGGTCGTAGGCGAGGAGCGCCTGTTTGAGGACGCTCTTGCCGGTGCCCGGCTCGCCCAGGATCAGGCAAAGGCCGCCTTGCTGGGCGTGAACCTTGAGGATCTCGAAGACTTCCTGCTGATGGGCGAGCAACGTGAGCGTGTCGCCGTCGAAGGGGTTTTTCTGCAGGCCGAAATGGGAACGGATCATGGCAGGGGCGATTGCGGGCGTTCGCTAGGAGAGCCACCAGCGGCCAGCGGCGTGGGTCGGCGGTCATTGGCGACAAGGTCGAGCGGGCGAGCCTCACCGAGGCGCTCGCCCCTGTAGTAAACGACGACGCGCGCAGGGGAGCGCCGGCGCTCGAAGCGCACCTGGATCGTCCGGTCGGGCAGGTGCCGGGGAGGCTCGAAGCGGACGCCCCGGAACGAAAAGGTGTTGTCGGTGCGCACGTGGCGCTGCAGTTCCACGAAGAAGAGCTCATCATTGGCCTGGTGGGGCGGCAGGAAGCGGAGGCGATGGCGATCCAGGGCGAAGCGATCCAGGGGGCTCATGCCGAGGATGGAATGGGTTTGGGCGTTATACTGTTCCTCAACCCAGGCGGTGAACTGGCGGTTGAGCGCTTCGATGCTGGAGAGGTCCAGCGCGCGGGTGAGGAACTGCTCGCGGACCGTCCGGAAGAAGCGTTCCACCTTGCCCTTGGCCGCGCCGTCCTGCACCGGCGCGTGGAGCAACAGGCAGTCGAGCCGGGCGCAGACCTGGATCAGTTCCTTGGACGTGTAAACGGAGCCGTGGTCGACATAGAGCGACGTGGGCACGCCACGCTTGTAGAGGGCCGCGCGGAAGGCGGCGATGAGTGTGTCGATGTTTTCATCCAGGAAGAACTCGCCGTGGGTGCAGACTCGCGAGGCATCATCGACAAAGGCAATCAACCTGGTCTGGATCTGGCTACCGTCGTGGGCGACGTGCGGACCATAGAGGGTGTCGGCCTGCCACAGCTCGTTGGCGTGGGCCTTGGCGAAGGCCAGTCGGTGCCGACCCTCACAGTCACGGTCGGCCTTGAGCAGCTCGAATCGGCGCACTAGGCGGGTAAAGGTGGTGGAGGCGATCTGCGCGTGGGTGAGCAGGCCCTCCTCGAGACACAGCCGATACAACAGGGAGCATTTTGGGGTCCGGTCGCGCAGCTTCGGCCGGACTGCCCGGATGGCTTCCAGCAACTGCTCGGGCGTGACGGTGCGCGTCTTGCCCTTGTCGGAGCGCGGTACGTTGTGCAGGGCGGTGGAGCCGTACTTTTTGTAGCGGGTGAGCCAGGTTTGAATCGTGCGCCAGGTGAATTGCCGGGCGCAGCCATCCTCGTCGGTGAAGGTCATGGCGGAGACCTTCTTGATCCGTTCCTGGATACAGTGGCCCTCGGCCATGTCGATGGCGCCCAGGACGCGCATTTTGAGGTAGGGAGTCGGGTTTTTCATGACGCAGGCAGCTTGCGAGGAAAGCCGGGGGCTGGCGCAGGGGATTATGGCGTTGCCGCCCAACCCAAGGCAGCCGTGGCGCCGAAGCGCGCGCGGCAATCCGGTCGCCAGGAGCAGTGCTCCCCGACGTTCTCGGATGAGCCGATCAACCCAAAAGCGGCTGTTGGAACCGCAACTGAAACGCGACCACAGCATCGTCCGTGCCGGCGATGCCTCGCAGGTGTTCAAAGGTCTGCCACAGGGGATCGGACCCGCCGCCGGCCGGCGGGGAGCATGTGCGCCAGAGGCGGGCGCGCACGGCATCGAGGCGGTGGCGCAGCCGTCGAATCAGCCGATAGAAAGTCTCCATCGCCCAGGGTGCATGGAGCGCTTCCGCCGCCGCCTTCAGCGTGGTCCCGTCGCACAGACGCGTCAGCAGCTGGGCCAGCAGCGACGCCGACACACTGTGTCGCGGCAGCACCTCGGCGAAAAAGATTGAGAACGTGCGTCCGCAGCCGCCGCGCCGTCCCCTGTCCGAGCAGAACACGCGCTGGCCTCGGCAGCACTGACCATCGATGTGCCCGGGATCGTTGCCTGTAAGTCGGCTGTGGCGGTTCAGTGTGCCCCGTCGGCCGCAGTGGGGGCAGCACTGCTGCTTAAGGCAAAAAGCTCGGCCTGCAGGCAGGCATCATTCCGGACAAACCTAACGCAGATGGTAGGCATGGTTCTCCGTGATGACCTGCCTCCATGGCACAGGCCGAGCCTATTTTACGGCCCTAGCGGCGGTACTCGGACAACTAGGGGACCAGACCATTGGTCGGAAGACGGCGCGGCCACGGCACTTCGACCTTGCTCAGACTGCATCCCTGGCGAAAATTACAACCGCAATTAAATTAAAACACGGCACATTTTACGACGACATTGCAAACGGGAACAGCTACTATCCCAACTCCACTGCCACGCCCGGCAACGACGATCAACGCCTCGCGCAGATTCAGAATCTTGCCTCCGGCGGGGCCAACATCTCCACCTTCGGCTATGCGTACAATGCCGCCGGGTTGATCACGTCGTGGAGCAAGCAGGTGGGCACCGGCTCGACGTTGACTTCCACCTTTCTCTACGACACTGCGGACCAGCTTATCAGCGCGACCCTCCCGTCGGATTCAGCGGTCGCCAGCCGGGCTTATGCTTACGATCAGGCGGGCAACCGCACGCGGGAGCAGGTTGACGTCACCACGAGCGCCTTCAGTTTCAATACCGTGAACCAGTTGACGGCGCAAAGCGCGGGCGGCGACCTGGCGTTTACCGGGACCGTGAACGAGCCGGCCACCCTGACCGTAGGAGGCAACGCCGCGACGGTCGATGCTGCCGGCCTCTGGGTGGGGCGGGCCGCCGTCACCATCGGCGCCAACAGCATCCCGCTGGTCGCAACGGACCTCAACGGGAATGTCACCAGCAAGACGATCTCTGTGACGGTTGCCGGGGGCACCGCGCGCACGCTTACCTATGACCTCAACGGCAACCTGACCGACAATGGCGCCGGCCAGACCTACGCCTGGGACGCGGCCAACCGGCTGATTTCGATCACGCAGGGCTCGAATGTCACCGCGTTCGTCTATAACGGGCTGGGACAGCGCGTGCAGGAGAAGCTCAACGGCACCGTGATCAAGCAGTGGGTCTGGAACGGCGGCGCGCAGCCGGCCGAGGAGCGCGACGGATCGAACGCTGTCACGAAGCGATTCTACGGGCTCGGCGAACAGATCGGCGGGGTCGCGTATTTCTTCACAGCCGACCACCTCGGCTCGATTCGTGAGATGGTGGATTCGGCTGGTCTGATCCGGGCGAGGTACGACTATGATCCTTATGGGCGGATCACGAAGGTTTCTGGAGACTTGGAGGCCGACTTCGGTTTCACCGGATTCTACCGCCATCAGGCCAGCGGGCTCAACCTCACGCTCTATCGGGCCTATGATCCAGAGCTGGGACGATGGCTATCCAGGGATCCCATCGGGGAAGATGGGGGTATCAACCTCTACGCATACGTCAGGAACGACCCGATGAATTCGGTCGATCCTTTGGGATTGTACATTTCTCCGATACATTTCTGGGAAACGTATTTCGCTGAGGTCGCACACGGCCATATTCTCCAGGCTGGATTTGTGGCTTGGGAATCAGTGATGACAGATTTTCGTGGTACGCAAGGGACCTCGCCAGAACAAACGCACATACATGCTATGAGCGGGAAGGTACCTGGGAGGGACTGTAACAACGGATACGAAACCCGTGAGGAAGCCAAATCCGATACAAAGGAATATGTGCAGGAGCAGCTTCAAGACTACGCGCAGGCTCACAAATGGTGGCTGCCTTGGTCCGGGGCTAGTTACCTTGGCAATGCCTATCATGCAACGGAGGATAGCTATGCAGGAGGGCACAACTATCAGCCGTGGCAGGGAGGGTTCCCAGGTCTAGGGCACCTCTTCTGGGATTTGGTCCCAAATCCCTCCTCCATGGGGGGAGCGTACCAAGTCCGCAACGGCGGAGGGTTGTCCCCATGAAGATCAGCATTATACTACTCATAATGGGAGTTCTGGCACCATGCTGCAGAGGGCAATCTCTTGAACCGTTTGGGGACATGGCACGGCCAACGGCTTTGCTCTACCAGCAGGGGATGGCGAGTCTGGAAGTGGCAATTGTTGCTCACGCGGGACAATTACAAGGCGTGCAGCTAGGTGAAAAGACGGGTAAGCCTAAGATCGATAAAGAGCCGTGGCGACCAGATTTTCCTAGAGAAAGTTGGATGGCCGAGAACGTGGCGAAGATGGACATGGAAAGTATAGTTATCGCATGGGTGCCACCGAAACCGCCTTCCCTGAAGGCCTCCGAAGGAGGCAGTAATGTTGAACCAAGAAGATCTCTAATCTGGATCATCGTCGGCTGCCTCAAGGGAGACGCTAGCTCGTGCGTCGTTTACATCGAGCGTAGTTGGACCTACAATATAAGGACGCACGTTCCATACACGGAGATCCCTTTGTGGCGTACTGATAGAACGATGACCGGTAGCTATCCTTCGGACGTGGCTTGGCTCCGGCAATTGGCACCAGGCGCGACGGCTCTTGAGGAATATCATTGTGTAGAATATGATACAAGAATCCTAGAGGCGTTGAAGAAGCTGTCGGAGGGAGGTGACTCGGACAAGAAGCGCGGGGCCGCAGCAGGATTGCAGGCCAAGCCGACGGGGTGAACTTTGCATGCACAATGTCCTCAGTGGCTAAATAGGGATCCCATCGGGGAAAACCGCGGCATCAATCTGTATGGCTACGTCCTCAATAACTCAATAGGCTACGTCGATCTCGTCGGTCTTGATGTCACGGTGTCGGTCTACCCAGGCGAGAATCACAATCCCGCCGGCCATATCGATATTCGCGTTAACAACAATGCTCCAGTAGGTTTCGCTCCCGCCCCAGGCGCTTCGATGACACAGGTCTTATTGGATAATCCGGTTCCAGGTGTAATGGAACTGACATCACCGTCCCGGGTTCCCGAATCGACGATCACGATTCACACTTCTCCGAAGCAGGATGCAGCAATACAAGCTTATCTTGATCGAAGAACCAAGAACCCAGGACCATATATTGTGACCAGCCGAAACTGTGCGACCACCGTGCACAATGCCCTTAGTGCTGGCGGAATTGAGTCTGAATACACCATGAGGCCTCGCGAATTGATTGGTGATCTGATAAAAAGACTTCAGCCGAAATAACTCAGAAATATTTTATGAACTTCCCACGTATCTCGATATTGTCGGCGAGCCTCGGTGCTCTCGTTCCGGTGGTGCTTCGTGTGATCTGGTGGTTGGTGGACAGTTATAGTGTGGTAAGTACCGGCGGCAAAATAGTATTGGAGAAGATTACTCTAGTCCTCTGGCCGAGTTCGTTTTTTTTATTGTCAGCGAGCTCTGACAAGGTGTTTGCCGCGAAGCTTTTAGTGGTATCGGTGTTGACCAATGTGGTATTGTACTGGGGGCTCGGCATCACGATTTTTTATGGGCTAACAAGATTTCGTATACTCTTGTTGGCTCCCATTATTGTCATGACCACAATTTGGTGGTGGCTCTTGTCGCTTAAGTGAGCTGAACAAGCAGAAGATGACATGGGGCGGACAGTGAAGGTGCGAAACGTCAGGCTATCCGCGTACCACAACCAATCATGATGCGCAGATCATGCCTAGGTCGGGTCTTGGTCTGGTCATTGCTTCCCTTTGGACTGGCCGCCTATGCCGCTGACCGGCCGGTTGCTTTCAGCCGGGCTGGCAAGATCCCTGGCATCACCTCATGGGTCGTGCCGACGACTCCCAATGGGCTAACCCCGACCCAGTCTTGGCTTTCCATCGGGTCGTCACCCGACGGTCAAATCTATATCACTGGTTCGGACCACCAAACGAACGCGGCTCTTTTCCGGCTCAGCCGGAAGGACGACCAGCTCGCTTACGCCGGAGACGCGAGAGCTGCGTCAGAAGCGGTGGCCAACTGGTTGCCGGGCGAAACTGCCCAGAAATTCCATGTCCGCCCGCTCTATTACCGTGGTCGCCTGTACCTCGCTACCGCGGATTTTACCGATGAGAACGACGGATTTCTCAATCACCGCGGCTTCCACTGGTACGCTTATGATCCGGTTGCCGACCGATTTTCCGATCTGAGCGCCACGGAACCCGGAGGCGTCGGCGGAGAACAAGCGTCAATCGTGGCGATGGCCATTGATGAGGAACGCGGGCTCGTCTATGGTCACGATACTCCCCGCGGCAATTTGTATTGCTACAACATTGCCACCGGAAAGACCGCGAACCTTGGCAAGCCGCCCTGTGTTCCCGACGGCTGCCATATGCCCGGACGGTATCTTTGGATCAATCATGCCGGGCGGGTTTATTTCACCATTTCCGCCTGCGGCGATGTGCTGTTTTATGATCCGAAAACGGGATTCGGAGAAAGGAAAGAATGGACGATCGCGGTGGTGGATCACGTCGCCATGGTCTTCAGGACTGGGACCCTGTCGCTGGACCATGAACGAGTGTATGTCGCTGACGCCGGCGGCCGGATCTATCGTTACGACAAGCAGGACGACAGTTTCCAATTGCTTGGAAAAGCCGTCAGCGATGGAGCGGGCTATGAGTGCAAGGGATCGCTGAAGATGCGCGCCTTCAACCTGGCGCCCGATGAGAAGAAAATCTATTTTATCAACGACGACGCGAAAGTGTCTGCATTCTGGGAGTGGGATATTGCATCCCACGGCACCAAGAGACTCTGTGACCTATCGGTGCTGGACGACCGGATTGGCGCGGGGAAATTTAACGTCCATGGCGGAAATGACAGCTGGGATGATGACGGCTACCTTTACTTTTGCTCTTTCGGGAAGGACCCCGCAAACCCGACGGAACTGATTCTGTCCCGCTTGGACCCGGTCAATCTCAAGGTGCAACTCGGACTGCTGGCAGACTTGGTAGAGGTGAATATGTCCATGGCGGATGCCACAACGATCAGGTTCCGGCGAACCGGTGGCACATCGGCCAGTAAGCAGGTGATTTTGAGGGTGCGGCCGGCCGGAGCTGTTGATGCTCCGGCGAGCTTCAGGCAGATTACATTCACGGCGGGATCGGACCAGATCGATGTCGGGTTGCATGAGTTGCTTTCCGGTCTAGTAGCGGAACGTGGGAAGATGATTATCACCGTTCTCGGCAACGGCGATACCTACAGGACCGGCGCTGATCGGATGATCGAAATCGCAAGGTGATAGCCACCGCAGCAAATTTCCCTGCGATCCGACGGCTACCCTACAGGAGGGGAAAATGGCGGCGTTGGACGCGATGAGTGCTTCCCCCAACACCCTGCTTCGCGCCGTGCGGCCGGCCGCAATGCTCCTGCTGGCCGCGTTGGTGCCCGCCTTGCTCGCGGCCGCATTTCATCCGCGACGGCCGGCGTGGTCAAAAGACCAGGCCATGGTCCCGGAGACGGCTTGGAGCACGGTTCAGCGATGGCGAGGATTGGTGCTGGTGATCGACGCGCGCAACATGGCTGCCTTTGCCCGCCAGCACATTCCGGGAGCACTGCCCCTCAGTGAGAAGCATTGGGAGGAACAATTGATGGCCATGATCAAGGCATGGCGGCCCGGCGCGAAGGTGGTGGTGTATTGTGATAACGAAGTGTGCAAAACAAGCCAGTCGGTGGCCCGCCGGCTGCGGCGCGCTTTGGACAGCAACGACGTTTTTGTGTTGAAAGGAGGGTGGGGCGCATGGCTGGAAGCGCAAAAACCGGGGAAGTAGCGGCGTTGATCGCCGAGGTGGCGCTTGGTGGTGTCTTTCTTTATGCCGGAGGTCTCAAGGCGCTCGATCCGGCCAGCTTTGCCTTGTCCATCGACAACTATCGGCTCCTGCCGTATCCCGTGGCCGCGGCCATGGCGGTCTACCTGCCCTGGCTGGAAATCGTTTGCGGGCTTGGCGTACTCTGGCCGAAGACCAGCCGCGGGGCGCTGGCCGTGCTGCTTGGGCTTTGCCTCGTCTTCAGTGGCGCCATCGCCTCTGCCTGGATCCGCGGTCTCGACATCAGCTGCGGGTGCTTCGGAGCCGACGAGGCAAACCGTTTTTCACTGGTGCTCAGCTTGGCGCGCAGTGTTTCCCTTGTTGTCGTTTGTGGATGGTTGTTTTGGCGCGAAGGCCGATCGCTCGACCAGCGGTGAACGGCCCCAGGGGAGAGCGGATACGAAGTGAGCAGGCGATTGTTGGCTTGAAGCGGCCGGCAGCACGGGAACTGAAGCAAGTGAAGCAAGCTGGAAGCCGCATTCAGACCTCAGAATGCGAACTCCATGAAGCAAATTGAGCACTGGTTAACGCCCTTTTAGGGCTGTTTCCCCTCTGCAACCGCCCGAACTTGTTTCATTCAGTTCGTACCGACATCGGATGTGCGCAGCCATTTCTGACGGGAGCCGCGGCGACCATCTGACGGCCAGCCGCTCCCTTGCCAGCATTCACAACCACATTAACTTTGTGCGGTGGACATTGCCGGCGGGATTCTGGGATGGTCGGTCACCCGCGCCGTCGTCCACGGTCATGATCAACCGCCCTGGCCAGACAAGCTGACCTGGACTCCGTGCGCCACCGGCGACGGCATAGGATGGTTGTTTCATAAGTCGTTTTTAAAATCTCGCGCCCCCCGGGAGCCGGGTTCAGCCCAAACCGCGATGACTCCAGCGGGACGGGGGCTGGCCGGTCTGGCGTCGAAACCACCGCGCAAAGTAACTGCGATCGGGCAGGCCCACGGCGGCTCCGACGTCGGCCACCTGCAG
>Ga0265322_10000580_pt1 | contig 13891 bp, 5 predicted proteins | sample 41222metaG_FD_193584 | JGI IMG/M metagenome (GOLD analysis project Ga0265322, IMG submission 193584) | Rhizosphere microbial communities from Carex aquatilis grown in University of Washington, Seatle, WA, United States - 4-12-22 metaG | ecosystem: Host-associated > Plants > Roots > Rhizosphere >...
CGGCTTGTTGATTTATGATTCTAATGGAAATAAGATAGATAATAATGGGGCCATTCAGTCTCTTTCTGGTGGAAAAGATAATATTTATATTGTCCCTTACGGGAATCCGATTGATTCTGATACGCAATATTATAGTGAATATCGGGTCGATGTAGATGATCTGGTTGACGGCCGTCTAGATTTAAATGACATAAATAGTTCATCTCCTCTCTCGACCCGGGACCCCATTGTGAGCCTTTCTATGGGGAATCTTATCGGAGCTGATAAAAGAAATATTCAACTTTACGGCATGCTTCTTAAAGCAAGATTGTTTGCTTCAGCTTCTGATAAACGGGGAAATTTTGCTCTTGAAAGGGCTATTGAAACTAATGGTGTAGATGAGCCAGGAATTCTTGGGATGGCTTATGCTCTTCAGTTTAAATCTGGGGCTTTTATAGGGGTCGATAAAGAAGGGCATTACAGTGTAAATCTTCCTGCTTCTTCGGCTAACCCTCTAGGGGCGGGCCGGTCCATGTCAGTTCTCGCTCAGGGTAGTTTGAAAGAGATATGGGGAGCATCATCAGATAATTTTAATTCTTGGGATTTGTCCACTACAGGTGGAGTTATTTGGGATCTTGGTGCCCATAACTATACCGAGAAAGAGCGAAGTCTTGAGATAACTACTGCAAAAGGAATAAGTATCCAAGTTAAGAGTGGGGATACGGATGGATTTGCTCTTAATGAATCTTATAGAGGGGATGTTTTTCAAACGGTATTGGGAAATAAAGTTCAGTCCTCTATAAATCTTTCGCTTGTGATAACTGGACTTAAAACAGAACAAATTGGGGGGTCTGTAACAGAATCCGTACAAAGTGATAAAAGTGTTTCCGTGGCAGGGGTTTACTCGGAGACTGTTGTTAAAGAGATGCAGGGTAAATTTGGTGTTCGTAAGACTACAATTACGACTGGAAATGATGAACTTACAGTTCTGGCCGGAAATATTTCTGAAACTATTGCAACATTCGGAAAGAGATCGACTCTTGTTACTGCAGGAAGTATAGAGGAGACCGTATTGACAGGTAGTTATAAAACAACGGTTGGAGCAGGGAGTTATACCATTAGTGTTGGAACTGGAACAATATCAATATCATCAACGGTAGGAACCGTGAGCATGTCAGGAACTGCAGTTACTATTACGGGTAATCTTGCTGTTCAGGTTAATGCTCCGATCGTTCAACTAGGTAATGGGGCTTTAATTGGCGGTGTCGTTTCAGGGCTCCCGGGGATACCAACCCATTTTGATTATGTTACAGGACTCCCCTTAAAAGGATCGTTGAAAGTGAGTGTAGGTTAAAATGCCTTTAGTTCCGACACAGATGCAGAGTCTTATCCAATTACAGGCTTCTTCCGAGCTAATGGCAGGATCTAAACTTCAGGATGTTGTCAGTGCTATTTCGATTGCAACTTGTCAGTATTTGCAAGTCTCTGCAGTCGTGAATAGCACGAATATTGTTTTAGGACCTGGGGCGGGGACTCAGACGGGGAATGTTGTAGGTTTAATTCCTCAAGCAATGGCATCGATGATGCTTTTGAATGCCTCTTCTATGGGTCTTGCGGGTAGAGATCTGCCAAAACTTTTTAATGCTGTTTCTACTGGTGTCGTGAATACTGTAATGACTTCGGTGATAGTACAAGGAACTGTTATAGGAGGAGGGCCAGGAGTGGGTACTGGGAAAATAACCGGTCTTGTACCAACAGCTCTTCAAAGTATGATTTTACTCCAAGAGGCATTCAGATTGATGGCTGGATCAAAAATAAAAGATGTTGCGTCTGCAATAGCTTTTGGAATATGTAATCACATTATGACCGTAGGAACGGTCATGCTAACGAATATAGGTTTTTTTACTCCGCCTCCCGTGGGGCCAATTCCAATCCCCGTGGCGCCTGGAATAGGATTTTTTGCCTAATGACAACACCATTAAATACTCTTTTAGGTTACAGTGCAATAGATTTGACTCCGTATGAAATCCGGGGAGCAAAAGCAGGACTAAATAATGCTTATTCGACGGGCCCTGTCTATGATGGAGGAGCTTTTTATACTCTTTTTAATGGATCTCCTATTTATGGTAGCACAATAACAGGATGCGACGGTTCATTCAGTCTTTCTGATAGTACGGTAAGAATCCTTACAGGAGTCTCTACGTACTCACTTAGGGTCAATGATAATGTCATAGTTAATGACTCTACGTATTCAATTTCAGGAATTTTATCCTCTAATAGTTTTGGGCTTGATTCTGCCCCTGGTATTAATGGAACTTATCCGATTATTTTTAATCTTGGGGAAAGAGAATACCTTGTTGAACCGGATACTCTAAATAATACAGTCATTAAAGGATTAGCTACTTTTACGCAAGGAAATCCGACGATAACAGGTACGAGCACGACATGGTCTTCTGATTTAACTTCTGGGGACTACATAAAGGCGGATTACTTACAGCAATATTTTAAAATTAAACAAGTTTTAAATGATACGACCCTGGCCCTTACAGTTCCTTTTGCCGGCGACACCTCGAGTTCGGCCCAATATACGGGAAAAAGATGGTCAATAGGTCGGACTAAAATTCAATGCACTAAAAATGATTTTTTATATGATAATAGATCCGGTCGTTGGAAATACGACACCACAACGGGGAGTGACTTTACAACCTCATCGGTATTGAGCCCTCTTGTTGACGGCCTTGATTTGGCTTTTACAAATTCTATTGTTCAAAATGCTCCGGATATAATGGATGTGGCCATAGTGCCGTTAACTACTTTTGCTCGTCAGACACAACATGCAACTTATCAGTTTTCGCTTCCTGTAGTCCCCGAAGCAAACACTATGCTTTTGGAAATTAATGGCATCTCAAGAGATATGTTCCCTACAGGGAATCAAGATTATGTTTTGAATTATACTCAGAATCCTGTTTACTCGCCACCTCCACCTCCCGCTTTACGACAGGTTGCAAATGTTATGTTTTTGGCTGGCATCCCGGATACTACATTATCGTCGACACTGACCCAGACTGGGACCTTTTTGGTGACTGATAAAACTGGAGTTGTTATTAATGACATTATGCCGATGTCGGAAATTTTAAAGATTAATGGTGTTGATCAAACACGTTATAGAGATTACGCTTTTGAGTACAATACAGGGACAGTTGAAGTCACTAGTACTGTAATTAATGAGCAGATAGTTAAATACGTTGCTTCCGATTACAGTCAGTTGGTATATCCCGGGTTTTCGGTCTATTTAAATGGGCAGAAGCAACAGGTATCTTATCCTGCTCAATCAAGTGATGATCTTATTTTTCAGCTCGATTTTGGAATAGTTAAACCTCGTAATCAAGATCACCCTGGACCTGATGATACTTATGAAGTCAATTATATGGTTGAGGGGAATGTTATTCAAAATGAGCTTATTCCTGTGCTTTCTGATGCCTCGGTTTTTAATTCAAGTGTGTTTCCTATAAAACAGGGTTCAACGATTCTTCAGGTTGGAAATGGAGTCTTTTTAACGGAAGATGTGGATTATGCCGTGAGCTCATTGACGGGGCAATTTATATTGACCCAACCAGTTGCTTCTAAAACAATAATGAATCTTTCATATACGCCTTTATCCAAACAGATTAATCAGTTAACTTATACAGATGGTACTTCATATTGCACAACGATTGACAGTAGATTGACTGTTCTTGCAACGAATTTTCAATTTTCTTTAGTGAATACCCAATTGGATCCGAGCGATATTACGATTACAAGGGTTTACAATGAGACTCGAGATACGGATTATATTGTAGCAGGATATACGACAAATCAAAAGGTCATTCAATTGGACATGGGTGCAAATAACTCGCTCGGGTTAGGGCTTACGGATGTTGTGCTCATTAATTATACTTTTGAAAATGAGACTTTGGAATATTTTCCTGTAATTCCGAATATAATGTCTTTGAATGAGGGTGGGACCTTTTTTTATTTTGAAGGATTGAATCTTACTCTGCCTTCGTCGACATCGCAAATAGTGCCAGGAACAGTAATTAGTGCAACTCCTCCAGATGGGGCGACCCAATATTTTTTTATTGTAGAAAATGTTTCTTATGATAAGGTTGGCACCAGGGTAACATTGAAGGCCCCTATTCCTACAGACATATCAAATCCGCAGATACTTGTGGGAGATAGCTCAGTGAGCTTTGTCCCTGCTCCTACGGCAAGTCCTTTTGTCAGCGGTTCTTCAACTATAACATTTCCTGGGACTAAAAGTGTAGGTTTATTTAGAAAAGGGACATTGCTCTCCATAGGGGGAGCAGTTTATCAAGTACAATCAGCTTCCTATGATACGACTCTTCATTCGACCGTTGTGCTTTTGGTTTCTGGGGCGGTTCAGGATTACGTTAATTCTTCTGAATTATCTTCGGTTACCTGTAGTGATGTTCCGATTTATAATGTGGGAACCACGGAGATTATTCCAAAGATGCCAGCCGTGACTTTGATGTCTCAGCCGGCTTTTATTATGAATAACAGTGGAAATTTGGTTTTGAATGTTTCAACGGATACTTCAAATTTATATATTGACGGGTCTGCTTTTTCGTATGCCCTGAACCCTCATCTAAGTGATATGTCGTCAACAATTGCCTCAGCCAATATAGATGGATTAACGCTTCTTAATTATTCTCCGGTCTCAAACTGGGAATCTAATAGAATTATTTCCAAACAACAATTGTCGGTATATTCTGGATCAAATACTATTTTGTATGCTTCGGATGCTTTGAGGTATCAGTATGATACAACAGGATCTGTCGGACCTATTGCTGACTCAAGTAGTTTTTCTATTTCTTCTTCAAACACGGTTCTTCTTACTAAGCCTTTGCAGGTTTATGATCGATATTATTTGGATTATCTGGGTAGGCGTTATCTTTATGATAGCACCGTAGATTTCTCACTCCGGTATTTTACGCAATTGCCGGCTGGATCTAAAGTAAAGGCCTCGTTTGAGTTTGTGAATTTAGACCAATTCTATATCCAAGTTCTTGATCGAAGAGATTTTTTTGATTCGGTAACTATTCCTCGAATGACCAATGAGGCATTACAGCTTAATGATAATGTCGGCCAAGGAGGCCAAGTTGCTAGTGATGAAGGTGGGTCAAATACTGATGGAGGCGTAGTTGGAAATGAATATAGAAAAGTAGACGCTGAGATAGAGTGCCGAGTTTTTCAGGATATTTACAATTATTTTGAGAATAGACTCGAAGCTTATGGCAACGAGCTGGATGCGGCAACAGGTTTGAAAATCTTTAATAATGATGGTTATTTTTCAACAGAGGAACAAACGGCTGCTTTTAAACCGGTAAACAGGATATTTCCTTTTTCTGATTATACTGGTATGCCTCCAGTTGAAGTAAATCCTTTAACAGGGTATTTTTTTAATACCCATACAGTGTTTATTCAGAATAGTTATGATTTGACAAATGTTGGTGGTAATAGCAGGTGGACTGAGCAGTTAAAACCGGGAGATTTTATAGGTCGCTACTTAGACCCTAAAATATATCAAATCCAAACAATTGTTTCTGATTCATCTATAGTTCTGGATAGTACATTTCAAGGAGTCTCAAGCAGAAGTCTTCGTGGGGAAAAGTACACGGCCTCGACTGGGTATCCTCTTTATGATGATGATGGTAATCTTGGGCCCAAACTTATAGGGAGTGAAAGTGAAGATTTTGGGTTATTTGGAGGGAATCCTGGCATAGGCCCTGGAATTCCTCCGAGTGTAGTTTTTACTGGTGGGGATGTTTTTGATATCTATTTGAATTACGGACATTCTGATCAGACGTATCAATCGTATACTTTTGCCGATCCTCCTATAACATTTCCGCCTGCCTTGTCTTTTTCTCTATTCTCTTCCAAAGTAGCCGGATACAGTGCAGGTGAGGTTGCAAGTTTGCTTACAGCAAATATTCCCGGACTCCTTGCCACTGCGGAGACTGTTCTTGATAGTGCGACTCCTTACGGATATCGAACAGGGATAGTTTTGAGGGCCACTGATGAGTATAATAATATACTTTTAGGGTATGGAACGGCCGTAAGAAAACTCGGATTTATTGAAGGTGCTTATGTTTATGGGAATAGAGATCGTACAGATCATTATCCTGAAGTTATGGCTGATTCGTCGGAAATAATGGATATAACCAAAGAGATTGTGGACCTAGATATTCTCCTATCCGATACAACCTATGTCCTGGATAGGGTTTTTACTCAGATGCCGTACGCCCTGGATATTCTTACAAATTTGGTACCAGATGGTTTAAGAGTCCTTTCTCAATATGAAATTCCTCGATTAAATACTGAGATCTCTTCTCTACATACTCTTGTCGAAGAGCCCTCTTTGCCGACCTACGTAACCGACATGTCAGCTCTGTCTTATGCAATTGATGCAGATACCAGTGCTGTGAATGCTTTAATTTATGACTCAAACATTGTGACCAATTACGAAGGAAAAGACACGTCCTGGGCCTGGGTTCTTGATTTTGCTGAGCAAAGCCAAATCGTCCATGGTATCACTTTAGATGGGAGTAACACCGCAGTCCCAGTCGTAGGACCTGGGGATACAACCATTGCTGGGCAGACTTCTTTTGTACTGGTTCATCCTGATCCTTCTTTTAATTTAAAAATTTTGAATAGTGACCTACTACCTGCTGATGGCACTCCTGTTGTTGTTTATCAGAACAACGGTGAACCGGTTCCTGGTTTTTGGACGGGATGGGATACGAGTAACCCGATATTCTCAAATTACAGTTTAGTAAACGATGCCACATTTACAATGATTCCAACTCCTGCTATAGATATTGGTCGAGATCCAATTTTTTCTAATATAAGAGTTACAACATCGCCAACAGCCCTTACATTTAACTGGACTTCGGCTACCTCGTTTGATACAACGAGTTTTCTATATGCTGATTATACGTCCGTTTCTAATCTTGTAGGAGCTATTAATGTAACCCCTGGGTTCGTAGCAACGACAATTCAAGACAGGGTTTATACGAGTTTTGATTTAACGTCGAATGTGCTTTTGCCCGCCTATGTCTCATTGGACGGGACGCACTTATTCAATGTCTCGTTTGATATGGCTAATCTTACTTATTTGACGGACACGACCGCACTGAATTTTAACTGGACAACAAACAGTATTCCACAAAGTCGAAAATTTGTTTATGGGTCTCAAACTCTTTCGGATATAGTTCAGAATGTAAATGAAATAACGTCTTTATTTTCTTCTGTCGTGGGAAATCCTACTGATTATGCAGCTTCTTTTGATATGACCTCAGGAGTTTTGCCGTTTGGGGCTGTAACTCTTAATGAGGGGCTTAGAGACTGTACAGTAGCGTATCAAACGATTTCTGATAGGATTTTGGATAATAGGTTGAATGCTGACACGACACGTATTGTATATCTTACGAATAGAATAAATTACCTGGACACGACCCGGGAACCTGGGCTTATGAATTGTGTTGAGGATGAGGAAATTCTTAGGAATCCAGATGGGGGTCCGAGTGATCTTTATATATGGGCAAATAACAGATTTAATAGGAGGCAAGGGTGTTATTCGAGACTCAATCAGATCCTGCAGCAGATCGCGTCGAATCGATCGGCTCTAAATGTGAACAAGAGTTTAATTTAGCGGATCCAGAACAAGAAACCCTTTGTTGGCGACGGGCCAGTAAAGATAATCTATTGATGAAGGCTCTGAAAGAGATGACAGGATTGCTAGCACATACTGTCGAAGAATGTGCTCGGGATACGGAGAAAACAATTAAAACTTTGAAAAAATTTTAATTATGCCTACAAATTATATTGACATAAATGCTACAATGACCACATATCCATATGTGGCGCCGGTTATTGGAGTGCCTACAATTCCACAGGGTACGGCCATTTCGTCTGGGTCTTCCTCTACGGATCAGGCGGAAGCGCTTTTAAATAGTCTTTCCAATACTATTCAGAACAATCTTAAGTTAATTGCTAACGCAAGTAATTCAACCCCTTCTGTAGGGAGCTCATCATGGAAAAAGGTTTCTACAATTAATCTTCCTTTTGTAAAAAACACCATCAGTTTTCTCAATAAAAGTGTAATAACACCTCTGTCCACTCTGGTTTCTTTATTGGAAAAGATTTTGAAAATAGTCCAGTTATTTATTAGCACTTTTAATTCTTTTTCTCAATTATTGTTAGCGGTCATTAATTATGCTCAATCCTTGGTTGATCAATACGCCACGAGTGCCCTGGATTTCGGGTTTTATGCAGCCGCATTTGCTCCTCCAGCATTTTATAAAAAAGCAAAAGGGGTAAACGACTTCAGTATGTCGAGGGGTGGGTTCAATGGTTTTACAACTCGATTACAGTCCTCTTTAGACAATACTAAAGATAATAATCGACCTGTATTTGGAAACTTTGATATTGTTGGAGGGTGGGTGATTCTGATAGATTCTGAGACTCTTGATGATGTAATGGTGGGGCTTGATCAATTTTCGAAGATGTTTGATTTTATGAAACTTTTCGGGTTGAATTTGACTCCTCCACCTCCTACAAATCTTCGGGGTACTTGTGGAGAATTTCAACAAGGCTCCGCCACGGCGCCTTCATTTGGAGTAAAAATAGAATGGGATAACAACTATATTGCCTCGGCCTATAATATTTATCGAAGTCAAGTCCAGGGCGGTATTGAAACGACATATAGCTATACTCCGACAAATTTAATGGATAATAAAGACACTGGAGAAGTCGGGCTTATTACGGTCATGTGGGATAATATTGAAAATGCGATTGCGTCAATTTCTGGCAGTTCCGACCATATCAATGTTGATGCTTTATTACCAGAAAAAACTGAGGGCCTGTATAATGACCCACAGTTCAATAACGGGAACCCAGTTACGGTTATTAATACTGGAGGACCTAGTCTAAATTATATTGATCAATTTTTCACGGCAAAATCAGGATCCAATGGAATTGATCAGATTACCACGGTTGATTTAAATGGGAATACCGTTCCATTGACACAGGTTTTTTATGTTATTAAATCTACCGTTTTACCTCCCGCAATTCTTGAGGGCCCTAAATCTATTGAGCTTGATGTGACTATTAAAACTTGTAATGATGTTCTTAGTACTGCAAATACGATTCCTCAGTCAAATGGTCGTTTTGAATTTCTTTCGGCTGGAATAGGTCAGTTAAATAGCTGGACATCAATTCACGGCTCTGCTATGCTTCCTTGGTTCAAGGAAATTATAAAGGTTTTTGATAAGATGTTTGATTCTTTAAGGGGAATGGTAACAAATGCTTCAAAAGCTTTTTCTCAATTTTTGAATGACCTCGCGAAAAGAATTGAGTTTTATGTAAGTATAATAAATACCATGGTGTTTGTTGTCAATGCTTTCGAGAAATTTTTGTTGGGTCCCTCGATTTCTTTTCTGGTGCTTCCTCCGGCCACTGGGGGAATGGATACTTTTGTACAACGAATACAAAACGCTAGACAACCGGCCGGCCAAAAATTTAGTGGCCCTGAGGGGGTTTCTATTGGAGTGGTGATTACTTATGGAGTTGGCGCTGGTTCTAAGGCTATTGCGACGGAAATGGGTAAAGCAATTAGTTTTATTGTTGGTCTTCTTACTTAAGGATAAGCCATGGCTGAAAACAGTTCCGTTTTACAGACAACACAGGATGACCTAAATAGGTTAAGTAGCCTTCTTGTAGGAAATTCAGTTACAAATCTTCGTATTGGTTTTAATAAAATTCAACGCCGAATCCTGGATTATCAGGACCGTCTAACTAAACTTATGGCTAATGAGGCCATTGTAAAATTTAGAAATTATAATAATATTACTCAGGCACAGATAGAGTCTCAGTATGTAGCTGGGCGCGGAACAACAGCCACTCCCCAGCAGTCTTTTGCCTATTCCACTGTAACGACAAACCCTGATCAGAATATTGCCGCGGAAAGATTTAAACAACTTTCTCAGGCCAATGGCACATTACAAATTGAAGTCGAGCATAGTAAGATAAATGCTGAGATTATGATGGTGCAAGCCCAGATCCGAGCATATCAAGCCGAGTTAGAAGTTTTTCAAAATCTTTTGAATACGGCCCAGCAAAATCAACCGACTAATTTTATTAATCAGACATTTGGTCGTGTAATATCTCCTACATCAGATGATTTAGTAAAAGACCAAATAGCAAAAACACGTATATCAAATCTCACGACTCTTTTACAACTCAGCCAATCATATGCGGATCTTACAACAGACCCAAATACTGGTAATAGAGCTTATCCAGACGAGGCAAAGCTTCCCAAGAATTTAATAACGTACAGACAGATTTTTTGGGGTCTTGTGCAACAGTTTTCCGAGTTTGTGTCGGGAGAGAATAAATTAGATACAGGCGACCCAGGAAATGATGCAAATCTGGCTATATTACAAGATCAATTATCCATTTCTCGTGGTGTTGGTCAGAATGTAAAAACAACTGCGGATGTAAATAGTTCTATAAAAAACACTCAGATGATTGCCAATAGCACAGCATTGTCGGAAGGAGTGTCGAGAAAACCTGATCCAATTTTATCAACAAGTAATTCTATGAGAGAACAAACGGACAGTTACCCGGTCACGGCCGTGCATTTAGGACCTTTGTATATAGGTTCTTTTGAAATACCTACGTTGAATTCTTGTGTATCAAAATGGTTTAAAATAAAAAGTGCTCAACATTTTGATCTTCCTACATGTCCGAATGTGCCTCTGCCTTCTCCGACTAGTACGGATCAAAAGGATAGTTCTGCAGAAATTGTGGCAAAAGCAACTCAACAGGCAGGTCTTCAAACTTATCAAAGTGCTTTAGCTTTGGCCCAACAATTTCAGAGTAAGGCAAATTCTGTTTCAAGTCTTCCGCCCGATGCCCCGACCTGGGTCATATATTATAATCGTTTGTATGGGGATTTGAGTAATAAGGTTGAAAGAATTGCATACGGTACGGATAATTCTCCTACATATTATGCCGTACGGTCTTTTTCTAACAATGCTACAAATGCCGTGGATATGCTTGCCACGGTTTTTACGCAGTATCTCACAGATAATGGGTTTTCATCTCAAGACTATTCTCTTCTGGATCAGTATCAATATCAGGATAAATTATCTTTTGTGGCATATGGAGTTTGGAATATAATTGGTGTCTAATTATCTTTTAATAGGTTTCAGATTATATGTCTTTTGATTTAAATTTGCAAACTGTGTGTAACCATAGAATTGATAAGGAGTTGGTGACCCTTGATACGGATCGACAGTCTTTAAGGGCCTCCAGACCTATCGCAGCTTCAAATGTAGTATTATTTGCATCAGGCGATGCTGTTTCAAATTCTTTATATTCGGTGATTTATGATTCTCAAGCTACGTTGTCAAATCAGTCCAGAAAAATCTCTTTAAAGAAAAAATGGAATTCAATAGAAGATTTTTTTGAATTAAGCTATATAACAATATCTGGATTTTGTCCTAAATGTGTGGGGTTAAATTACATCGATGATGTTAGTTACAATATACAAGGAGATTTTTTAACAATAGTAAATGAGCTGTTACTCCTTCAGAACTTAGAAAAATTTACTGTCACGGAGTTACAAAGTAATCCATTTCAACTCTTTATAGGTACAACTTTAGTAAAACTTTTAGGACAAAGAGTTTCGGATCCGAGTTATTTATCATCAAAAGTTACGCAAGAAATCAATAATACACTTTCTGTTTTTAAACAGTTACAAAAGCAATATCAAAATACAGGGCGGGCGGTTACGCAAGGAGAGCTTCTGGATCAAGTGACTAATATATCAGTTCAATTTGATACAACTGATCCAAGTATTCTTCGTGCAGAGGTTACAGCTCAAGCCGTTTCAGGTAAATCGGTTAATTTTACCCAACTCCTTAAAATAGCCTAAAAAGGTTAAAAAAATGTCTATTCCTGCTCCTATAATTTTGTTACCAACTTCAAATAACTATACTACTGATATAAGTACGCAAACGATATCTGGAAGTACAGCAGTAAATACCGCTAAAATACTGGTCAATGGTTCAGAATTCGGCGTGTTGTATACTGCTGGTGAGATTGTATGGTCATGGACATCGACTATCTCTTTGGGTGTTAATACCATCAATATAGTGGCTTTGGACGTAAACAATAATATAAGTCCTGTTACCACTATCCATATAACTTTAATTCAATCTCAGACTTTTATCACGGTCTCTCCACCAACTGGGGTTGAGACGAAATCATCTCAAGATAAAATTCAAATTTTAAATGTGCAAAATCCAGAATCTAATATCTTAGGTTATAATTATTATGTCAGCACTCAAAGCGGAATAAATAATGTCTATGCAAAGATAAATACCAGTCTCGTCACGGAATATTCTTATTATGAGGATCAAACTAAGTTGTTAAATACGGTCACGGATACGGTTGGGAATATTCAGGTCACGACGACAACGTCAGAGATTAATCGGGTTTATTATTATTCGGTATTTTTTAACCTTTCCAATCTTCTGGCGATGGTTAATGCCGGTAAGTTACCTGTGGTAACTTTTTCAGAAGATACTCCTTTCTTTTTTGTTATTACCGCGGTTATTTATGACCCAGTCCTTGGACAAGTTACAGAGAGTGCTTATTCTGCTGAACTTCAGGCTTCGCCAATAACAATCACATCTGGAATCCAGGATCTTCCTGCCAGAACTCAGAATGATGTTATTTTGACGTTCTCCCAGGAATTGCTGACTTCTAATGCTGGAATCGATACAAAACCTGGGACCGTGATTCGTGATATGATGGATCCTATTTCCGAAGAAATGGCTCGAATTTATATTATTCAGGATTTTTTGTCGAATTCTTTATCAGTAAGCACTTTACTTAATTTTGACGATCCGAATAATACAGGCACAAGTATTCCAGTGGCTTCATCCATATCCAAGCAAGCCTTGCAGGTAGCTTTAAATTTGACTAATTCTTCTGATGTACAGACAGTAATTGATAGTCAATTTGATAAATTGGCATCTAACGTTAACGTTATTCGACGGGGCGCTACTCCCGCTATTGGGACTGTAACTTTTTATATAGACACGGCCCCGATCCGGGATATGTCAATCAATCAGGGAGCTGTTGTATCATCCCTTGGAAATCTTGATCAAGGAATTCCGGCACAGAATTATTCCGTTTTAGCGACCCAGATTTTATCTTACGCCAATCGCCAGAGCTATTTTAATACGTCGACGAATAGATATGAAATATCTGCTGATGTTCAGGCCATAAACACAGGTTCGGTCGGAAACACGGATTCGTATACAGTTACTACAATATCATCAGGAGCTGATTCAGATTTTTCGGTCGAGAATCCTGGCCCTATTAGCTTTGGCCAGGATATTGAATCTAACCATGACTTATCGAGTAGGGTTGAATTGGCCCTTTATGCCGATACTGGTACGGCGGGAGGTTATGCCAAGACTGCGGTTTCAGTCCCCGGTGTCCGGAACGTACAAGTTGTGAAGGCTGGTGATCCTTTAATGATTCGGGATTATGACCCGGTTAGAAATATTCATGTGGGTGGAAAAGTCGATATCTACGTACAAGGCCGGCAAATTAAACAAGTTTCCGATCAACTGGCGTTTTCTTTCGAGAGTATTGGGGATCAGGGGGCTCAAACAGGAGAACTTTTTATAATTGCAAATGCCCCAGCTTATCAATTTAAATCTCAAAACCCACGCGTCGGGCCTCATACTCCGATATTTGATGTAACTAAGGTACATAATGCAACTAAAAATGCTGATTATGATTTGACGAATTATCAAATTATCGACAATGGGGA
>Ga0265322_10000581_pt1 | contig 13837 bp, 8 predicted proteins | sample 41222metaG_FD_193584 | JGI IMG/M metagenome (GOLD analysis project Ga0265322, IMG submission 193584) | Rhizosphere microbial communities from Carex aquatilis grown in University of Washington, Seatle, WA, United States - 4-12-22 metaG | ecosystem: Host-associated > Plants > Roots > Rhizosphere >...
TGCAACCGGCAAAGGAGGAGGACGTGAACGAGGTGATCGACGCGGTCGGGTTCGATTTCATCTCCCAACCGAGGGTGGTGTGGAAAGCGAAGAAAACCGAACGCAGCGGTGAGATTTTCGCCGACTACGTGCTTGAGATCTCGGAGTTCCGTGCGCAGACGCTGGCGACAGACCCGGAAGATTATCGGAACTTCGAGACATTCTCCATGGCGATGTTGGACCTGGATTACGACGGAGACGTTTTTCGGTTGAGCCGAGTGTTCTGGGGCGAGGAGGTCATCATCGCGGCGGGCGGGCTGGAGAAGGCGGAGCGGCTGGAGTTGCGGATCCCGGAGCAGGATTTCAAGGGCGACCAGATGATGGTGATTCTCTGTGACCGCTATGGGAACGAGAAGACGTTGTTGCTGGAGAAGGGAGACTTCGAGGGCAAGCCGCGCCTGATGGCAAAGAAGACCGGGAAGAACGGGAGGAAATAGAAATGAGCCTGCAATTCCGAATCGCCGATCAGGTGCTGAAGGTTGACGACAAGCGCGAGGCCACCGAGGCGGTAGTCCACAAGTATGACGCGTTCCTGAACCTGCTCTGCACGGAACGTTATGCCTTCCAGCGCGACGCCGTGCGCGAGACGCTGCGGTTCCTGGTGTCGGACAAGTATCCAAACCTCGAACGGTTGGCCCGGGAGAACTGGACGGCCCGCGAGCCCATCCGCCAGCGTTTTGGGAGCGTTGACGCCTACCTTGGGAGAATGCCGTTGAAGGACCGGAAGGCGGTGTCGCTGGACCTCGCCACGGGCACGGGCAAGAGCTACGTGATGTATGCGCTGGCAGCGGTGGCCCTGGCCGAAGGGCTGGCCGACCGGGTGCTGGTGCTGTGTCCGTCGCTGACAATTGAGGATGGTTTGCTGGAGAAATTCACGCGTCTCGCGGGCAACGGCGAATTGTCCGGCATCATGAAGGAACTCGGCGCGGCGGTGACGATTCCAGCGATAAAGCGAGGCAACGAAACGATTCACTCCGGGGACATCTGCGTGGAAAACATACACGCGGTCTACGAGAACACCGGCTCGTCGATCCGGGACAGTTTCAAAGGACAGGGCGCCCGCACTCTGGTCCTGAACGATGAGGCGCACCATTTGTTCAGCCCACCGGACCGGGGACTGAAGGAGTGGATCAAATTCCTTCAAGAGGCGGATTTTGGTTTCCGCCAAGTCGTGAACGTCACCGGCACGCCCTATGTCGAGGACGACTATTTCCCGGACGTGATCTACCGTTACGGCCTGAAACAGGCCATCGCCGACAAGGTGGTGAAAAAGCCGAACTACAAGATTGAGGACACTTACACCGCTCATGATTGGCAGAAAACCTATGCCATCCATGAGGAGAACCGGAAAAACTACGGCGGAGACGTGAAGCCGGTTTCCATTGTCGTGACCCAGGAGATCGCCCGGTGCGTGGAGGTCTGGCGGGAGTTGGTGGAGTTCCTTGCCAAGAAGGAAAAGATCAGCCGCGAGCAAGCCGAGAAGAAAGCGATTTGGGTGACGTCAGGCGTGCCGTCCGGCACCGGCAAGGAGCGGGTGGTGGCGGTCTACGGGGCGCGCGACGACAGGGATTCCCCGGAGAAGCGGCGAAACGAGAACCTCGCCTTGCTCAAGCGAGTGGACGAACCGGGTTGTCCCGTGGAGTGGATTGTTTCGGTGTCCATGCTCACGGAGGGTTGGGACGTGAAGAATGTCTTCCAGATAGTGCCGCACGAATCGCGGGCATTTTCATCGAAGCTGCTCATTGCTCAGGTGCTGGGGCGCGGTTTGCGGGTGCCGGCGGGCCTGACCAAGGAGCCTCTGGTGACGATCAATAATCACGAGGCGTGGTCCGAGGAAGTCGGCAATCTGCTCAAGGAGGTGCTGGAGGTGGAAAACACGCTTTCGTGGGGCTACGACCCGCGCCGGAGCAAGTATGTCTTCCCTTTGCACAACCTTCGTTACGAGCCGGAACAGACGTCGGTGGAAACCAAGCGGGAGAAGGCGAAGGAGCCGGACGTGTCGTTTCTGCCGCAGGATCGCAAGACAATGGAGTATTCCACATTCTCCGAGACCGGGATACTGCCGGTCGAGATCCAGCACCAAAATCTGGTTGAGATCGAAGACGCTTTGAAGCTCCTACGCCTTTTCCTCCGGGAGAAAGACGAGAAGATAGCCGCCGCGTGGCCGAAGAAACGGCTACGTGAATTCGTTATCGGGCGGCTCAAGGCAGCCGGGCAGGACGCGACTTTTCTCAGCAAGGAGAACTTGCTGCGCCTTCAACAAGGCTTCGGGCCGATGTTCCGCGAACTCGACAAAGAGCATCCGCGCATGAGCCAGACCGCCAGGGAAGTCGTGCCGGTGGACCTGACAACCGTCCCGCGGCAGTCATTCTCCGAGAGCATGCTGAAGGAGCACGGCTCGCTTTGGACGGTGCAAGAGGAAGCCCAACCGTTCACGGGGCAGGAGGTGCATCTCTGGGAACAGTATCAGAAATGGAAGAAGATCGCCGGAATTGATGAAAGCGGGCTCTCCGAGGATGTGCGCCAAATCACTCAAAAGCTCCAACAAGTGGACTTGAGTCGGTTCAAGTCGCCGTGGAACGTCCACTATGCGAGCCATGAGCCAGAGCGGGAGTTCTCCAATCTACTATTCGAGAACGCGGTCTTGTTCGACGCATTCGTGAAGATGCCGAACACGGGCGGGTACGCGTTCCCGTATTCTTACAAGCCCGCCAAGGCAGCCAGGACGCACGTGACAAATGAGCATTTCAATCCGGATTTCTTCATCAAGGTCACGGGCGCGGACGACATCTTGGTGGTTGAGGTGAAGACCGAAGGAGATGATTCAAATCGAAACCGTGCCAAGTGCCGGGACGGATTGAAGCACTTCGCAACATTGAACGACCGCTTGGCGGAGGCCGGCGAAAAATGGCAGTACCACTTCCGTTTCCTGTCGCCCGGTGACTACGGGAGCTTCTTTGAGCAGGTTCGGAACAAGAGTTATGCGGGCTGGCGGTCAGGATTGATGCAAGAATTGAGTGATTGATGGTGTGCACGGGTTGGGTAACACGGTGAAGGCGGTGAGCCTCCCGCCGAACTTTCCGCATGGCTTGTACGCGCGGCACCACGGGTTTACGGCGGAGCCTGCCTGTGCATTGCACGCAGACAGGGCGCCGGACTTCATCATCAACGACGACACCTGCCTGCGCCGAGGCTTCGGCAGGCGGGTCAGATACCGTCTCGGCCGTGACTCCGAAACCGCTGATGAATAGGGGTTCTCGCAAAATGAAAAGATCTGCTTGCACCGGCAAGCATCTCGGGTACGGTGCCGGCAGAGTTTAGCTTCCGCCGAACTGGTTAGTCCAGGCGGCAAATCCTGTGGCCGTCCTGCGCAAGCAGGAGGGCCGCAGTTGTTTCTGGAGGTTGCGATGTTCGTCTTCTACGTGGATGAGTCCGGATGCACCGGCATGCTGCCGTCGGCTACTTCGCCGATTCAGCCGGTTTTTGTGCTGGGCGGGATTGTCTTCGACCAGCAACGTGTAGCCGACTTCACGCTGGATTGGCTGCACCTGAAAGAGCGGTTTTTCCCGAACCTCCTCGGGCCGAACTCGGATTTCCTCGACGGGATCCTGGTGGAGATCAAGGGCGCGGGATTGCGCAAACAGGTTCGCGGAACGAGCCGCGATGGGCGGCGCCACGCTTTGGGATTCATGGACAAGTCTCTCGAACTGCTGGAACAGCACGATGTTCGCCTACTGGGCCGGATCTACGTGAAGCCCGTCGGCAGTCCGTTCAACGGCCGATCCGTTTACACGTCTGCCGTGCAGAATCTGGCTGCGGAATTCCAGCATTACCTCCATGTGGTCGGAACTGATGGGCTGATGGTCCTGGACAGCCGCAACAAGCCGAAGAACACAAACGTCTCTCATTCGATCTTCACCCAGAAATTCAAGACCGTAGGAGACGCCTACGACCGGTTGCTGGAAATGCCGGTGTTCGGGCACAGCGATAACCACGCGGGGCTTCAGGCTGCCGACACAATCTGCTCGGCGTTTCTTTTTTCAATGGCAGCCTATGTCTACTGTCTGGGCCGGGTGAACAACATCCACGTTCATCTGCTGTATTACCGCATCCGGGACCTTTTCGGCGAGAGGCTCAAAAGAATGCAGTATCGCTATCAGGACGGCACCGGGTGGTGGCGCGGCGGAATCACGGTTCGCGATGCTTTGGGTAATCAGAAGGGCGGGCTGTTGTTCGGTCCGGCGAAATAGCGGCGAGACATGAAACCTGATTTACTCACTGCCAAGGACACCCGCTTCCCAGCGCGTTTGCGCGAACGGTTGGATGATGGCGCGCCGGCGCAGCTTTCCGCCCTCGGCAATCTCGACCTGCTCGCGCAGCTCAAGATCGCGCTGTTCTGCTCCTCCCGCTGTCCGGGCAGCGCCATTATCGCCGCCTATGATCAGGCCGCCCATTGGCGCGACACCGGGCGCTGCGTCATCAGCGGGTTCCATTCCCCGGTGGAGAAGGAGTGTCTGCGCATCCTCTTGCGCGGTCCTCAACCCATCATCATCTGCCCTGCCCGCAGCCTGGAGACCCTGCGCCTGCCGTCCGACTGGAAAGCGCCCCTGGCAGGCGGTCGCCTTTTGATTCTCTCCTGTTTCCCGGCTGCCCAGCGCCGCGCCACTGCCGAGCTTGCCGCCCGCCGCAACGACCTCGTTGCCGCACTCGCCGACGAAGTCTGGTTCGCCCACATCGCCCCCGGCGGACAGATGGAGCGTTTAGCAGCTGACTCCTCGCGGCAGACTCATTCGCCATGAAAAACGTGTCGGCCAGGCAGCGGTTGAAGAGCGAGATTAGCCAGGTGATGCGCAGCATGGACTTCGTGTCTGAGCATCCGGCGTTGGGAAAACGTGGTCGGGAGGCGGAACGCTACGCTGCAATCTACCAACAGCTCGCTCTCGCCTGGGAGCATCTCGCGCTTCAATGCCGGCATTGGGACGGGTTTAAGGTGAAGCGCGGCGGGGCGCGATGCTGTCCGATCTGCGGCTTGGTCAAAGACGGCAAGGAGTCGTGGCTGCTGCTGCCGCGCAACCGCAGGAAGATCATCGGCCAGATGATCAAACCGACGAGCACGGAGGTCTTCCCGAATCGCAAGGCGGCGACAGTGCTCGACGATGCAATTGAGTTCCATGGCGTGAAGCTGCACGTTGAAGTCGCCAATCCCAGTCGTAGTAATCTGTTCCACAACCATCCGATAACGGTGGCGGCACACCGCACGGCGACTCTGTCCGAGGATGGCGTCGAATGCAGTGTCGATGAGCAGATGGTCCGCTTGCGCACCATACGGCGCCAACCGGGGACCGAGCCGCCCTTTGGGGCCTTTGCATGGGAACTTCCCCGCAAGACGTTAAAGCGTTTCCCTGTGATCCTGGAATACGACCGGCGCGGTCGCTTCGTCGGTCTTTGCATTTTCCGACCTGGGGAGGAACGCGGAAGACGTGAGACGACCAACGCGCGTCGACGACGGGCGCAGAAATTTTGAAGTGGTACCGGTGCCGGCGGTGTTTAGTTCTCATAAGCCGCCCCACAATGCCCGAATCGTTGCCAGCGAACTTTGCCTCCTTCTACCGCTCGACGCTGACGCCATTGCGGCGCTATCTCGCCCGGATGCTCGGAAACCGTGGCGATGCGGAGGATCTGGCGCACGATGCCTACGTGCGCGTCTACGAAGCGATGGACGACCAATACGTGGAGCGCCCGGAGGCCTTTCTGTTCACCACAGCCAGGCGGCTTGCGCTCAACCAGATCAGGCGCCGGAAGATTGCGCCGGTGCAGGCCGGCGACGGGGCGAAGATCATCGAGTTTACCGCGGCGGGCGGCCCGGGAGTTGAACGCGTGGTGATGGCCCGGCAGGAGTGGGCGCGGCTTGAGGCTGCGATCGCGGGCCTTCCGGCGGGCTGCCGCACTGTCCTCTTGCTGCGCAAAGTCGAACACCTGTCCCACAAGGAGATTGGGGCGAATCTTGGCATCGCCGTGAGCACCGTTGAGAAACAGCACGCCCGTGCGCTTCGGCTTTTGCGTGCGGCATTGCGAAATGAGGAAGCGGAGTGCGGCGTGGACAACCCGAGGAACGGCGAATGCGCCGCCGGCGGATGACGACCATGGCAGACGACCCATCAGCCGAACGCACCGAGGAGGAAGCATCGCTTTGGGCGGCGCGAATCGAAGGCGGCAGCCTGACCGCGCGGGACCGCGCCGAGCTGTCGGCATGGCTGGCCGCAGATCCCGGGCACCGCCGGGTGCTGGCGTCCTATTGCGAGCTATCGGCCCTTCTCGATGCGCGGCTCAGCCCCGCAGATGTGCCGGTGGGCGCCGTGGTGCGCCGGCGCTGGCGTGTGGCCGTTGGTGCGTTGATGGCGGCGGCCGCAGCCGTCGCGTTCATCGCCGTGCTGGCCGGCCGGCCGCGCAGCCTTGCAACGAAGACTGCGGAGCGACAGGCCATCGCGCTGGACGACGGCTCGCGCGTTGAGCTCAACGCCCGGACCTCGCTCTTTGTGGATTTCCGCCGTGACGAACGGCGGGTGAAGCTCGCGAGCGGCGAGGCATGGTTCAGCGTGGCGAAGATGCCGTCGCGGCCGTTTGTCGTTGAGACACTGGCGGGGGTCGTGCGCGTGACGGGCACGGAATTCAATGTGCGTGCCACACGCGATGACCGGGCTGAAGTGACTGTGCTGGCAGGAACCGTCCACGTGCGGGCCGCCGGCGCCGCAGCGTCGGATGAAGCGGTGACGCCGGGCCGCCAGGCCCTGGTTGGAGGCGGGCGGGTGATCGTGCATCCGCTGCCCGAGGGCGCGGCGCAGGATGTGGTGGCATGGCGGCGGGGGCAGACCGTCTTTGACGACACGCCGCTCGGAGAGGCAGTCGAGCGCTTCGCGGCCTACCACGCACGGACCATAGCCGTCGATCCCGCGGTGGCGGATCTGCGGTTGGGCGGGCGATACAGTCTCGAGGATCTCGACGGACTGCTGGAATCGGTCGAGAGCGTGCTGCCGGTACGGGTGCTTCGCGGGCCGGACGGCGAGGTTCGGATCGCGCCGGCCGCGCGGCCCGGTCGATGAACCTGAATTCCGCAGTTGCGGCGAAATCGGCTTGCTGGCGCTCGCCGCTACGAAGAGCCGAAGCCGCAACTGCGGAATTTATGATGAATTCCTTTTGCGTGAATAGCGGGTTCGGGCACGTGGACGGTCGTAATTAGGCGATGCGATCAATCAAGTTACCCCTTCTTGCCGCGCTGTTTGGCGTGGCGATTTCGATGGCGCGCGCGAAACCTGAGAATTTTGAGCTGCCCGCCCAGCCGGCGGCGACTGCGCTGATGGCTTTCGCCAAGCAGGCGGGCGTCGAGGTGCTGTTCTCGTATGACGACCTGAAGAAGGTTCAATCGTCAACGGTCGCAGGTTCCTACGAACCCGAGGCGGCGCTGACGCTGCTCCTCCGGGGCACGGGCTTTTCCGCGACGCTCAAAGCGACGGGCAAGTTTGTCGTCAAGAGGGAGCAGGATGCGCCGAAGACATCCGGGATCCGCGATCCGATGGTTGGTGCAGCGAGCGGCGGATTGGCGTCGGACAAGGAGCCCGACGATGCCGTCAAGCTCGGGCCGGTGTACGCGTTGAAGGCGGTCATCGTGACGCCGAGCCAGTTTGGCATCGCCGAGGAGCGCGTTGCCGCAAACGTCACGCTGACCAAGGCGGAGCTGGAGACATTGCCCCAATTCGGCGAGGATCTCTATCGTACGATCAGCTGTCTGCCCGGACTCGCGACTGACGATTTCTCGGCGAAGTTCTGGGTGCGCGGGGCGCCGAACGGGCAGATGCTTGCCCGACTCGACGGAGTGGACCTGATCGAGCCTTTTCATCTGAAGGATTTCGATGGATCGCTCTCGATCGTGGATTTGCGGACGATCGGCAGCATCGATCTGGTGACCGGCGGCTTCACGACGGACTATGGCGACCGGCTGGCGGGAGTGCTGACGATGGAGACCCAGGAGCCGGCGAGTTCGAAGCTGGTCACCACGCTTGGCTTGAGTGCCGGCGACGTGAGCGCGACCAACCAGGGCGGGTTTGCGGACGGCGATGGCCGATGGATGGTGGCGGCGCGGCGCGGTTACCTCGACCTTGTCGCCAAGCTGGCCGGGGGCAGCATCGGCTTCTCGGCTGACTACTACGATTTCTCCGGCAAAGTGGAGTATCAGCTTGACCCGCACAATACGCTTTCGCTGCACATGCTTTATGCTGGGGATACAATGGAGAGACTGCACAAGTACAACGAGCCTGACCTGCGGAGCAGCTACGACAGCGGTTACGTGTGGGGCCGCTGGCAGGGAGATTTTGGCGAGCGCCTGTCGGGGGAGGGCGTGCTTTCGGTTTCCCAGCTCGACTGGCATCGCAAGGGCAACGGATTGATCGACTACGGAACACACCAGTTCCTGTTGAACGACGACCGGGGCCTTGACACCGTGGGCCTGCGGCAGGATTGGACGCTCAACCTGACCGAACACGCACTCGTTCGGACGGGATTCGAATTCAAATCCGAAGATGCGCGCTACGATTACGCCCTGTTGCGCGGGCTGTGGTCCCTGAGCAACGGCAGCCTCCTCGACACGACGCGGACGGTGAACTACACCCTCCGGCCCGACAGCGACTACGAGGCGGCGTACGTCGCACCCCGTTTTCAGCCGTGGTCGCCGCTGGTGATCGAACCGGGTGTGCGCTTCGAGCGGCACACCGATACCGGCGATTCGGGCTGGAGCCCGCGGCTCAACGTCTCGCTTGCGCTGGGGCCCCGCACGACAGTCCGCGCCGCCTGGGGAATCTACGAGCAGGCGGAGGGGCTGCAGGAGCTCTCCGTGGCGGACAGGGAGACGAAGTTCTCCCCGCCGGAGCGGGCCGAACAGCGGGTGCTGGGCGTGTCGCACAAGCTGGAGTCCGGGATCGAATTGCGCGCTGAAGTTTACGAGCGGCTGAGCACGCATCTGCGGTCGCATTGGGAAAACATGATCGACCCCTTCAATGTTTTTCCCGAATCGCTTTATGACCGGATCCGGCTCGACCCCACCCGCGGCCGGGCGCATGGCGTCGAGCTCACCGCTGAGCAACGAAGCAATCGTCGTTTCGGTTGGGGAGTCAGCTATGCATATGCTGTTTCCGAAGAGAAGGACGGCGACCGTTGGATTCCGCTCAACCGTGACCAGCGGCATACGTTTCATGCGGACTTAACCTATGTGCCCGCACGTGACTGGCAGCTGAGCGCCGCCTGGCAGTATCACACAGGCTGGCCGACCACCGACATCAACTATTTTCCCGTCACCCTGAACAACGGAGTACTGACCTACTCGTGGACCTACGGGCCATACAACGCCCTGCGTGCGCCTGCCTATCAGCGGCTCGACCTGCGCGCGACCCGCACGTTCCGGTTCAAGCGCAGCAAGCTGCGGGCTTACGTGGACATCTTCAACGCGTGCAATCAGCAGAACGTGGACGGATACGACACGACGTCGGCCGCGATCGTCAACGGCCAGCTGATCGTCGGCAAACCGCCTCTCAAGATGCTGCCCCGCCTTCCCACCTTCGGTCTGACGTGGGAATTCTGAGATCCGTCGCTGCCCACTGCCCCTTTCGACGATGAACATTACATCCGCGAAAATAGATCTCCTGCGCTGGCTCTGGTGCGCGGCGCTCGTATCAGTCATCTCGCCCTCCCGCGCGACGGTTTACGACTACGCGATCGGCGATGCCGGGAACCGTTCGTTGCGGCTAAACGTCCCGGATGGCCTGCCGGTGGTTCGCGGCATTGTGATTTTCGGCAACGGCGCTGGCTGCGATGTCCGCAGCATGGCCACCGATCCGGAGCTGGTGGCCTTCGCGCAGTCGATGGGGTTTGCGGTGCTGGCAACTTCGCAATGGACGAATTTCCTATTCGGGTACACGCCGAGCGAGTATTCCGGTTTCCAAAATGGGCTGCATCAACTCGCCACGATGAGCGGGCATCCAGAAATCGTGCGAGCGCCCTGGATCCCGTTCGGGATGTCGAACGGCGGCCAGATGTCCTACAGTTTTAACGTGCTGGCGCCTAACCAGGTCATCGCCATGGCCCTCAACAAGGCTCCTTACGTCAACAATCTCCTTCCAGACTACCCCTCCCTCCGCACGCCCGGATTGCTGGTGGCGGGCGAGCTCGACGATCCCGATTACGTCAGCGGCGTTCACGACCTCTACTTCAACAACCGCCCGCGCGGCGCCTTGTGGGCCTGGGCGGTGGAGCAGAGCACGGCTCACAATACGGCAAACTCGTACGAGCTCATTCTCCCCTTCATGGCCGAGATCTACGCGATGCGTTATCCGGGCTCTGCTTCGCCGCAGTATGCGTCCGTGGTGCTGAACGCGGTCAACGAACCGGACGGGTGGTTGACCGATCCCAATTCGTACAAAACCGGCCTCGCAGTCGTCGCGCCGTATTCAACCTACACCAAGGACAAGTCGGTCGCAGGCTGGCTGCCCAACCGTCGGCTCGCCTACATCTTCCGAGCGTTCGCGAGCTACAACAAGGCGACGCCCATCTCGACAGTCAGCACAGGCACGGGTCCCGTCGACTGGGGCACGACGATTGTCTACACGATCGGCACACCCGTCGCGCCGTGGGCGTCGGTCGAATTCTACGAGGGCGATGTGCTGCTGAAACGGGTTGCTTCCTCAAGTGGAGAGAGCCTGAGCGCGAGTCTGATTCCAGCCCGGCCGGGTTATTCCGTTTTTCACGCGCTGGTCACCTTTGAGGATGGTACTCAGCGGACCACTGTGCCGAGGAGGGTTTTTGTCCGCGCCGGGGCGCCGCTGGCCCCCGCCATCGTTTCCGCACCCGACAGCGTCGCCGTAATGATCGGCGGCTCGGCCACCTTTTCGGCGAGCGCCACAGGCAATCCCGCGCCCGCCCTCAAGTGGCGCAAGAACGGCGTCGATCTGGTCAACGGCGCCAACGTATCCGGGGCAACCGGCACGACCCTGACGATCTCCAACGTGCAGGCCGGCGATGCCGGCGACTATGTTCTTGTGGCAACCAACTCGGCCGGCAGCGCGACCAGCGCCGCGGCCAAGCTCACAGCGACAGCGGACAAGGCGCCCGCCACGGTGATCCTGGACGGCCTGGATGAAGTCTACACAGGCGGAGCCCAACGGGTGAGCGCCATAACTTCGCCCGATGGACTCGCAGTATCGTTCACATACAACGGCAGTCCAACGGCTCCTGTTAATGCGGGGAGTTACACGGTTGTCGCAACGATCAGCGATACGGCCCACCAGGGTGTCGCCTCGGGCACGCTAGTGATAGCCAAGGCGCCGCTGGCAGCGAAGGCCGACGACCAGCGCAAGGCGCCTGGCGCTGCGAACCCGCCGCTGACAGTCGCCTACACCGGCTTTGTCAACGGCGAGACCGTTGCGGCGCTCGACGCGACGCCCGTCGCCAGTACAACAGCCGACGCCAGCAGTCCGGAGGGTGCTTATCCGATCGCGCTCGCGGGCGGATCGGCGAAAAACTACGCGCTGACCTTGGAGGACGGGACATTGACCGTGAGCCTGACACCGGTGGCTGGCACGCCGGGCAGCGTTATCGCCAGCCGGTTCGTTGCCAGATGGAGCGAAATCAGCGGGGCTGCGGGTTACCGGATCGATGTGTCGACTGACAGTTCGTTCGGCAGTTACGTCAGCGGATTCCATGACCTCGATGTCGGTAATGTGACGAGCGAAGTCGTCACCGGCCTTGGCCCGAATGCGACCTACTACTACCGGGTTCGCGCCTATGACAGTTCCGGCACCGGCGCGAGCTCGGGCGCCATCGCGGTTACCACGATGCCGACTCCTGTCATCGCAGCCCCGATGCCAGTCAGCACGCTCGCGGGTCAGGCGTTGAGCAGCGGCGGCGTCGACGGAGTCGGCAGTGCCGCGCGGTTCAATTACCTCTCTGCCGTCGCAGTGGACAACGCCGGCAACGTCTACGTCGCTGACACCGACAATCACACGATCCGCAAGATTGTCGCCTCGACCGGCGCCGTGACGACCTTTGCCGGCGCGGCCGGAGTTTCCGGAAGCGCCGAAGGCGTCGGCAGCGCTGCTCGGTTCAATAATCCGTCGGGAGTGGCTGTCGACGGTACGGGCAACGTCTACGTCGCTGACACGATGAATCACACGCTGCGGAGGGTTACGCCCGTTGGGGTCGTCACAACACTGGCTGGATCTCCGGGAGTTGTAGGCAGTGTCGATGGAACGGGCAGCGATGCACGCTTCCAAGGGCCGCAGGGCCTCGCAATCGACGCCGGCGGCAATCTGTACGTGACCGACACCAACAACCACACGATCCGGAAGATTGCTCCATCGACGAGTCTAGTGACAACCGTGGCGGGCTTGGCCGGGATTCCTGGCGCCGCCGACGGCATGGGAAGGCAGGCCCGCCTCAACTTTCCTTCGGGATTGAGCGTGGATCCCTCGGGTAATCTCTTTGTCGCCGACACCGAGAATCACACCATCCGGAAGATCCTTCCAACGGGATTGGTCAGCACGCTGGCCGGGCTGGCGGGCAGCTCCGGAGGAGCGGACGGTACGGGCAGCGCCGCCAGGTTCGATTCGCCCTCGGACGTGGCCGTGGATTGGGCCGGAAACGTCTATGTGGTCGACACCGACAATCACACGATCCGCAGGGTGGTGTCTGCAACCGGAGAGACGAGTACGGTGGCAGGCATTGCCGGGACCAGCGGGAGCGCCGACGGATCGGGATCAGAGGTCCGGTTTTTCCATCCGGGCGGGATCGTTTTTGACAGTACTGGGGATCTCTACGTGGCCGACACCGACAACCATACCGCGCGCGTGGGGTTGGTACCCTTCGCGCCTACGATCCAGACCCAGCCGCTAACCCAGACTGTCACCCAAGGAAGCAACGTCCAATTCTCCATCGCGGCCTCCGGGCGCCCGGCGGTTACGTACCAGTGGTACTTCGACGACACTGCGATCGGCGGTGCGACGGCTAGCGTCTTCAGACTGACAAATGTCCAGCCGAGCAATGCCGGGATCTATTACGCCGTGGTTTCCAATGCCGTCGGCAGCGCGGGCACTACTCACGCGTATCTCTTCGTCAACGCGGCATCCCAGCCTGAGCCCGGCGGTGGGGGAGGAGGAGGCGGTGGAGGCGGCGGTGGCGGCGGTGCGCCGAGCGATTGGTTCTGCGGCGCGCTGGCTGCGTTGGGGCTCGCCCGGTTGGCAGTGCGCAAACGCTGGTGCGGGTGATTCCCGTCAGCCGCGGAATCTGTTTTTCAGCCGAAGCTGCAAAAGTCCGGCTCAATCCATTCCAATCACATCGATGCCCTTGAGCTTGAAGTGCGGCGCGGCGGCCAGCAGGTGCCGGTCGTGGCTGTAGATTTCCTTCAGTCCGGCGTCCGCGGCGCAGGCGAGATGCAAGGCGTCGCCCGCGCGGACGTAGACCGAGGGCGGCAGGCCGAGAACCCGTTCGCAGGCGGCCGCGATCAGCTCGCCCGGAACAGGCAGCCAGCGAACCAAGCCCGAGGACTCGTCTTTCTCGACCTGCCCGATCAGCGCCCGCAAGTCCGGGCCAGTCAGCCCGCATCCGCGTTGATGCCGCTTGAATGCAGCGAAGAGCTCCAGGCGCCCATGGTCGGCGCAAACGAACTCGCCCTTGCCTTCGACCCATGCGAGCACGGCCTCGGAGCCGGGTTCGTCGGCGTAAAGCTTTACCAGGTAGGAGGTGTCGAGGTAGATCATCG
>Ga0265322_10000582_pt1 | contig 13833 bp, 13 predicted proteins | sample 41222metaG_FD_193584 | JGI IMG/M metagenome (GOLD analysis project Ga0265322, IMG submission 193584) | Rhizosphere microbial communities from Carex aquatilis grown in University of Washington, Seatle, WA, United States - 4-12-22 metaG | ecosystem: Host-associated > Plants > Roots > Rhizosphere...
CAGAAACATATTTTCCGTATCAGGTTGCCAATGCTTGATATTGAAAATTTACTAACTTATCATTGGTATATAAACCGGGGTCAGGTCAGTCAATAAGGATGTCTTTACGTTAAGCCAAGCATCTGTCGAGCCGGCATCGAGGAGCGAAACGATATTATTGGAAATGCGAGTTTGGGTAATACTGTTCTTACAGGCAAAACCCGCAGTCAAACTGAGACAGATAAAGATAGTATTGAAGATTTTCATGGTTTTCCCTTTTCCCAGCAAAAGGTACGGAATTAAATCGGGTTCTCAAATAGTCTGGATAGGTGGGTACTGTCATAATTTGAATAGTTGTTTATCCCGTCATGGTTCGACTACGCTCACCATGACGGTAAACGTCATCCTGAGCGAAGTCTCCCGAAGGGATGCCTTCGGCAGAAGGGTGTTCGAGTTAAATTGAGGCTCTATCTTCCCGCAAGCATCTTTCCATAAAATTTTGTATTATTCGAATAAGCAACTGTATTGCCAATAATACGCAAAGGTCATGGAAATTTTTGCGAGTACATTCACCGCAACAACCGAGCAGATCACGATCCACGTGCGGCCCGTCTTTCTTGACTACGAATCCGATGTGATGGAACATAAATTCGTCTTCGCGTACTTTGTCGAGATCGAAAATCACAGCTACGGAAAAGTACAGCTCCTGCGCCGGCACTGGTTCATCAACCACGACGGCGGTCGGGTCGAAGAAGTCGAGGGCGAAGGAGTCGTCGGCAAACAACCGGTTATCATGCCGGGAAAATCCCACAAGTATAACAGCTTCTGCATTCTCGACGGCCTCGAAGGTTCCATGGAAGGCACGTACCTCATGCAAAAAGAAGCGGGCGAATATTTCCGCGTAACAATCCCCCGTTTCACCTTGCGCGCAATGGCTAACTGAACAGCGCACAACCTTTTTTCTACACAATTCAAAAGTTGAATTTGTCATAAAAAGCTCCCTATATTGGGAGTATCATGATTTCGTTCTTTGTGTCGTTTTCGTCATGGCTTAGGATTTCCTTTTCTTTGCAGAATTTGCCGTTCCTGCCTTCGCGGCAAATTGTCCCCACCCGCATTTCCAATAATCAATCACATACTGTATGAACAACGAAAAATTTGTTGAAGATCGGCTTGCCGATTTTTCCACCGACATTCGTGTGGTCGTTCTTTCTCTCATGGCAGTCGTCATCGGAGTATTCGGCGCGGTCATAGCGTACGCGTTGGTATGGCTCATCACGACAATTTCCAATTTTGCGTTCTTCCAAACATACGCACCGGCGCTTCTCTCGCCCGCACAACATCATCTCGGTTACTGGCTCATCGGGATACCGGTTATAGGCGGACTGATCATCGGCGTTATGGCACGGTACGGCTCGGAGAAAATTCGCGGGCACGGAATTCCGGAAGCACTCGAAGCGATCCTCATCGGCCGAAGCCGCATCGAAGCGAAAGTTGCCCTCCTGAAACCGATCTCGTCGGCAATATCGATCGGAACAGGCGGACCGTTCGGAGCGGAAGGCCCCATCATCATGACCGGCGGCGCTTTCGGTTCTCTCTTTGCACAATTTTTTCACCTGTCATCTGCAGAACGGAAAACATTATTGGTCGCCGGAGCCGCAGCGGGAATGTCCGCTGTTTTTGCCACACCGATTGCAGCAGTTCTTCTCGCCGTGGAATTGTTATTGTTTGAATGGAAGCCGCGCAGTTTTATTCCGGTCGCTCTCGCATCGGCGGTTGCCGCATCGGTTCGTATTCTTTTGATGGGAGCGGGACCAATTTTTCCGGTCGCTCCTCACGCGCCGCTCGCGATGAACGGCCTTTTAATTGCCGGCGGAGTCGGACTTGTAGCCGGTCTTGCATCCGGGCTTCTGACAAATCTTGTCTATTGGTTTGAAGATCTTTTTCAAAAGCTCCCGATCCATTGGATGTGGTGGCCTGCAATCGGCGGGCTCATCATCGGCATCGGGGGATTTATCGATCCGAGAGTATTGGGCGTCGGATACGATCTTATTCATTCCATGTTGAGAGGAGAGTTGATCGGTGCGACAGTTATCGGTTTATTGGTCGGCAAAGCGTTGGTCTGGTCCATCGCACTTGGCTCTGGAACATCCGGCGGTGTTCTGGCGCCATTGCTCATCATGGGCGGAGCGCTGGGTGCATTCGAGGCACACTGGATTCCGATCGGTGATGCGGGTTTGTGGGCAATGATCAGTATGGCGGCAATGATGGGAGGAACAATGCGTTCTCCGTTTACTGCCATAGTATTTACGCTGGAATTGACGCACGATCTCAACACGCTCCCGGCACTATTGGTGAGTTGCATTGCGGCAGAAATCGTGAGCGTCCTATTGCTTCGCCGGTCGATTCTGACGGAAAAAGTTGCACGCCGCGGTCATCACATTGTCCGGGAATATTCCGTTGATCCGCTTGAAATCAAACGCGTCGGAGATGTGATGGATGTCGACGTTCCGACAATATCTTCCGCAATGAAAGTCGCCGAACTGGAAACAGAAATTTCCAGAACCGGTTCACCGCTCACGAGGCACCAAGCAATTCCGATGCTGGATGTAAAAGGAAAACTCGCGGGTATCATCACACGCGGTGATATATTGCGTTCCATTCAGGATCCGTCATTGGATACGCTCACGGTTGCCGAAGCAGGAACGAAAAATTTGATCGTAACCTATCCGGACGAATTGGTCAGCACGGCAGTTTTGAAAATGCTGAAAAACGATATCGGCAGATTGATCGTTGTCGATCCGCATGACCAGAAAAGAATGGTGGGATATCTCGGTCGACCGAACATTATCAAAGCACGGTTACAGCGCCATGAAGAAGAACATCTTCGCGAACCGGGATGGCTGAATAATATTCCGCTGTTGTGGAGACAATAAGAATGGACGGACGAAGAAATATTTCCAGCGGCACGCGGTGGGAACCGATCATCGGTTATTCACGCGCCGTCCGCGTCGGCAGGTTTGTCTGGGTTACCGGAACGACGGCAACCGACACAACCGGCAATATCGTCGGCATCGGCGATCCATACGCGCAAACGGTTCAGACGATCCGCAATATCGAATTAGCATTGAAAAAAGCCGGCGCCGGTTTACACGATGTCGTGCGAACCAGAATGTTCGTCACCAACATCGATCATTGGGAACAGATCGGCAAAGCACATCATGAATTTTTCGGGACGATCCTGCCGGCAACGTCAATGATTGAGATTAAACGGCTCATCCATCCCGACATGCTCGTCGAGATCGAAGCGGACGCTTGCATCATCAACTCGTAACGAGTTGAATTACTCAGATTTCCTCTCTATATTAAGCCAACCATTCAAAACGTATGCCGTCCTTTTTTGAAAAACAACCGAAACTCGGAATTCTCGGCGGTGGGCAACTCGGCAGAATGCTCATCCAGTCGGCAGTTAACTTCGACCTGTACACAAAAGTGTTGGAAGCCGACGATCAATGTCCTTGCCGTGATGTCTGCAGTGAATTTGTTCGCGGATCCATAACCGACTACGAAACCGTTCTCCGGTTCGGTAAAGATGTCGACGTTTTGACGATCGAAATAGAAAATGTCAATGTCGACGCGCTTGAACAACTTCAATCAAACGGTATCACTGTTCATCCTCAACCGCACGTGATACGGACGATTCAGGATAAAGGCCGACAAAAACAGTTTCTTCTCGAACACAACATTCCGACGACCGAATTTCAGGTTATCGAAAACAAAACAGAACTTCTTCAGTTCGATCGGTTTTTCCCCGCCGTGCAGAAACTTTGCACAACGGGATACGACGGCCGCGGTATTTACAAAATCAACGGCAAACAGGATTTCGGCAGAGCATTTGAGAAGCCGAGCGTTCTTGAAAAATTCGTTGAGTTTGAAAAAGAAATTTCGGTCATCGTTGCCCGCAACATTTCCGGAGAAATGAAAACGTATCCTCCGGTCGAGATGATGTTTCATCCGGCGGCGAATCTTGTGGAATTCCTCATTGCGCCGGCATCTCTTTCACCGTCGGTCGAACACCGTGCCGAAGCGATTGCGGAGGACGTTGCCCGCGCGTTCAACATTATCGGACTTGCGGCTGTCGAGATGTTCGTGATGCGTGACGACACGATCTTCGTCAACGAGATCGCTCCCCGCCCGCACAATAGCGGACATCATACGATCGAGGCGAATGTTACATCGCAATATGAACAGCATCTCCGCGCCATTTTCGATCTTCCGCTCGGCTCGACAATATTGCAATCCCCTGCCGTCATGGTAAATATTTTAGGCACCGAAGGATTTGAAGGCGCCGCACGATATCAGGGATTGGAAAAAGTTCTCGCCATCGATGGAGCAACTGTCCATCTGTACGGAAAAGCGATAACAAAACCGTTCCGGAAAATGGGACATGTTACGATTCTCGATTCAAATATCGACAGCGCATTGCAAAAAGCACGGTACATCAAACAACAGCTCAAGGTGATTGCATGAAAAAACCGGTCGTTGGAATTATCATGGGAAGCCAGTCGGATCTTCCGGTCATGTCGGAAGCGGCAACCGTTCTGAAATCGCTCGGCATCCCTTTTGAAATTACTATCGTCTCCGCCCATCGCACGCCGAAACGCATGGTTCAGTATGCCCAAACCGCGGCGATACGTGACCTCAAAGTCATCATCGCCGGAGCCGGCGGCTCGGCGCATTTGCCGGGCATGGTGGCATCGCTCACCACACTTCCGGTCATCGGTGTGCCGATCAAATCGCGAAATTCTCTCGACGGTTTGGATTCGATATTATCCATTGTGCAAATGCCGGCCGGAATTCCGGTTGCTACCGTAGCGCTCAATGGGGCGCATAATGCAGGCATTCTCGCCGCTCAAATTCTCGCTACGTCCGATAAACAGATTGCCGCCAGGATTTCATCGCTCAAAGAAAACCTCAAAATCAAAATTGAACTTCAAGCTCGAATTATCAAACAAAAAGGATATCAAAAAGCATTGAAATCGTTAAAGAAATAACTTTCTGAAATTTTTCTCGCCTCTTTGCCATCCTTCCGCAATTTTTTCATCAATTCCGATGTCTAAATGAATCGGACGACTGTCTGCAACTATTCATCCCTGAAGCCGTACCTTAAACAGGCGATTGTTCGCTCACGCTCAATAAAATCAGTTTCACTGATAAGGATCAATGATGAAAAAGAAACTTGTGATTTCTTCCTCTGCTGTTGTCGTTCTCGCCGTTGCGGCATATTTTATTTTTGTTGGATCAAAAAGCTCCAGTGACACCGCGTTGGGGAAAATAAAAGTGGCGCGGGGCACGATTACCGATAAAGTGCTCGCCGTGGGAACGATCGAACCGCAAAATGAAATCTCCATCAAATCACAGGTTTCGGGCGTCGTTAAGAAAATGTTTGTCGATGCGGGCACATTCGTCCATTCCGGCGACCCGCTGATCGAAATCAAGCCGGACCCGACACCGCTTGAACTTGCCGATGCCAAACGGCAGGTACAGGTTGAACAGGTCATTCTCGACAATCTTCAGAAAGAAAGCGTGCGCGAGGATTCCATGAAATCGAAACAATTGATTTCTGATAAAGAATATGAAGATTTTGTCAGAGATTTTCAGGGAGAAAAATTGCGGTTGAAGATTGCACAGGAACATCTTGGACTATTGGAAAACGGAAAAGTCAAAATCGACGAGACGGAAATCGAATCGATTATCAGGGCGCCGATCGACGGATTTATTCTCAGCAAAACCGTCGAAGTCGGTGATCCGGTCACACCAATGACAACGTATCAGGACGGAACGGTATTGATGAAAGCCGCCAACATGGAAAATCTTGTCTTCAAAGGAACGGTCGATGAAATCGATGTCGGCAAACTAAAAGAAGGAATGGAAGCGGAATTGAAAGTGGGCGCTCTGCCGACCGACACGGTGCACGGCATTTTGAAAAAGATTTCTTTGAAGGCGGACAAAAAAGACAATGCGACGGTCTTCCCGATCGAAATTCAGATCCCGCAAGGAACGCACATTACATTGCGTGCAGGTTATTCCGCCAACGCGAGCATCATCATTCAGAAAAAGGTCAATGTTCTGACACTGCCGGAACGCGTCGTCACATTCCGGAACGATTCTGCATTCGTGAAAGTGCAGAAAGGATCGGATAAAGACGAAGAAAAATTAATCAAGACCGGATTAAGCGACGCCATTAACGTGGAAATCGCTTCCGGACTGAAAGATTCCGACGAAGTGTTCGAAAAACCGGTTAAGAAAATCGAGTGATGCATGGATCATCTCCGGACGATCATCTCTGAATTTCTCATCGACCTGCGTGCGCAAAAATTGCGCGCATTCCTGACGACCTTCGGTATCGTATGGGGAACGGTTGCCATCATCGTGCTGATCGCATTCGGTGTCGGGTTCAAGAAGCAGGTCAGCAAAGACGAACACGGCATCGGCGAGAGCATTGCCATCATGTTTCCGGGGAAAACCACGAAACCGTTCGAAGGATTCGGTACCGGCAGACCGGTTCAGTTGGTCGAAGACGATGCAAAACTTCTGGCGGAACAGGTTTCGTCCATCGAACACGTCACGCCGGAATACGGCAAACGGAAAATCCCTGTCCGCGTGGAAAAAAATATTGCCAATCCGCTCGTCACCGGAATCTATCCGATTTACGGTGAAATGCGGAATATCATCCCGGAAGCCGGCGGTCGTTTTATCAATGACGACGATATCAAGACGCGGCGCCGCGTTGTCGTGCTTGGCAATAAAATAAAAAATTTTCTTTTCGGTGAATCGAATGCAATTGACAAATTAATTTATGTCGATGAAACACCGTTCACCGTCATCGGTGTCATGCAGCCGAAAACACAAAACTCATCTTACAATTCGCGTGATCGCGATAGAATTTTCATTCCGGCAAGCACGTTTTCTTCGGTCTTCGGCATCATTTACGTCAATAATATTATCTACACACCGAAAGACCCGCGTGAATCGAAAGCGGTCGAAACGCAGGTTCGCGAAGTATTGGGAAAGAAATATAAATTCGATCCGACCGATCAGGATGCCATCTGGGTTTGGGATACGACCGAGTTCGATAAATTTCTGTTTTACTTTTTCCTTGCATTCGATATTTTCATGGGGTTAATCGGCAGCTTCACGCTCGGCGTTGCCGGTATCGGCGTTGCAAACATCATGTATATCGTCGTGCAGGAACGCATTCGGGAAATCGGCATCAAACGTGCCGTCGGTGCAAAAAAATCCAACATCTTGTTTCAGTTTTTTCTGGAAACGATTTTCATCGTCGGCATCGGATCGTTCATCGGCTTTCTTGTGGCGGTTGGAATTCTCCAGTTACTGCAATTCATTCCGATCAAAGAATTTGTCGGGACACCGGAGCTTTCGTGGGAAGTTGTTGCGGCAACAATTGTTGTTCTCTCGGTTATCGGACTCGTGTCCGGCCTGATGCCGGCAAAGCGTGCGGCAAATCTCAACGTCGTCGATTGTTTACGGTAAGGCCATGTGGATTGAACTGTTAAAGGAATTCTTTTTCGATTTAAAATCACATCGCATACGTGCGTTCCTTACTATTATTGCGATTACGTGGGGAACAGTATCCGTCGTCCTCCTGCTCGCTTTTGGGACCGGATTGGGTGATCGTCTCCTGAACGGAGAGATGAATGCCGGTAACCGGATCATGATCATTTACGGCGGTGAAACAGGCATGACATACGAAGGATTGCCGAAAGGTCGTCGCATTAATTTTACTGAAGCCGATGTTGATCTCTTGAAACAAGCGCTACCGTCGATCGATATGGCAAGTCCGCAATACAGTCAGTCGGTTACGTTGACGAACGGAAAATATTCCACGACAACCGAATGTGAAGGAGTGAATGCATCGTTCGAAGAAATGAGACGCATGTATCCGACATCCGGCGGAAGGTTTTTGAACGATATCGATGTTTCCGAACAGCGGCGAACACTCGTTCTCGGCGACGAGATCGCCAAAGAAATTTTCCCGACCGGTTCTCCGATCGGGAAGATTCTCCTTGTTGACGGCGTACCGTTCACGCTCGTCGGAACTCTCCAAAATAAAATTCAGACAAGCATGAACAACGGTCCCGATTCACGGCGTGCCATCATTCCGTACACGACGTTTCGAAATACATACGGCGATCTGTATGTCAACTCACTCGTCATCCATCCAAGCGATTCGAATCTTCAGCCGCTGATTAAAAGCGAGATTTATCGTGTCCTGGGGAGAAAATATAAATTCAGTCCCGACGATGAACGTGCACTCGGTATTTGGGATTTCATTGAAGATGAAAAAATCAATAAAAAGGTCGGGCTCGGGATGACGATTTTTCTTGGATCGATCGGCGGCTTAACATTATTGATCGCCGGCGTCGGCGTAGCGAACGTCATGTATGTTGTGGTCAAAGAACGAACGCGCGAGATCGGCGTCAAGATGGCGGTCGGTGCGCGGCGAAGTCATATTCTTGCGCAATTCATTTTTGAATCTCTCCTGATTGCATTCATCGGCGGCATGCTCGGCATGCTGATTTCGTGGGGAATCGTCTCCGCCGTCTGGTTGTTTCCTGCCGATGACGGACCGATGCAATTTCTCGGACGACCGCTCCTTTCTCCCGCCGTTATCATTATTACGACAACCATTCTTGCCCTCATTGGTTTGCTTGCCGGGCTATTTCCTGCACGAAAAGCAGCAAGCGTTGATCCAGTCGAATCGCTTCGCTACGAATAAATTCTTCCAAAACGCACCCCAACGAAAGCATTTGGAACTTTCGGCCGTTCTTGGTACATTTCTCCATTCAAAATCTTACAATTCACCGGTTCAATTCTAAGGAGAATTTTTATGAATAATGTAACGAGTCGATTCATTGCAATCATTTTTTGTATTCTCACGGTTATCGGTATCGTCAGCGCGCAAGGTTTATATTGGGAAAGCACAACCACCATGCCGATGGGCGGACGGGAACGACACGCCAAATATTATTACATGCCGAAAATGCTGAAGACGGTTTCCGACGAACGCAGCGGGTATACTGTCGTCCGGCTTGATAAAGAAATGTTTGTGACAGTCAACGATTCGGACAAGACGTATTCCGAAACTTCTTTCTCCGATATGGAAGCTGCCATTAAAAAAGCAAGCAGTGATATGGACCAGCGAATTGCAGCAATGCGCGACCGGTTGAAAGATATGCCGGAAGATCGCCGGAAGATGGTTGAAGATATGATCAACAGGAATATGCAGGGCTCCGGCGCCGACTCGACACTCGATATCGTCAAGAGTGATGAAAAGAAAACTATCGGCGGTTTTTCCTGCACAAAAAATACATTGAAACAGAGCGATAAAGAGCTTGCGACAATCTGGACAACAACCGATATCAAAGGTTACCAGGGCATGGGAAAAGATTTGAAAGAATTCGGCGCGCGGTTAGCGGCAATGAATCCCCGCGGCGGAAAAACAATGGCGGCGGGAACGCGGAAAGTCGATGGCTTTCCGATGCAAATGGATATGGGTCAGATTTCGATGACCGTCACCAAAGTCGAACCGCAAACAACGCCCGCAACGGCATTCGAAGCTCCCGACGGATATAAAAAAGTTCCTTCAACATTGATCGACCAGATGAATCAAATGAACCAACGCGGTCGCGGACGACGGAACGGTGATGGTGACAATCAAAATAACAACAATAACGATAATAATTAATCTAAAGACCGATATTACCCAAACAGAAATTCAGATAATTTATTATGACAGATCAGCGTTATCCGATAGGAAAATTTGAGCGCCTCAATACAATTACCGATGAACAGAGAAAGACGTTCATCAAACAGATTGCCGAAGCGCCTGTCAACTTACGCGCAGCGATACGGGGATTAACTGATAAACAGATCGAAACTCCGTACCGTGACGGCGGCTGGACCATCAGGCAAGTTGTCCATCACGTTGCGGACAGTCATCTCAATGCGTACATTCGTTGCAAACTTGCTCTCACCGAAGACACTCCGCCCATCAAGCCGTACAACGAAAAACTCTGGGCGGAACTGTTCGATGCACGAACAGCGGCAATCGAGCCGTCGCTCGCATTAACGGAATCACTGCATCACCGGTGGATCATGCTTCTGCAATCTCTTTCGCCGAACGATTTCGGAAAAGAGATGCGCCATCCGGAACACGGCATTATCACGATCGATTTCATCGTTCAATTATATGGCTGGCACGGCAGGAATCACACGGCACACATTACCTCGTTACTGGAACGGATGGGCTGGAAATAAGCGGAAGAATTATTCGTAGCGGTCGAGCTTGAACTTTTCGCCGAGATACAACCGGCGCGCTTCGGGATCGTTGGCAAGATATTCCGCGCTTCCCGATTTAATGATTTTCCCTTCAAAGAGAAGATACGACCGGTCGGTAATCGAAAGCGTTTCGTGGACATTATGATCGGTGATCAGCACACCGATGTTACGATCCTTGAGATTGTGAACGATGCGCATGATATCTTCCACGGCGATCGGGTCGATGCCGGCAAACGGTTCGTCGAGAAGAATGAAATTGGGATCCGTGGCAAGTGCACGGGCAATTTCCGTTCGCCGCCGTTCACCGCCCGAGAGCATGTACCCTTTGCTGTTCGCAATACTCGTAATACCGAAATCTTCCATTAACCGGTCACATCGCTCGTTGCGTTCCTTCCGCGAAAATTTCGCAAGTTCAAGAATTGCGGTAATGTTTTCCCGCACCGTCAATTTCCGGAACACGGACGCTTCCTGCGACAAATAGCCGATACCCATGCGTGCGCGTTTGTACATCGGTTCTTTGGTGATTTCACGATCGTCGAGGAATACACTGCCTTCCGAAGGTTTGATCATCCCGACAATCATATAAAAGGTCGTCGTTTTTCCTGCACCGTTCGGGCCCAATAAACCGACAATCTCCCGCCGGCGAACCTCGACACTGACATCGTTCACCACAGCGCGTTTCTTATATCGTTTAAATAATCCTTCCGACCGGAGAATACGAACGACACCCGCCTGTTCATTGTCTTGTTGTGGAATTTCACTATTCATATCGATGCACAATATACGATTTCAAATACCGGAATGAAAATTTCTTACTGATCGAAACATGTTTATTGTTTTTTCTTCCCGGGTATATTTTCGCGGAAATTAAAACCATCAAGATTATACGCGCTTTCATGATTTTTCACCAAGCGCTCCGGAAAAAATTGTCCTTCCACGCCGGTGACAACGCTGATTTTATCTATTTTGCCTTCAAGAAACGTCATCGTAATATGATCGCCGGACGTTTTATTCATGCCGTCCGCTTTTCCCTGATCGAAAAGAAAGTAAAGACTTGTTGCCGTCATATTCACATTAATTTGCGTAATTTTGCTCTCGACAAAATGAAGAATGATCTCCTGTCCCGTCATTTGGTTGAAACGATTCGGATAATTGGAATCCGCCCGTGAAATAGCAATTCCTCTTCCTTCGACGAAAGCGGTTTGCAGTTTTCGATTCTTCAGTTTCAAAAATATGGAATCGCCGGAAACCTGATTTTCATCATTCACTTCCTGTGAATACCAGACAATGGGAGATTTTCTCAGCACGATGCTGTCGAGCTTCGTAAAAAAAACACTGCTCCCCGATTCCGCGGCAAGCCCGCCACGCGTAATCCGGACGCTGTCGGTTGCAATCAAGCGTTCCGACGAATCCTGAAACGATTCCATGAAGACGCTCGTGACGACAAGCGTATCACGTTTTCCCGTACCGGCAGTATCAATTTGAATGACTTTCGGTTCTCCGGTAATTTTGCTGTACTGTTTCTGTTTGAAATTTTCAAAATGATCGCCGAAAATCGTCAAGCCGTTGTGTGAATTAACAATCTTGACATTTCCCGTTGCGATGGAATGTTGATCGGAACGGTAATATGTTAATTCATCGGACGTCACCACGGACGACGTATCTTCGACGTACACATTTCCTTTGAAATATGCTTTTTTCTCCGTGGTAAAATATTTTCCATAATCGGCACGAAGGAATGTGGAAGATTCTTCGATCTGTACCCGGTCAAATGCTTCGGCAATTTTCGTATCGCTGTAATACATCCCGCGTTTTCCGACCATCCGCATGCTATCGTCGTGAACTTGCACGGTACCTTCCATGGAAATTTTATTCGTCACCAGATATTGCAATGCACGGTCGCAGGTAATAACAGTTTTCCCCTGCCGGAATTGAACATGACCGAACAGCTCTCTTGCTTTTTCACCGTCGACTTGTTTGCCGACCAGGCTATCGGCATGTTCAAGGATGACGACATTGTTTTCCGGTTGATTTTGTGCACGACAATTATTGTAGACCGTTACGCAAAGGAATATTGTCAACAAGAATCGAAAAGCGATCGATAAGAAATCATATGAACGAGTATCAGTCATTCGGTTTTTGTTGTCCTGTGACTTTGAAGATAGTATAATGTCTCAAACTTTGATCGGATTCAAAACCCTGTCCCTGAATTTGTTCTGTCGGCGACGAGATATCGACGTAAGCAGGCGTATGCACCATACGGGTCACATTCACCCAAAAAAGATCCTGCGTCCGGAGAGTCGTCCCGCTATCCGAAACAACAACCACATTGTCGTGCGCTTCAAAATCGTGAGTCAGATCGTTCACCGTTCCCCGTCTCGCAGTCAGCACGGAAGTATGACGCTGGTTTTCATCATAAAAATCGACGGTAATATTTGAATCGAGGCGTGTCATTCGCTGTTCGGCAAACGCCGAGATATGTCCGGCCCGAAGGATCCCGGTGGTCTTACCGGAATCGGTAAATGTAATTTTGGCGTCCCAACTTTCCTGTGTCGGCACTTCACCGCCGATGCCGGTCGAAGAAACGGGCGGCTTTACTTTTTCTTCACATGAAAGCAAAAGGAGTGAATAGAAAATAATCGGAATGATATATCGTTTCATACCGCTAAAGGAATGACGCTATTGATTTTCATTGCCCAGCCCGGCTTTCACCAACTCATGCAAATGCACGATACCGACAGGATGGTGAAATTCATCGACGACAATAAGCTGAGTGATATTATGCGCTTCCATTTCCTGCAGCGCGATTGCGGCGAGCACATCCTGCCGGATTGTTTTAGGATGTTTCGTCATCATCATTTCGGCGGTTGTGTTTATGACATCGGTCGTTTTCTGCAACATACGGCGCAAATCTCCGTCGGTAACGATACCGACAAGTTTCCCATCGCGGTCAACAACGCTTGTTGCGCCAAGCCGTTTTGAAGTGATTTCCAGAATTGCATCACGGACGGAGACGTCGCTGCGGACTTTCGGCACGGCATCGCCCTTAACCATCAGTTCCTCCGTTTTCAATAAAAGGCGTTTTCCCAAATTTCCGCCGGGATGATACAATGCAAAATCTTCGACGGTAAAATTCCGTTTGTCGAGGAGCGCCATAGCGAGTGCATCACCGAGAACCAGCGTTGCGGTCGTGGAGGAAGTAGGGGCGAGATCGTACGGGCACGCTTCTTCTTTCACGCTGATATCGAGAACCACATCGGCAATCCGGGCTATGCGTGAATTGGGATTTCCCACCATCGCGATAATCGGCACGCCGATCCGTTTTAAGATCGGCAGAAGATGATACAGTTCCGCCGTGTCACCGCTTTTTGAAATGCACAGCACCGCATCTTCTTTTCGCACCATCCCGATATCGCCGTGCACGGCGTCCGAAGGATGAAGAAAGATCGACGGCGAACCGGTTGAGTTCAATGTCGCAACAATTTTTCTCGC
>Ga0265322_10000589_pt1 | contig 13762 bp, 21 predicted proteins | sample 41222metaG_FD_193584 | JGI IMG/M metagenome (GOLD analysis project Ga0265322, IMG submission 193584) | Rhizosphere microbial communities from Carex aquatilis grown in University of Washington, Seatle, WA, United States - 4-12-22 metaG | ecosystem: Host-associated > Plants > Roots > Rhizosphere...
TAGGAACAGCCGCAGGTGTAGATGGATCATTCACCGCAGGGGGAAAAACAATCACAGTTACAAAGGGAATAATAACGGGGATCGTATAATGCTAACAACAGAAGAAAAGGGATTGCTACGTCTATTCATTTGTTCTCATCCGAGAGTAACACCGAACGATTTACAACGATATTCGGCCATGAGTGACGAAGACGTTAGGGCAATCCTTGCCAAATTCGCAGCAAGCCGCAGGACCACGATACAGGGGCAGATTACAGCCCTACAGGCCGTATTAAGCCAGTTACCGCAGGGGGAATAGAGAATGGCGTTAGGATCGGTGGGAATACGATTGATTGGGGATCGGGAGATAGAACGAGAACTACTCGCCCTAAAGACCACCGATGCACAAAAGGCCATAAAAAAGGGTGTAAGAGCCGGATTACGCATTATCCAACAAGACGCAGTAGCGAATGCCCCTGATAGAAGCGGACGATTACGGGGAGCAATAAAGATTGCCAGAATGAGATTACAACCCCGCGATGGGTTCCGAATGATGGTATGGGTTAGGCCGGGAAGCAGTAGAAAAGATACTGGCGGTAGTTGGTACGGGGCGTTTGTTGAAGAGGGACATAAGACAGGGGGCAGAACCACACAAACAAAGGAAGCCGCAACAGGACGATTTCAGGGCAAAAGTAATTCGTGGCTTCCCCGTATATTGAGATTAGGTAGGAAACGAGTAACAAGAGAACAGAAAAGCGGTTTCGTTCCTGGACAACACTTCCTGAAACATGCCGTAGACAATGATGAGCAACAAGCCGCACAACAAGTGTGGGACGCAGTAAGTAACCAGATTGATAGAACATTAGCCAATAAGGGGTAAATAACAATGACAGCAGGTTCAATAGTTCCAATGGAAAGCAGATTGGAGTTTCACTACTCCGACGCTGGCGTAACATTCACACAACTAACAGTAGCGGAAGGTGGGTTCAATAGTTTGGGAGCAACCCAAAACAAAGAGATACCCGCTAACTCTACTATGTCCACGGTAGATACTTGGATAATGAGTAAGAGAAAAACTCCTCCGAAGTTTTCTGTAGATGTATACTTGGATTACGCCGAATACGCCACAATAAAAGCATTAGAGGGTATTCTCGGCAAATCCTTTAAGTGGATTGACCATTGCGGTATGAAGGAAGGGTTAGCAACAGGCCATATTCTCTCAATAGAGAATAAGACCATTAGCGAAAAACTATGCTATACCATTAGCATTCAATTGGAATCCGAGTGGACAATAACCACACATACATAACATTATGACACTAACAAAAGAACAGATTATAGGGGCGAACGACCTGACAAAAGAAGAAGTAGACGTACCAGAATGGGGTGGAAGCGTTATCGTCCGAACAATGACAGGGACAGAACGCGACCGCTTTGAGGCCACTATTATTGGCAAGGATCAAAGCAACTTCCGAGCAGCATTACTATCTCTCTGCCTTATTGACGACAAGGGACAACGCTTGTTTGATAATCCCGTGGAATTGGGGAAGAAATCTGCGGCCATATTAGACCGCTTGCTTGGCGTAGCAAACCGATTAAACGGGATCGGCAAGAGAGAGGAAGAAGTGCTCCTAAAAAACTAACTGCCTTGCCAGAGAGACAATTTTGGTTTCTTTTGGCAAGGGAATGGGGATGTACGGTTAGAGAAGCACAACAGCGTTGCGATAGTAGAGAGTTTGCCGAGTGGATAGCGTTCTATAAGATACATCCATTCGGGGAAGATATGGATGATATGCGTATGGCAAGAACTTGCCAAACGATAGCGGGGGCCGCAGGGGCAAAGAGCAAAGCAAAGGATTTTATGTTTAACTTCGGACCGAAGGAACCGCAAACAAGAGAACAGGGATTGGCCGCGTTAGGGATACCAGTATGAGTACAGTAAAGACAATCATTGTGGATATGACGGCACAAACCGCTTCCTTTAAGGCAGGGGCACAAGAAGTTATTGACGGCGTTCGCAACATGCGTAATCAAGTAGACAAAATGGGGAGTGCCGCAGAGAAAGGCGAAGCATTCCTAAACCTACATGCCGCAATAAAGGGAATAGGTATGGCCGTAAACGTTGTATCTGTGGGAACGTCCTTATGGAAGGGGAACGCCGAAGATGCTGTAGAGAAGTTAGAGAAGATGCCTTTTCATATTGGAACGATTATCCACGAAGTTAGGGAACTACGGGAGGAATGGAATGGAGTAGCCGAAGCCACAAGAGAAGCAGAAAAGCAAGTAGAGGAAATGAAGACCAGAAACAAGTTGTGGGACAGTGTACATAAACTAAAGGTAGAAGCACAAAACAAAATCAATGAGAGTGGCCTAAGCGATGAAGGAAGAGAGAAGGCGAAGTTAAACGATGAATTAGCAGCAAAGAGAGAAGAGTTTGAGAAGTTACGACATGCCGGGGGGAATACAGCAGCAGCAGAACGCCTAACCTATGAAGCATATACAAAACAATGGGATGATATAACAAACAAGTTCGCAGACAAACGAGCAGAAAAGGCAAAACAGGAAGCACAAAAGGAATTAGAGTTAGGAATAACCACACAAAAACAGATATTCGATGCCGCAAGAAAGCAGATTGACGAAATCGAAACGCCATTAGATAAGTATGGTCAAACTCTCACGAAATTACGCGATGCTTCGGCCGTAGGCGGGGGTTCTTTCTTGGATTACAACAAGTCAATGTCCGATGCCCTGAAAGAATACCGCAAGGAAGAGGGAATAAAGCCACTTCCTACGAAGGGTTCTTTCATGGACGTTACAGGACAGGACGTAAGGGCCTTTATGGGCAATGAAGATACACAAAAAAGCATTGCCACAAACACAAAAGAGGCCGCTGATGCCCTACAACAAATAGTGAATATGGGTTCTAGCAGTATGTTTAAGGCATAAGGGGGTTACAGAGTGCTAATAGAAATCAATGAAGTGGAACCGAAAGGCAAGGCAGGCAGGAGCAAAGGGGCCGCTTCCGTTACTTCACGACGTTTCCTATGTAAAGTGAGCGATACTCCCATAGGGACAGACATAGCCGATGCTGTATTAGACAGCGTAAACCTACCCCAGATTGATGAAGTACACCCCGCAGATAACAACAAGTTTGCTGTGGGTCTTACTGGGGAGTTAGTTCCTGATACATCGGACATTGTAGAAGTGATTGTAACATACTCTACTCCAACATTCGGCACGGGTGGGGCACAGAACGAGCAAGGAAAGCCGCTATGCTTCCGAGTGGGGACCACATTACAGAGCGATACCGTTAGCGTAGATGCTAATAACCAACTAATGAAACTGACATATACGGCTACGGCCGCAAACAAGAACTATCCCGTAGGTTGGCACGATACGGTAAATGTTACCTGTACGAAGAGTACGCCAGTAACAACTTTGGAGTGCCGCAGAACCGTGATAACAAATCCATTGGAAGATAGCCTAACCTATGTGGGAATGGTGAATACTACAACATGGTATAAGAAAGACCCCAGAACGTGGCTTTGTACAGGCATAACTGGCGATACTCCCGATGGTGGGTGGTCTTGGCAACGAACAGATACGTTCGCCTATAAGCATGATGGGTGGGATCAAACAAAGGCTTGGCGTGACCCAAAGACAGGGGAGATACCGCCCGATGTTACAAGCGATAATGGAATGGCAACTTTTCAGATATACTTAGACAGAGAGTTTACGGAAATTGGTATAGGTGGGGGATCGGGGGAATAATGACAATACCACTATTCACTTTGGGGGATAAGTTATCCGTAAGCCAACAGGTAAACCCCACGATTACTGCGGCTAATGCTGTTCTACAAATGACAGGGGATGGTATTATCGAAGTGCTACAAACTCCCGGCGGTATCACATTACGAATAAATCAGGAAGAATTACGACGAAGAAACGTCCCTGATTACTTCTACGCAAAGATTACGGGGCCTACTCCTACGAGTGGGCATAAATCACAATGGACGTATGCCTTTGAGGAAGTGATTTCACAAAGCACGGGATACGGGGGATGGATTACAAAGAGTGGTGGTAAGACAGGGACTTCATACAACCTTGTGGAAGATGCGAACGCCGATACAGGGACGCAGGGAAACGGAGTAGGGTTAGTAAACGGATACATTGATGGGACAGGATTACAATTACAGCCATGCCCGCAAGGAACAATCGTAATGATGTATGAAATGCGGGCCGATACAATGGGATATTACTTCACCTATGAAAATGGGGTAGATGGGTCTTGTGATCCACCACCAACAAGTTAAAACAACGAAAAGGGGATAATAGAATGTCAACAAGTTCTTCAAGAATTGAAACTGATAGCATGTATGTCGATGGAACCTTACGAGCAAAAGCAATAGTGTTATCTACAGGTTGCGTTACTGATGCTTCGGTATCCGCTTCGGCCGATATTTCCGCAAGCAAAGTAGAACAGCAATACAGCATAACCTATAGGCAGGACGACGGGGCCGACGTGGTAGGGGCAATCGCTCCAATACATATCGTCTACGGGGCTACCGCTTCGCTTATGGCCGTCAAAGTGGCTTGCGTAGATGCTCCTAGTGGTGGTGGGGATAAAGCCTTCACCGTAGACGTAAGAAGAGCAAATCAGGGAACACCTTCCCCAGCAACCGTATTGACTGGCGTTGTTACGATAAACAATGGTAGGGCAGATTGCGAAGTGGTATCAGGTACAGTTGCTTCGGCTTCACTGGTATCAGGGGACATGTTGCTTGTTGTGGTATCCGCCAGCGGAACAACCGGAGTACAGGGACAGGGGCTTATCGTTACTCTAATCGTAAGGGAAGATGCTAATTAGTGGAATACGGAATAAATGCTGTTGTAACGGGCCTACTTGCCAGTATTGCGATACTCATAAACAGGCAAGAGAGTTTGACGTTACGATAAGTGACGTTGTTCTTTGTGGGGGTGGGGGTATCTGGAATACTAACGACGGTCAATCTTGGCAATGGGTAACGCCGCCTACGGTGGATATAAATGGAACGTTTACGCTAAAACGTTATGAATGCCTATGGGAAACTTCGGTTCCCTGCGATGGATATGTCTATAACTGGTGGACGCAACACGACGGACAAGGCCCAGTTTATCATCTATATGTAAAACGATTGGACTTGTATCTATGGAAGTCAAGAATAGATGGGTGGATATTCGATGCTTACTATTACATAGAAGCAAATCAGTGGTACGGTCCCCCGGGATTAGGTTACTGGCCTACGGGTTTCTTAAGAGTAATCACTGGCGGCGTAGACGTTCCCGAAGATGTAGACGAATTGGATTGTAGAATACCGCCAGAGCAGATTACCAATACACTTGTTTGTGGCGATAGTGAAGGGTACGAGTATATGGCCGATGGGGGTAGCGGGGGATCGGCAATCTTCACCAATCCGAATACTACAATAATCAATCCCAGAAAACGAATAAATACAGAATGTGGGTATTGTCATAGGGGACAATCGGGAATGAAAAGAGCGAATAGTATCAGGGGGAAAGAATGAGTTATAGAGAGTTAGAGAACCTAACAAAGATAGAGATGCTAGTATACTGGCTTCGACATAACTGGTCCGCTTTACTGTTCCTTGCTTCCGTTATGGTTACTTGTATCTACACCTATCAGCATACATTGGGACAAATAGAACAGAACACAAAGGATATTGCTCTAATACAAGAACGAAACAAACTAGCCGATATAGAACATAAAAAACTTGAAGATATGTTAGGGCAAAACTCAATCGACCATATGAAAATCACTACCAATCTGGAGTGGCTAATAAACAACGAGAAAGACAAGAAGGGGGTAAAGTAGAAATGAGAAAAGTAACAATCGGAATGTGTCTGTTATGGGTAATGCTGATTAGCGGTTGCTCCTTTACAACTGCTGGGGATCGGGCGGTAATTCACAACGATATGCTAAACGCTACCGCTATGAATGCGAAGGTTCAATCCGATCCGAACGCATTGCCAGAGTATGTAAAGGAAAGTTTCTCGGCATATGCGAAGATGTTTGTAGCATTAGATGCTTGGGCCGCAGGACAAAAGTTCCCAGTAACAACCACTTCGGTAGGGGGAAAGTAATATGGCAACAGAAACACTAGATCAGATTATCGCCCAATTCGGTGTAGCGATAGGGACAAGCGTTGTTCCGTATCTTCCGGCAATTAAGACATTCACAATGGACGAACTACTGGCCTTTGCGAACTTGCTACAGCAGAAATCATTAGACGCTGCGATAAAACAGGTACATGACAGAATGACCCCGGACGAATTAGCAAGTGAAGCCACACAGTTAGCAGCATTGACGGCACAAATGACGGATAATGATTATGCTAAAAGACAAGTAGCAAGCAACATTGCTATGGCGATACTAAAAGTAGGACTAGCGATAGTGCTAGGTTTTTTCGGCCTGTAGAGAGAAAGGTATTACAAATGGATAAGCAAACTATATTATGGATTACGGCCGCTGTTGCTAGATTAGTTGTAGGAGCAATCGCAGGACATGTAGGATGGGACCTATCACAACAGCAAGCCAATATAGGTATGCTAACGGAAGGCTTTGCCGCTTTCGTTATGGTTGGCGTTAGTATCTATACAAGCGTAAAAGGCAGGCAGGCAATAGCCGCAAAATAATTTCGCACAAAGTGGAAGAAAAAAGAAGGAGAATATCGCAATCAATGGAAGTGATAGAAAACGTGAATATAGGAGAGATTGCGATGATTATGCGAGATTACCTTGTGAGTGCGGACCTAATAGACCTTATGAGTGGGAAGGAAGTTCCCACAATAAAGGAAATGATTGCGTTACTAGAAGACGAGATCGAACAGGGGGTGGAAGATGATTGCGATTGACCCCGGATTATCAGGAGCAGTAGCCATAGAGAACAGCAACGGAGTAGTATCCGTATTCGACCTTCCCATAGAATACAATTTCGGCAAAAAGAAGAATGAGATTTCTGGGGAAGCATTAGCCGCAATGTTGAAGCCATACATCGGGCAGGACGTGGTATTAGAAGATGTACATAGTTATGGAGCAAGGGACGGATCGGTTGCTTCATTCTCATTCGGTAGAACGAAAGGGGTTATCGAAGGTATCTGTAATGCCTACGGAATGCGGATTATCTACGTTTCCCCGCAAAGGTGGAAGGCCGATTTATCGCTTACGAATAGCGGGCAGAAACTATCGAAGGAAGAACTTAAAGAATTGTCACGCATTGAAGCGAAGATGTTGTATCCCGAATTGGCCGATAAACTGAAAAGGAAAAAGGACGACGGAAGAGCGGAAGCGTTGTTATTGTTGAAATGGGGGAAAGACAATGGGGAAGAAAAGACGTTACGGGTGGGTTAAAGATAAATCAGATAGCAGAGATATACGTTATTCGGTTTGTCGGGAAGTGGCATTGCCGCCAGTGATTGACTTACGGCCGAAGATGCCCGATTGCTACGATCAGGGACAAACGGGGTCTTGTTCGGGAAATGCTACTGCTGGGGCAATCCACTACGATAGGATATTACAGGCATTACCCGTATGGACGCCAAGCCGATTATTCATCTATTACAATACAAGATTGATTGAAGGTACAACTTCCGAAGATGCTGGGGGCACGATACGCGATAGCGTCAAAAGCGTTGCGAAGTATGGAACCTGTAGAGAAGATATCTATTGGCCGTATATTGAAGAGAAATTCGCAGACAAACCGCCAGCAATGGCATATCAGGAAGCCGCAAAGCATACCGCTATTCAATATCTACGAATTGACAACAGCAATATCTCCGAATTGAAGCAATGCCTAGTTGCTGGCTTTCCTGTTATTTTCGGAATGTCGGTATACGAGAGTTTCGAGAGTGACGACGTAGCGAAAACTGGGAAGGTTCCACTTCCGGGAAAGGGGGAGCAACGGCAAGGTGGGCACGCCTTGTTGCTCTGCGGCTACTCCGATCCCCTTTCGGCTTTCATCGTTCGCAATTCGTGGGGGACAACGTGGGGCCTTTCGGGATACTGCTACATCCCCTACGCCTACCTGACGGACCTTTCCCTAGCGTCAGATTTTTGGACGATACGCCGCGTTGCGGCCTAATGTGGGCCTGTCTGCTGGGGGTGGGCCGATCCTACGGGCCTGTTGCCGTTCGCGTTCCTACGGGCCTCTGGGGCCTTCCTATGGGGATCGGGGAGAACGGATCGGGCCTGACGCCAGTAGGGCCGGATCGGACGTATCCGACTACCGAAATGTGTATCCCTTTTCGTATCCCTTTTCCTTCCAATTCTTCCGGCAATTCTTTGGGATTTCCTACTATTGCCAGTGTGGTAAGGTAAGAGAAAAAATATAAGTGCCTAGTTTACCTTGACTTACGAAGCCAGCGGAGGGAATCGAACCCACAACCGCCGCTTTACAAAAGATCGTTAAGTGCTTATTTTGTATTCACTTGTAATCCTGTATCCCCTTCACTACAGGGATACGCGGGGTACAGGGGATACGGTGGGGATACGCAAGGATAGTTTTTGCGGGCCGATCCCGAAAGGTGGTCCTACCCTACAGGCCCCTTCAACAAAGTGGCTAGGAGTGCCCCCAAATGCGGCCGTTTGGGGAATAGAAAAGGCGGAAGGGCCGAAGCCGATCCGCCTTTTCGTGGGCTTGCTGGGGGGGGTGGGGCCTAGGGTCTAATCCTTAACGTGTTCCTCGCCGTACACGACGTGATACCCGGCGTAAGGGTCGGCGTTGTCGATGTCGGTGTCGATGATAACGGCGATATGGACTTGTGTCCATCCTTCGGAGATTGCTTGCTTTTTGTGGGCAACGGCGTCTTTCAACCGCTGAACGTGCGAACCGTATACATTGATCGTTTTCATGGTTTGTTTTCTCGAAGACGATACCCACTCCCACAGTGGTGTTGCTGGGGGTTATGCGTTCGCGGGGGTAGCCGCTGGCTTCGGGAGCATCTTCTCAATCTTCGCCAAATGGTCTTTTGCGGTCTTCACTTCGGTTTTCACCTTGTCGAGTTCTGCCTGACGAGCAATGAAGGCTTCCCCTTCCGAAATCTGCTTGCGGAGTTTGTCCGCTGCCCTTGCCAAATCGTCGATGAAGGTATCCGCTGCCTTTGCCGACGTTGCCGTTACTGCCCCGGATTTCTCGGCATACTTAGCAGCGGCCTTCACCTTATCCGACGCTTCCTTGTGGCCGCTTGTGTTGAAATGTTCGGTTAGTGACTTCCGGGGCTTTGGGGCACTTCCCACGAAATCGCAACCTTCCTTGTAGCACTTAAAAACTCTGTCTGCCATTGTTCTACCCATTCCTTCCCGTAGTGGTTTCCGATCCAATCCGATACGAATATGCTAAACTGACGGCAACAAGCCGTCAACAGGAAATACGATTTTTCGGACCGCTTCGGTTGCTTCGGCTAATCTGCTGTTGTTTCGGAGTGCGGTCCTTTTCGCCTCTTCCGAAATGTAGAACTTACTGGCTACCGAATGCCGCTTGTGAGCAAGGAAGATGGATACGATATCAACGTAGCCTTGCTCTTCGATAATGCTTGCGGCCGTGCTTCGTAGCGTCTTGTAAAGGCCCGCAACTTTCGCTTTCTTCGCAATTCGTTCCCATACGAGTTTCACGGCATCGGACGACCCGTGGACAAGGGGATTTCCTTTTTCGCCCAAGAAGAGCCGATCCCCAGTAGTTTTCCGTAGTTTTTCCACAAGAGCAACCGTTTCAGGCCAAAGACGCCAGCAACCCATAATTCCGGTTTTCTGACGGGCCTTATACAAGAATTGGCCGTCGTAATCGTTCGGAGCAAGTGCCGAAATATCGGCCTGTAGCATTCCCGTATTCAGGGGGAGCAAAACCAGTAGCCGCTGATAATCCGTTTCGCAAGCGGAAAGAATGGCCGCAATCTCGGCTTTGTTGTACGCTTTCGGCTTCGGGGTGGGCAGCGTTACGCCCAAAGACCGCTTGTTTCGTGGAAGATCGGAAACAAGCCTATGCTCCCAAGCCCATTGGAGTACGGCAAGAATAGCGTCAAGGGTATAGGCCGCGGTATAGGCCGATAGTGTCTTGTCGGCTACGTCCGCTAGTAAGGTCCTACGGAAATCGCCCAAAAGCGTTTCTGAAACTACTGTAATGGGCAAACTACCGCCAGCGTATGCGGAGAACTTAGCAAGATAGAGCGATAAGCGGTCTAATCGGGCAAACGATAACTGCCCCGCCTTACATTCTGTTTCCCGTTCTGAAAGGTAATCCGAAATCACTTCCGACAGGGAAGGCACAACGGCGGTAGTGGGGGCGGTAGGAGTGGGGGCAGAAGCCAGCAATGCCTGTAGTTGCTGTAATGCCACTTCGTAGTTGCCTTCACTGGGGGTTTTGCTTCCGTCGCCCCGGAAGTAGTGAACTTTTCCGCCTATTTTCTTCTTCCAAGTGCCCCGGGGGGCAAACCACGTTAGGTCCGTAAAAACCGCATTCGTGTTTTTCGTCGCGTTATTCATAGCCAATTGCCTTTCGTTTTATCGTCGTTGCTAAAAGCAACGATACGGCTATCCGCTTCCACCTTGTTGCTAAAAATCGAAAATATTTCCTACTTTTTGGTTTGTCCCGATTTTCCGGTTTGTCCCGATTTTTCTAATAAGACAGGAATTAGATAGCCTACGGGAGACAGAAGCGAAACCGAATTAGAATGACCACGGGGTATTGATTGCCTGCGGCAATCTTAATAGCAATTCGGTTATATTTCTCACATAACAACGCTGGGGGATATTCGACAGGAAAATTACCCCGATTTTCTCAAAACAATGTATAAGAGTAGAAAACGACGGGGCGGAACTCGTTGTCTTCTCCGCAGAGTGGAAGAGAATTGCTTTCAGCAATTCTCTGTAGCCATTCCTAAATGTTGAATGTTGAAAATGAAATCCGTTCAATCTTCAACATACCAGAAACATCCCAGAACATCCCTAATATCCCTTCTATATAGAGATAATAATATAGTGTAGTATTATAGTATAGAGTGAATGTTGAAATGTAGAAGAGGTAGAAATATTTCTGGTATTCTCTGATATTTTGTTTATTTAAGGGGGTAGGCTAAACTTTCAACATTTGAATTAAAACGCTATTTATCTCTATGTAGGACAATGACTTACCATTGTTGAAAATGAGTGTATATCGGAGTAGCGAAAAATATATTACGAAAATCCGAAAATAAAAGAAGGATTTTTTCGGAATGTCAACAAAGTGGATAATGACGATGTAGAGTAGTAGCGATGTAGTATCTACCAGAACAATTAGAAAACAATAATTGAGGCCGGTTTCATCCGTCTGGTAGCGGGTGGGATCGGTCTCGTTTTATGAAAGGTGAATTGAGTATGAGCGAAACAAAAGAATTGGGAATGAAATTGGTAGGCAGGATGATACAGGCCCCAGCGGAAATTGCAGGAATTGCTGAAAACTGGGAAGGTGTAAGAATGGGTATTGGGGAAGTAGAACGGGAATTGGGAGATTATTGTATCGCATTCTATCGCCAATATAGGAGTTGCCCTACCCGTAAAGAATTGCTATGGATATTGGCGAACGAAAAGGGAAGAACAAAACTGGAAATACAAGCGTGGGAGAATACCTACAATACGTTAGCGATGAATGGACAATTAACCGCAGGAAATACGACAGTGATTATTGAGGAACTACAGAAAGCGGTAATTGAGAGAAAGGGTATAGACGTAATTCAGGGATTGGCAAAGAAGGGATTGACCGCTGATAGCATTGCCGAAGCATCGGAACAATTAGCAGAGATTTCGGGCGGGGGTGGTGGAAATACGTCGGATACTGTGTGTCTTGTAAATCAGGCAATGACAACGCCAATAGATATACAAGGTATCTACGACAAGGCCCCGGAAACGGTGAAGGTTCTTACGAAAGTGCTATGTGCGATAAATCCTCAAATGTCCCCTGTTGCTCATTTCTTCACTTCAATTTCCCTCTTCGGGGCCGTGAAGGGTAAGCGGATCGTTGCCGAGAACTTCGGCCGTGAATACTACGCTAACCTATGGACGGTGGTGCTTTCACCTACCGCCAGCAACAAATCAGCAATCCATTTTGTGGAACGAGCAGCAGCGGACGTAATCCACGAAGATATTGCGAAGTGTCCTTACGACGTTATGAGAGACCGCTTCACTATGTCATTTGCCTACTCCGAATTAGGTGGGATAATCGGCAAAAAGGATTGGGCTTTGCTATGCGAGAATGAGCAGATAGCCGCAAAGGCCGAAGTTGAAACGAAGTGTAAAGGAAAGAAGGCCCGTATCATCTTCGCTGACGAGTTTTCTTACACATTTTCCGATGTAATGAGTAGCGGAAGCAACGGAAGCAAAACAATGGGTCAAACACTACAACTTGCGGAAAACGACAGCGTAATATCAGGAAATACGGCAACCGATGGGTATAGAGCAATTCACGATTGCTGCTTGTCAATTATCGGATTTACTCAAACAGATACATGGTATAGGATGTTTGATACGGCAACGCTTATTGAGAGTGGCCTAATTGGGCGATTTCTGCTAATTGACGTAGCGAACTACGGGCCGCTTAACGTGGGGAAGATAGACACATTCGCCAATATGGCCGAAGCCGAAGCGATAGTCCGTCAGATAATACGATGTATCATCAAGAAGTTGCCAGCGGAGAAACAGCGTATCTACCCTAACGCAAACGGGGACGTAATGGGGCAGATAATGGACGAGATTACAGCAGACAAGACGATTGCCGCTTGCGTAGAACGTGGAGTGTTTCCATTGGATAAGTTGCGTGGAAAAATCATCTATCAGGCACTAAAGATATGTATGGCAATCCACGGGACATTTAACGCCGCAACCTTCCGTCAATTCGCAATGTTGCTGACACAGAACGCAATAAAGGTATGCTCGGCAACGATAAAGAGCGAAACGGACATTATCGCAGAGAAGGTGTTAACGCTACTTCATAAGGCCAAAGGTGGGCGAATAACCACAAGGGACATTATCCAACGTAATTACAAAGTAGGGCCGATGTTGGTTAGGAAAAACGAAGCAAGGGAAATAGCAGAGCATTTACGGGATACCGGGAAAGTGACATTACGAGAAACAAGGAATGGAGCATACGAAATTACGTTGCGATAAGAAATTGTGAAAATCCGATAAGAATAAAGAAGGAATAAATCAGGGCGAATTGAACATAGATAACGTGAAGCAAAAGGCTTCACGAAACACTGGCAATAGCCAGAGAAAAGAGAACACGAACATGAGTATGATAAATGAGAAAAGGTATCAAGCGGTAGAGTTGACAGGGAATTATATGTCCGATGGAAGTTTAGAGGTATCATCCCCATTTGGGGGCATATACGATGATATATCCGATGCTGTATATCAATTAGAACTCGAAATGGAAGTGCGAAGGGGTAAAGAGGGTGGGCGAGAATTGGCGATAGTAACAGAAGATGGTGAGTATGTGTCGCCAGAAGAATACAAGGACGTAGAAATAGACCCTCAGCAAATAGCGTGGAACTTGGAAGGTATCGGGTATACATGGGTAGAGGAAGATCATATGTGGGAACACATTGAAGAGGAGGATAGCGATAATGAGTAATACAGCAAGGCAGGAAATAAAAGTGGAAATAGAGCGAATAATGAAACTGGCAAGGCGTCTATCGGATCGGGCAGAACAGGTACACAAAAAGATACGAAAGGAGAATAAATAGAATGAAGGTATACGGTT
>Ga0265322_10000592_pt1 | contig 13738 bp, 4 predicted proteins | sample 41222metaG_FD_193584 | JGI IMG/M metagenome (GOLD analysis project Ga0265322, IMG submission 193584) | Rhizosphere microbial communities from Carex aquatilis grown in University of Washington, Seatle, WA, United States - 4-12-22 metaG | ecosystem: Host-associated > Plants > Roots > Rhizosphere >...
CCTCAGAATTCTTTTGGTAATTTTGAACCAACTTTATATTGTCGATTTATAAAAATAATGGTCGTGGAAGATAATGACAGAAATATGACGGCGTGCATGCTTTCAAAATTTCTTACGAAGACAAAAAAGCGTACTACGGATACTGAACTTCCTCCTTCATGCGGATTAGGGCCGAATGACGTCTCTTTGGGAAGGGAGGCGTCTTTTTTTCGCTCTTCGTTCATTTGCTGAATTCAAGAAGGAACCACATTGTACAGACTGAGACAAGCTTGGTTTCATCTAAGGGTACATTTTTCATCATGATACGGAATATTCCGAAAGTGTTTGTGGAAAGAAATCAAGAAGTTGATTGTGGTAAAACGATTATAAAAAATATTACGAAAATCAATTCAAAATAAAAATACTGAAATGAATAGATTGATATTGACATTCAAAAACATTTTGTATAAATTTTCGGCACACATTCCGAACACTTTTCAATTGTATGGAGGATTACATGCATCATCGAGAGAGATGCTTTCCTATTGTAAAAGAGTAACTTTTTTTTGCGTCACGTTAGTTCTGCGGTAACTCCGGTAGACTGCACATTGTTCATTATATAATTTACATGTAGTTTAGTTCATCGTCCGTAAGATCTGGGATTGTTTCTGGGGGAAATTCTTTTCTGTTATTACCCTGTGGTCCGATCGTGTGATGGTAATTCCTTGCACACCTCCCGGTATGCGGATATATTTCGTTGTCTCACTCTCTAAGGAGGAATCATCATGAAACACATAACCACCACATTTCTTTTTGTGATGTTCTCGATCGTTTTTATCGGGACGAATCTGATGTCGCAAACTCGGATTCCGAAAAGCGTGAATGTCCACGACGTCGTAAAAAAAATCTCGAAGACTGTTGCTAAATCGCCCGAGATACGAACGACGGAATCGGCAGCAGCGGGTATTGCCACGATGCGTTCGCGACCCGGTTCATTTGTTCCGCTCAAAGGAACTCCTATCAGTCCTGTTCCCTCGCAAGTTACGTCGGGATCAATTCTCAATGTTCCGTCGACCTTTCCGACGATTCAGGCTGCCATCAATGTGGCATCAAATGGTGATACGATTAATGTTTATCCGGGGACATATAATCAGGATGTTGCGACTGGGTTTGATCCTTCCAGTGGTGGGGCAGGAAGCAATAATTTCAACATATTTGTTAATAAATCGGTTGTGATTCGCGGCGTGACAGCTCTCGGTGTTCCAATAACAGATGTCAATTCAATTTCGGCATTCGTTGCTGCAAAACTGGACGTACCGGATTTCGGAGCGGACGCTATTTTTGTTCAGGCAGACAATGTCACTATCAGCGGTCTTGATATTACCGGCTATCTCGACGTGGTCAATTATAATAGTAAATCTGTGGAAGTCGCCGGTAATAATTTCACATTGAAAAATTGCAAAGTCCATGGATTGGATGAAGCTGCGGCGATTTATCTCAGCGATTGGCATTATAATTCAGGGACGGATGTTTCTTATCTGCAATCATATACTTTCCAGGGAAATTACATCGATGCCGGAGGCGTTGACGCAGACGGTATCCGGATCGCAAGCGGTGCCGGATGGAGCGGCCCGGTTTCGGGGCGTGTGATCTCGGGAAATACATTTACCGATGCAATCGATAATATCGCGTTTGTCGGTCCCGGTGCCGAAGCATGGGATCTCTATCCGGTTGGCGCCGCAACAATTACCGGCAATTCATTTTCGAATGCCGCCCGCAGACATATCATCGCATGGGGCTTATATAACAGCAATCAGGGATATGCCAACCTTGACTGGTTAAACATTCTGGCAAATAATACATTTGACAAAGCTGTGATTCCATGGTCAAGCAGTACCACAGTCAGAAGCTGGGACAGTCCTTCCTATGGATATTATAACGTCAGGGGAATTTACACATCGATTCAGCACTATGCAGTCAATTATGCTCAGGCCGGTGATTCAGTCCAGATTTATCCGGGTACCTACGCCGATAATATAACGATCACGGTACCGTTGACGTTAAACGGTGCAGGACAAGGCTCGACCACTATTTATCCTGCGATTTCAGATCCGGGAACACCGGATGGAGCGTCTTTTTCAAATTCACAGGTGATTGTCGTTTCCGCAAATAATGTCACGATCAGTAATCTGACAATCGACGGAGATAATCCGGGACTCACCAGCAGTGTAGTTGTCAATGGCGCCGACGTTGATGCCCGTAATGGCATCATCGAGTCGGATGGTCCGTGGAATAATACAACCGTCCATCATACGACAGTTAAAAATATTTACTTGCGCGGTATTTACGCGCGCAGCGGAGGCAGTGGTTTTAATTTTCATGACAACACAGTTCAGAATGTTGACGGAAGTCCGAATTCCATTGCCATGTTTAATTTTGGCGGCTCCGGAATATTTTCAAACAATTCTGTTTCCGAAGCGAGTGACGCAATTTCTGCGAACTGGTCCCGCGGGACACAATTCCTCAATAACACAATCACGAATTCTCTCAGCGGTATTCATACAGATAATTCCGGCGGCAGTGGCGGTGTTGCAGATTTGATTCAAGGCAACAGTGTTTCAAGCAGCCCTGTCGGCGGATACGGCATCTGGGCTTTTGTTCCATACAATGCACCGACGATTATCGGAAATACAGTGACCGGGGTGGATGTCGGTTTCGGCGCTTTTGGTGCGGCGACCGGAACAGTGACGACACCATTTATAAGAAATGTTGTCGATGGTCAGAATAAAGCCAACAGCGTCGGAATGTACATATCCAATACAGAGTGGGGATATGGAGTATCAAATGTTGCCGTATCGTTGACGAACAACGTTGTGAATAATAATACCTTCGGTTTCGATTTTGAATCCGCGAATGGCGATACGGTAACGTGTTCCGGCTATCCCAATTCGATGACGGGAAATGGGACGGCAGTGTTTACCGACAGCGTTCTCGTGATATATGGAGGCACTGGGACAGCGGGATATCTTGCAACGGATGTGAGAGGATATTGGTGGGGCAGTATTAATCCACCTTCCGTCAGCGGTCCGACAGCAAGCGAAGTTGTTTATAGTCCCTGGCTCGGCATTGGAACCGATGCCGATCTTGTAACGATGGGATTTCAGGCGGTCAGTCCGATGACCTGGTATGCTAATACATCGAACACCCTGCAAAACGCCGTCAATATTGTTGCGGCTGGTGATGTGCTCAAAGTTCTTTCCGGAACGTATACCGAACAGGTTGAGATTGCGAAAACTCTGACTTTGTGTAATGCAAGCAGTACGCATCCGGTGTTACAATCTCCGGTAACTCTCACAAAATATTTTGCGACGAGCGCCAATAATTTCCCCATTCTTTATGTTCATGATGCGGCGTCGGTGGTGGTTCGGAACTTTACTGTCGATGGCGCCGGTCGAGGGAACGGCAATTACCGGTTTATGGGAATCGGATACTTCAATGCAGGCGGTACGATCGACAGCTGTCTGGTAAAGGATGTCCGTGAAACACCCATCAACGGAGATCAACATGGTAATGCAATCTATGCGTATGTCAATAATGCCACACCGCGAACACTCAATGTCACGAATTGCACGGTAAACGGTTTTCAGAAGAACGGCATTACGACAAATGGCACCGGTATGACCGGCATTATCACTAATAATGTTGTTACCGGAGCGGGCGCTATTAATTTCAATGCGCAGAACGGTATTCAGATCGGCTTTGGTGCAACAGGTACGGTATCGGGCAATAATGTAACCGGTGTTTCATACACACCAAGCTCAGATGTCGCATGTGCATTGCTGGTTTATGACGGCACCGATCCCGTGATAACGACGAACAACACATTTACCAACTCAACGGTCGGGATTTATTACATCAATAATGGCGGAACGATCAGCGGTAATACAATCACTGCGACGACGGCGGCCTGTGGCACGCCAACGTTCTGGGGAATTGACGTCGATCCGGGTTCCACCCCGCGTCTCAAACCGCAACCGTTTACCGAATCAATGGTGTCAAAATCTACGAAGCTGAAATCAGTCTCATCGACATTGGCTATTTCAACAATCGTCCATGACAACACATTGACTTCAGATGGAACCGGCGGAACCGGTCTGGAAATGGATGCACTCGGCGGTCAAACTCTGAATGTGCATGCCTATAGGAATACAATAACACAATGGGGTTACGGAGTTTATTTCTATAGTGATCCGACATCGACACTATCGGCTGTTGTCGACACGAATACTATTGCCGGCAACGTTTACGGTGCGTACAACCAAACCGGTCAGCTCCAGAGTGCATTCCTCAATTGGTGGGGAAACGCATCAGGGCCGAGAGATGTTAAAACGCTTCCCAATGTTCCGAATTATAACAATCCCAATGGAACAGGCGATTCTGTTTCGAGCTACATCAATTACAACCCGTGGTATCTCGATGCTGCAAAAACGCTGCAGTCGGTCTTTACGCTGACCGTGAATGCAACGAACGGTTCGGTGTTGAAAAATCCGAATCAAGCTTCCTATAATGCCGGAACATCTGTTCAGCTGACTGCAACACCGGCCGCGAATTATCATTTTGTGTCATGGACCGGTGACATTTCATCATCGGTAAATCCGGTAACGACCGTGATGTATTATAATAAAACCGTCACGGCAAATTTTGCAATAAACACATTCACGCTGACATATACTTCGGGTGCAAACGGTACGATCAGCGGGACAAGCCCGCAAACGGTGAACTTCGGTACAAGCGGCACTGCGATGACTGCAGTTCCGAATACCGGCTACCGTTTTGTGAACTGGAGTGATGGTTCAACGGCTAATCCGAGAACGGATGCGAACGTGACAGGGAATATTTCTGTCACGGCGAACTTTACCCTGAACAAATATGCAATCACAATGAGTGCAACAAACCATGTTGTTGCCGGTATCGACATACTTGCATTAGACGGTGTAGATCCGCAGGATACAGGCGCTCCACCGCCTCCGCCGAGTAATTTCGTGCAGTTATATTTTCTGTCAGCCCCGGGTCAGCCGATCTCAAACTATGTCGTGGATTTCAAAAAAGATGAAGCAAGTCTCGTGACACAGGCAAAGCATTGGGCATTGCGTTCAACGTCTGATTTGGTAAACTCAGTGCAGACTATTACATTTTCCAACTCGAATTTCCCGTCAGGATTCAAACCGGTACTGTATGATCTGCAGACCGGAAAGTATCAGAATGTTTCTGTGAATCCGTCCTTTACATTCCAAACGCCATCCGTTTCCGGACAGGTTTCAAGTTTCACATTGCTGATCGGGGACAGCACGAAACCGGCAGTGACGGTGATTCAGCCGAACGGTGGAGAGGTCGCGACCGTGGGCCGGCCGGATACAATACGTTGGAGTTCAACCGACGGAACAGGAATCCTGCGGAGCTATATCTACTATTCACTCACAGGGTCTGCCCCCTATACATTGATCGACTCAACAAACGGGAATGTGAATTCATATGTCTGGACACCGCCGAGTGGATACTCATTGAGCGCACGTATCAGAGTAGTGGCGCGTGATTCTGTCATGAACGAACAAGAAGATGTCAGTGATCAGACGTTCACTATCAACCAATCAAGCTCTTTTCTTGCCCCTGCAGGATGGAGCCTGGTCAGTGTACCGTTACTCCAGAGCGATATGACACCGGCGGGAGTGTTCGGGGACAACTACGGAGCGGAAACATATTTTGTGTGGCAGTATAGTGGCCTTTATTCGGCACCATCCATATTAACATTGGGGCAGGGATACTGGTTAGGCTCGAATGTCACAAAGACAGTCGATGCTGTCGGAACTCCGTTGAGTAGTGTGAATTGGTCAACAATCTCAGGATTCAATATTATCGGCGATCCATTTATTTCCAATGAACCGTTAGACAGTATAAGATTCACCGACGGTCATGTCACGCTGACTCTGGCTCAAGCTGCGGCTGCGCCGTATAACTGGTTATCTCCCGTGCTGTACAAGTACACCGGGACAGGTTATGCGTATGAAACGAGCGCGCTGGGGGTTTGGAAGGGATACTGGATACCAATGCTGACGAGTGGAATATCGATTCAGTATGCAGCAACAGTAGGTTCGCCGGCATCAGTACCAAAGCCGAGTGTGCCGGTAGCTCTTATGACTTCGAAAGATTGGAGTGTAGATCTTTCCGCAACACTCAAGACGCTGGATGGAAAAACTTTCACTGATGAGATAGCATCGTTTGGTGTACGGAGTGACGCCAAGACAGGATTCGACAGCCGGTATGATGCTCCACGTCCGCCGAGAAACCCCGATGGCAATTATGTCGAAGTGAGCTTCACGGTAAAGGGAGATAGTTATCCGAAAGCATTCGGGACTTCATACGCACGTGATTACCAGGCACCGGGAATCGGCAGTTGGGATTTTGCAGTGAACACATCCGGTGAAGGCCAAGTGATATTAACGTGGAACAAGGAAGCGATCAGTTCGCTTGGGAATAATGTCCAAATCAACTTATACGACATGACCGCTCATAAGCTGATCGATATGAAAAATGTAGGAACATACACGTATCAGCAGGCAGGAACGAGCCGGGAATTTATGATCAACAATGCAGATCAGGCGATACCGAGTTCATTCCAATTGGCGCAGAACTATCCGAACCCCTTCAACCCAACGACCGTCGTGAGATTTGGAATACCCCAGGATGCAGTCGTGAGTGTGGAAATCTATAACACACTCGGTCAGAAGGTAGTCACGCTGCTGAATGGAGAGAAAGTGGAAGCAGGATACCACGAAGTAAGTTTCGATGGGTCACGATTGGCGAGTGGAGTGTACTTGTACCGGATAAGCGCCACCGGAAGTAGCGGCACACACTTCACTGAATCGAAAAAAATGCTTCTGGTGAAATAATAGTTGGTTCGTTCCCCCGGTGAGTGATGCCGGGGGAACGAATTTCATTGAAAGCCGTAAGGGAAGAAGAATAAATTATGATGAGAAGGTGGATTTTTCTTTGTGTGGCCTTGACAATATTCTGGATGATAGGTGCCTCGCGTGGCGTGGCCTCTAATGCGAAAATTAATTCCGACAGTAGCACGATTACTTCATGGTCACTGTTGATTGAAGGAAGAATGAGCGGGTTGCATGACTCGTCAACGACATTAGGAGTACGTCCTGATGCAACACCTGATTATGACTCACAGTACGATCGCCCCAGTCCGCCCAATCCTCCGGGCGATTGGCTGCAGGTTTATTTTCCGCACACAGGCGGTCATTGGCCGACATTGTTGGGTACGAAATTCTCGACAGATATTACGAATCCGGATTCTGCCAAATGGTTCATGAATGTCGAATCAAGTCTTGACACGGGTCTTATCACGCTTTCCTGGGACACGACGTTGATCAATGAGTTGCCGGCGGGATATGAGATTATCATGAGAGATTCATCATCCGGTGAGTCGATCAAATTACGCCATCAGCCCTCGTACGCATTTCATTATTCCGGAGTACGATATTTTTCCATTTGGGTATCATACAATTTGTTGATTGACTCCGTAATGTCCGGATGGAATCTCGTTTCCGTTCCTCAAATTGTGGAAGATTCTTCTAAACTTACTCTTTTTCCAACTGCAAATTCATCTGCATTTTCCTATGAAGGAAGTTATGTCATTCGAACTACCCTTGACTATGGAAAAGGATATTGGTTAAAGTTTAATTCGCCGCAAGTAATTAAGTTCGCAGGAAATGCGCTTCTCACTGTTAACGTTCCGGTGACGAAGGGATGGAATCTGATAGGTTCGGTGGACCATAATGTTCCTGCACCAACCGGGGGAATCATTGCCTCTCCTTTTTTTGGATATCGGGGAAGTTATTTCATCGTCGATACACTGAGAGCAGGCAAGGGCTATTGGGTGAAAGCGAGTACTGCAGGAAGTATCCCGATCGGGAACGGTCTCTCGATTGCAAAGTCTTCCGGTTCGAGAGGATTGCCGAATGAAAAGATTTCTTTGACAATCAGCGATAATAATCAATCAAAAGAGACGTTGTATCTTTTGCCCGCAACCGGGGTGGATCCTTCACTCATATTGAGCGAAATGCCGCCTAAACCGGTTGATAACGGATTTGATGCACGATTCATCTCTCAACGGTTTGTTGAAACATATCAAGTGAAAAATGCTGAATCCAATATTTTCACTATTCAGGTGCAGTCTCCAAATTATCCGGTTGTTCTTGCGGCAGATATTCATGAAGTAAACATTTTGAGGGGAGAATGGTCTTTCGATGGCAGGACGTGGCAGCAGTTTCCGGCTCGGATCGAAAATCCGAATATTCAAACTGTACAGGTCAGATTTGTTACAGCTTCCACACAACCTGAAAATTTCACACTTGGTCAGAATTTTCCCAATCCATTCAATCCATCAACAACTATCCGTTATGCGTTGCCGGAACCAACGAACCTTCGGATTGTCCTTACGAATGTTTTGGGAAAGGAAATTGCCATTATGGCCGAAGGAGTTGAGGGAGCCGGTTTCCACGATGTTAAGGTTGATGCAAATATTCTTAACCTATCGAGCGGCGTATATTTTTATCGTTTAGTCGGTACCGGTATTCTGTCACATCGAATATTCGAGGAAACGAGAAAATTACTTCTTTTGAAATAATTCAATCATAAAATTAATACTGGTATAAATCCTATGAAGAACAAAAAAGTAATCGGTTGGTTGTTGAGTGCAACGATAGTGTTTGTTATACAATCAGTTGCCCAGGTTCCTTACAATAACTGGAATTTTCAAATCCGGGGGACGAACAGTCAGTTGACTGATTCTCTGGCAATGCTGGGTATCCGAAGTGATGCAACCTCAGGATATGATAACCAGTATGATATTCCCCGCCCGCCGCGATCACCTTCAGGAACATATCTTGAAGTGTATTTTCCTCACTCAGGCGGAAATTATCCGCCGATACTCGGGACCGAGTACGCAACTGATTATCAGGGGCCGAATGACCCTACCTGGAATATGAGTGTCGCTGCTTCAAGTTCAGGACAGCTTACGCTGAGTTGGGATTCAACGTACGTGAATTCCATTGAGCCGCGTGTTCAGCTTTTTCTTCTGGATCTCTCGAACAGTTCTATGACGAATATGCGGACCAACGGAAGTTATACGTTTAACTATACCACGGTACGAAATTTCCAGATTATCGGGGCGATCAAAGTGAATCTGGAATATCTCATGGAAGGATTCTGGAATGGTACAACACAGGTACAGGATACTGTTACAGGTTATCTGGCGTCGTCGACATCACCGTTCGGTTTCGTTGATTCGGCAAAAGTATTTCTTACTACCACCGGTGCCGGAATATTGACATTTTCCAATGCGCAGGCAGGGAGTTATTACCTCGTGATCCGTCATCGGAATCATCTCGAGGTTTGGACTCCTTCGTCGATGGCATTGACCAGAACAACTACTTCTTATTCAAGTTATGATTTCACGACGGGTGCTGGTCAGGCGTATGGTGCGGGCGCGCTTAAACTGGTCGGCAGTGTCTATGTTTCATGGGGAGGGGATGTGAACCAGGACGGTGTCATCGACTTTCTCGATCGCAACCTGACATGGAACAATCGTTCTCAAACCGGATATCTCTCTACAGATTGCAACGGCGACAATATGAGCGATGCATCTGATTATTCGATCGTTTTAAACAACAGATTGAAAGTTCGGCAGCATCCGTAACGGCATATTAATTTTGTCAATGAACCACAACTGGGAATAAAATTATGAAATCTCTGAGATTGTGTATCACGTCCATGCTGATTCTCACGTTGTTCCTTGCAGGGGAACTCCTTGCACAACCGATTCCGCAATATCAGCTTTCAATACAGAATCGGGTTCTCATAGGAACGACATATCAGTTTGACATCTATGCAAAGCGGGTCGGGACGACGAATTTCCGGCTTGGGAACAGTCAGTTTATCCTGACATTCAATACTTCATCGTTCACTTCCCCCACGATTACCCGTGTGGCTTCATCTGAACAGATTGGAACAGGTTTCTTCTTCGATCAGCTCATCGCGGGTAACGAAATCCAGGTATCCTTAGGCGGAAACGGGTTGTATGAAAATGCAAATGATATCGACGCCACCAATGGGACCAGGATATCTACATACCAAATAACAGGTGTGAACGTTCCGGTTCCATTCGTAAGCTTGACGTGGGTAAATCTGCCGAACCTGATTAGAACAGGCATCAGTGAAATCAATTCTTCTGAGAATTATCTGGATATCACTGACGGAACAGGGAATTCTCATCTCAATACGTATGCGATCACTGCAAGTTCGGGGGCAAACGGGAATATTTCGCCTTCCGGTGTTACGATTGTAAATTCGAATGGATCTCAGATTTACACAATCACGCCGAACCTCGGCTACCATGTCGATAGTCTTTTCATCGATGGCGTAACGACGACACCGGCGACCAGTTACACATTCCTCAACGTGGTTACCGATCGTTCCATCAGGGCAACGTTTGCACTCAATACGGTCAATGTTACCGTCAACACCACTCCCCCGGGCTTATCGGTAACTGTCGATGGTACGACGTATACCAGTCCTCAGACATTACAATGGTTAGCGGGGACAAATCATACTATTACAACCGCCAGTCTCCAGAGCGGTACACCCGGCACACAATACCAATGGCAAAGCTGGAACGATGCCGGATCTCTGACCCATACAATCAGCCCGCTCGTTGATTCTACTTTTACTGCAAGTTTTCAAACTCAATATTCTTTGACACTGATCGCCGGTACAGGAGGAACAGTCGGTGCGAATCCGCCTGCAGTCGGTGGATGGTATAATAGTGGTCAGTCGGTGAGCATCACCGCAACTCCGACTACGGGATTTCAATTTAGTTCATGGACAGGATCCGGGACGGGATCCTATACGGGTACGAACAATCCTGCTAACATTACTATCAATGCTCCGATCACCGAGAACGCCTCGTTTACACTTATTCCGGTACATGTGACGGTACAAAGTAATCTTGGATCTAACGTTTCGTTCACTGTGGACGGCGTAGGTTATACGACGACGCAGACATTTACCTGGAACTATGGTAGTAACCACACCATTGCAACAACGACGCCACAGAGCGGTTCTACCGGTACTCAATACTTGTGGAGCAACTGGAGCGACGGGGGAACGATATCGCATACCGTTGCACCGATCTCCGATACGACGTTTATGGTTTCGTTTACGACCCAATACTATTTGACAATGGTTGCAAGCGGAGGTGGTACCGTATTGCCGGCAAATAACTGGTACAATGCCGGACAGTCAGTCCCAATCAGTGCAACAGCTAACGTAGGCAAATCGTTCAGCGGATGGAATGGAAGCGGAACTGGATCATACAGTGGTCCAAGTAATCCGGCGAGTGTGACGATGAATGGACCCATTACCGAAACGGCCAGTTTCACCACGGCCCCAACCTCAGTAACGGTTCAGTCGAATCCGCCGGGACTGGCAATTACGGTTGACGGTGTGACATATATTGCCCCGCAGTTGTTCGTTTGGGATTATAATTCGACGCACTCGGTTGCAGTGTCGAGCCCGCAAAGCGGAACAACTGGTACAAGATATAGCTGGAATAACTGGAGCGACGGAGGGGCTATATCTCATACTATTATTCCTGTGCACGATACGACTTTTACCGCAAACTTCACGACACAGTATTTTCTCACTCTTATTGCCGGCGCCGGTGGAAGTGTAGGAGCAAATCCAACCTCGACCGATGGATGGTATAATAGCGGAACGGGCGTTCAATTGACTGCCACTCCAACCACCGGATACTCGTTCAGTATTTGGCGGGGGTCAGGCACAATTTCGTACACAGGAACAAATAACCCCGCTACGATCACATTGAATAGTCCGATATTTGATACTGCCTTGTTCAGTCTCAATACCCGTACGATCACTGTGACGCAGGGAAGCAATGGTACGATCACGCCGGGAACAGTAACGTTGAATTATGGTGGAAGTCAGGCATTCATCTTTACACCGCAAACCGGTTATCACGTTGATAGTGTTTTTATCGATGGCATACAAAATGTCGATTCAGTTACAGGATATACGTTCAACAGCGTGATCGTGAATCACACAATCCGGGTTGTATTTAAAATTAATCAGTATACAATTACTGCATCGAACGGTTCGGGTGGAACCATTGCACCGGTTGGAATTGTATCGATAAATTACAATGGAAGCCAGCGGTTTACCTACTCGCCGGTCATCGGATACCATCTTGATAGTCTGTTTGTTGACGGTATTCGGAACCTTGATTCGTTAACCGGGTACACATTTAATAACGTCGTTGTGAATCATACGATACGCATAACTTTTGCGATCAATATGTTCACGATAACACCGATTGCAGGTGCCAATGGATTAATTAGTCCCTCGACGCCGGTGACAGTCGCTTATGGTTCTACTACTCCTTTTACCTTCAGCCCTGATCCCAAGTACATAGTCGATAGCATTATCGTGGACGGGATTGTCCGGCCGTATGCCGTCGGATACACGTTTACGAATGTTACATCGAATCATACCATACGTGTTACATTTACGTATGCACCGGATTATTTGCAAATGTTCCGGACGTTCACCTATAATGAAATGACAGTTAATAAGCCACTCCTTAAGAAACCTGTATCTGATTACTGGCAATTCAAAATCACGAATCACTCTGGAATTACGGTAACGCGAATAAATATTCAATTTAAATCTTTTGTTTCAGCTATTATCTCGTCGCCAAACTTTATTGCGACGGGACCCAATACGTATTGGACATTCAGCGGGGTTTTGTTGGCTAATGATTCGGTGATCATTACTGGCCGGAGTGTCAAACCGGTCCACCAGATAATTACAAAGCTTACGTTCGATCCTGCCGTACTGCCTCCTCAGTTTAATTTGCAGCCACAGGTTGAATATTTTGAGTATCCGATGCCGAACCTTGCAAATGTGCGGAATGATGCCTACCAACGTGGTGCCTTCACCCCAACGGGCGGGCTTGTTGTTGGTATTCCACGTCCCGACATGCCGAAATTATTCGGGTGGGTACGAATTCTAAAACCGGCAAATCTTTATAAGTCGCTTATCTATCATGGACTGCATACTGGCGCGCCGCGTGGTTTTGATCTCTTTGATAACGATCGCAGATTTGTGAAAGAGCAGCCATACCTGACGCCGACAAAACAGAACAATGTGCTCTTCGCGGACCTCCTGACACTGAAATTCAATATTGCGATCAGTGCACGTGGCATTACGCTGCCGGGCTTCGGCGAATTGAGATATGTTCAAAGCGGTAATCCCTATTCAAACATGCTCATCAGGGACATTGCGGCAAGAGCAGATTCCATGATGACATTCTGGGTTGTCAATCCCGTACTCTATGCAAAGCTCGATACCGCTATTCAACAGCTCAATACCTCATTTAGTGGATCGTTCGATACACTCAGTTGGTATGATTCTCTGAAGATCAAAGGTGTTCGAACACTCTTCAGCGTTCCTTACCTTGAGGTGAGCGCAATACCGCCGAGAATTATCTCTGGCGTTGCCGGCACGCAACCATTAGTGCCTGATCAATTTGCTTTATTGCAAAATTATCCGAACCCATTTAATCCGACCACGACTATTTCCTTCACGCTTGCTTCGCCGGGATTCGTGACCCTGA
>Ga0265322_10000594_pt1 | contig 13703 bp, 12 predicted proteins | sample 41222metaG_FD_193584 | JGI IMG/M metagenome (GOLD analysis project Ga0265322, IMG submission 193584) | Rhizosphere microbial communities from Carex aquatilis grown in University of Washington, Seatle, WA, United States - 4-12-22 metaG | ecosystem: Host-associated > Plants > Roots > Rhizosphere...
CGAAGGTACAATATGCCCGGAGTAAAAATATTGGTGGTGTTGGAATTTGGGAACTCTGGCAAGGATGGGTGCCGAATGCACCTGCGGGACAACATGATCCGTTACTGCAGGAATTAAAAGCGGCGGTGGGTGGTATTGTCATTCCATCCGATACAACGAAACCCCTCGTTTCCATAACTTCTCCGGTCAACGGTGCAACTGTTGCAGGTGTCGTTACATTGATAGCCAATGCAAGCGACAACGTTGGCGTGACAAGAGTCGATTTTTTGGTTAATGGTTCTTTGGCAGGAAGCAGTGCTTCATCGCCATACACATTGCAATGGAATACTTCAGGATTGAATGGAAGTATTACTCTTCAAGCAAAAGGTTATGACGCAGCAGGGAATGTCGGTGTTTCGCCTTCGATATCGATGACGGTCAACAATAGCGTGGCGGATACTTCAGCGCCGGTAATTTCTATCGTTTCACCGGCAAACGGTGCCAACATATCCGGTTCAGTATCGATAAGCGTTAATGCGACCGACAATGTTGGTGTAACGAGAGTGGATTTTCTTATCAATGGTGTAAAGGTGGGAAGCGATTCCACAACGCCATATGTGTATAATTGGAATACAACAAATCAGGTCGGGAGCAATGTGCTTTCGGCAAAAGCATATGATGCCGCGGGAAACGTAGGAACGGCACAGGCAATTACCGTAACCGTGTCGGCTCCTCCAGTTGGCAATGGAACGTCGGTATCGGTATACACCGATGCAATACAATCTCCCTGGATTGATGCATCATGGTCCGATACGAATAATTCTTCCAGCACGGATGTTGCGTATACTGGAAATTATTCTATTAAAACAGCTCAAACTGCCTGGGGCGCATTACGGTTTCATAGCGGTTCGTGGGGATCGCCAGTCTATCTTCAACCGACAGCTTATTCTCAAGTAACATTCGCCGTGTATTCCTCTTCGCCGGGACTTGTTCTGAACATCTCTCTCGGCAAAGATACAAATAGTGTTTTTACCGGCGTGATTAGCCAAGTCATTCAGACAAATCACTGGGCTGTGATTACTCTTCCGATAAGTCAGCTTGATCCGTCAGGTCTGCCATTTAACTATCTAACGATTCAAAATAATTCCAGTTCCACGGTCACGTATTATGTGGATAACATCTTTTTTGCCGCACAGACATCATCAGTTGTAGATACGATTCCTCCGTCGGTTGCTATTGTCAGTCCCACTTCTGGAGCGAGCGTCAGCGGAACTGTTACGGTCAATGCAAATGCTTCAGCACACGTGAAGTTGAAAGGGGTACAGTTTGCTTGTGATGGTGCCAATATCGGTTCATTGGTGACCGCATCCCCATTTTCGTGTGCGTACAATTCAACGGCGTATAGTAATGGTACCCACACGATCACTGCGACGGCGCAAGACACAGCAGGGCTGGTGAGTAATGCAAGTGTCAACGTTACGGTTTCCAATACCATTACGACAAGTTCAGGAATCAGCGCGAATCTCGTTCGTGACAATTTTGATACGTCCGCAAATCGTATATCGATCACTGGTCGAAATAAATGGATTAATCTTGCCAATCAAACGGGAAGAGGAACGTTGCAAATCTATAATAATGCAGTTCAACCGTATAACAAATACGGCATTGGAACATACGGCGGCGTTGCATGGGATTCATTGATGAATGCCGGATCGCAAATCGGTATGGTGGTCCGACAAAAAGGAGGGAACGGCTCCAATGCATCTTTCTTTATTTACGTTCGAATGACAAATGAAAATCTTTCTACCGGAAACGGTTATCGCTTACGGTATCTGGATAACCCTAATGGAGCAGATCAGTTGTCGCTCGAACGCGTTTCCAATGGCGTGAATGCGGTAACACTTTGTTCAATCAACAGAGAGGTTGTAACCGGCGATACTCTTTCGGTACGGATCAACAACGACGCAGCTCATTCATTGGTCGTGTATGTTGATAGGGACTCCGTTCTCGCCTCTGCAGACACGATGTATAATCCTTCATCCTGGTATGTGTGGCTCCGCGGTTGTGTTTTCAGAACGCCGGTACGCATCGATAATTTTATGATTGCAAATCTTGCACAATTACCGTCGACTATTTTTACTGATCCGACAAACGGCGATAACGGTTTACCGGCGCCAAAAGGACAGACTATTCCCCGGGAATTCTCATTATTCCAGAATTACCCGAATCCGTTTAACCCGTCGACAAGAATTCAGTTCGTCGTGCCAAATCCTTCTATCGTCACTTTGAAAATCTATAACCTGCTTGGACAGGAAGTGTCGACACTTGTTGATAACGTAACGATGGATGCCGGAACACAAACGGTAGAATTCAATGCTTTACAACTCTCGTCGGGCGTTTATTTTTATAGAATTATCGTCGACCAATTTGCAAGCCCGGACGATGGTATCGCTTCCCAGCAGTTTACCAGTTTACGAAAGATGATGCTGGTGAAATAGAAAAGTCATTCAAGAATCTTGCTCGCTGGAATTCGCTCGGGATACCGCAAGGTATCCCGAGCCGTTTATGAACGTTTCCTGCCTCATTGAATTTGCATTCGATTGTTTGTGACTCAGTCACAATTTTCATATATTCTCAAGATTATAACCGGTTGAAAATTCAGTTAATTGAAAGAGTTAGACGCGAATGCAATATAAAAAACGCACACATACCTGCGGCGAATTGCGTGCTGCCGATGTGGGAAAACGTATTACACTCACCGGATGGGTTGATACGCGCCGTGATCTCGGCGGCGTTGTTTTTATCGATCTGCGAGACAGATACGGAAAAACACAAGTCGTTTTTAATCCGCAAACCAATCCCGATGTCCATAAACTTGCCGGAGATCTGCGAAGCGAATATGTCATTTCGGTGACCGGAATTGTTGAACACCGGCCCGAAGGGACAAGAAATCCCAATCTTCCTACCGGCGAAATCGACGTAGTTGCCAATGAATTAATGCTTCTCAATAAGGCGGAGACGACACCGTTTCCCATCGAGGATGCAATCGATGTCAATGAGGAAACGCGACTTCAATATCGATACCTCGATCTGCGCCGCACCCCAATGCAGCAAAATCTCATCACGCGGCACAAAATGTATCTCATGACGAGAAAATATTTTGATGAGCTGAATTTTATCGAAGTCGAAACACCGGTGCTGATGAAAAGCACGCCTGAAGGCGCGCGCGATTATCTTGTCCCGAGCCGCGTCCATCACGGAAAATTTTATGCACTGCCGCAATCGCCGCAAACCTACAAACAGATTCTGATGGTTGCGGGAATGGATCGATATTTTCAAATCGTCAAATGTTTTCGTGATGAAGATTTACGTGCCGACCGCCAGCCGGAGTTCACACAGATCGATGTCGAGATGTCCTTCGTTGATGAAATCGATATACAGAATATTGTCGAGGGGTTGATTGTCCGTTTCTTCAAAGAAATTAAAGGCATCGATGTTGGTCGGCCGTTTCCACGATTGACGTATAAGGAAGCGATGGAAACATACGGTTCGGATAAGCCCGATATGCGTTTCGATTTGAAGTTTGCAAATATCAATGATGTTGTGAAAGATTCCGGTTTCAAAGTATTCAGCGAGGTAATTAAAAAAGGTGGTGTCGTTGCCGGCTTCGTTGCTCCCGGTTGCGGATCATATACAAGAAATCAGCTCGATGTGTTGACCGATTACGTCAAAAGTATCGGTGCCGGCGGTTTGGTGTGGATGCGTGTGACGGAAGCGGGCGTTGAAACTCCGACTGAAAAATTTCTCGGCAAGGAAATTCTTTCATCCGTTGCTGCTCGTATGCAAGCAAAACCGGGTGATCTTATTCTCCTGATTTCGGATATATGGACAAAAGCGTATAATATCCTCGGCAGCTTGCGACTTGAGATAGCTCGCCGGTTAAACCTCATCGACGAGAAAAAAAATAATCTTTTGTGGGTAACCGATTTCCCGATGTTTGAATATGATGAAGCCGAAAAGCGGTATGTTGCCATGCATCATCCTTTTACTTCACCGAAGCCGGAAGATGTGCATTTGTTGGATTCCGATCCGGCAAAAGCTCGAGCCCGTGCGTACGATCTTGTTCTGAATGGAAGTGAAATTGCCGGCGGCAGTATCAGAATTCATGACCGTGCGATGCAAAGTAAAGTTTTTAATCTATTGGGAATCGATGATGAGCATGCGAAACGGAAATTCGGGTTTATGCTCGATGCATTTCGGTACGGCGCTCCTCCGCACGGAGGAATTGCATTCGGTTTCGACCGAATCTGTATGCTGCTCACCGGCGGCAAATCGATCCGCGATGTGATAGCATTTCCGAAAACGACAAGCGCAATGTCGCTCATGGACGATTCTCCGTCGGAAGTCGATGTCAAACAATTACAGGAGTTGCATATCAAAATTATTTGACCACGGACAGACACGGAAGGAGCACGGATTTTCACACATTACAAGGGAGGTGTTATGTTGTACAAAGAATTATCCGGCAGAATCATTTGTTCGTTCTATAATGTTTATAATTGTCTCGGTCACGGATTTCTTGAGAAAGTCTATGAAAATGCATTGATGATTGAATTAAGAAAGCATGAAATTCATGTCGGTCAGCAAAAGAAAATCGATGTGTGGTATGACGGTTGTAAAGTCGGTGAATATTTTTCAGATATCGTTGTTGAAAATAAAATTATTTTAGAATTAAAAGCTGCGGATGGTATTGCACCGGAACATGAAGCTCAGTTGTTGAATTATTTGAAAGCGACGGATATTGAACTCGGTTTCTTATTCAATTTTGGACCGAAGCCGCAATTTTTGCGTCGATTATTTACGAATGACAGGAAAACGCCACGCATTATACAAAAACAATACAACTCAACACTTTGATGTCATCTGTGTTTTTTCCGTGTTCGTTTCGTATAAATTCGTGGTAAATCTTTTATGAAAGACAAAATCAGAATAGCATCCGGACAAGGATTTTGGGGCGATCTGCTGACCGCTCCTGTCGATCAGGTCACGAAAGGTCCCGTCGATTATATGATGATGGACTATCTTGCCGAAGTGACGATGTCCATCATGCAAAAACAGAAAATGAAAGACCCGTCGCTGGGATACGCTAAGGATCTTGTTCCGTTGATGGAAACAATTCTCCCGACGATCGTTCAGAAAAATATTAAAGTGATTACCAACGGCGGCGGCGTGAATCCGGAAGGATGCCGCGATGCAATTTTCAAAGCTGCCAAGAAGCTTGGCATCAAGGGATTGAAAATCGGTGTTGTCGTCGGAGATAATATTCTTGGTCGTCTCGACGAGCTGAAATCGAAAAAGATCGATCTCAAAAATATGGAATCAGGAGAGACCCTGACTTCAGTCAGAGATCGCATCGTAAGCGCGAATGTCTATTTCGGTGCACGACCGATTGTAGAAGCGCTGAAACAAGGTGCTCAGATTGTGATTACCGGAAGAACGACCGATACCGCGCTGACGTATGCGCCGATGATTCACGAATTTGGCTGGCCGTGGAATGATTGGGATAAACTTGCCGTCGGTGTCGTTACCGGACATATTCTCGAATGCGGCGGTCAGGCATCCGGCGGGAATTTTTCCGCCGACTGGAAATCGGTTCCCGATCTAGCGCATATCGGTTTCCCGATTGCGGAAGCATTCCCGAACGGTGAAATTATCATCACCAAACATGAGAATACAGGCGGGCTGGTTTCGGTACAGACCATCAGCGAACAATTGATGTACGAGATCGGCGATCCGACGAATTATATCACGCCCGAATGTGTTGCCGATTTCACGACGATCAAACTTGAGCAGGTCGGAAAGAATCGTGTGAAACTTTTCGGCGTTAAGGGAAAACCTGCGACCGATTTGTATAAAGTCTCGATGTCGTACGCTGATGGTTATACGGCGATCAGCACATTGACATACGCCTGGCCCGATGCATTGGAGAAAGCAAAAGCCGCCGATCAAATTCTCCGTACTCGTCTTGCCGATTTGGGATTGAAGTTCGATGAAATCCGTACCGAATTTTTGGGATTGAATTCCTGTCACGGTCCGATTGCACCGATGCCGGATATCATCAATGAAGTTGTTCTGCGAATCGGTGTGAGAGGTCATGATAAAAATGCCGTGGAACGGTTCGGCAAAGAAATTGCACCGTTGATTCTCACCGGACCTCCTGCGGTAACCGGTTTTGCCGGCGGCAGACCGAAGCCGAGCGAAGTGATCGCTTATTGGCCCTCGCTGATTCCAAAGACTGCTGTCGAACCGAAAGTGATTGTGGAAGAAGTATGAAAGAAACCACGAAGTACGCGGTAACCTCACAGATAAACACGAATTTGTGTTCATTCGTGTCTTTTCAGTGTCATCCGTGGTCGATTACACAATGAAACTTCAACTTCTCCAAATAGCACACGCCCGTTCGGGCGATAAAGGCGATACCGGCAATGTCGGAATTATTGCCCGCAAACCGGAATATTATCCGATCATCAAAAAATATGTCACTGCGGAAGTTGTCAAAAAACATTTTACAGGGATTTGTCTTGGAAAAGTCGAGCGGTTTGAAATCCCGAATCTTCTCGCACTCAATTTTTTATTGCATGAAACGCTCGGCGGCGGCGGAACAGTTTCCCTCAAAAATGATGCCCAGGGGAAAACGTTAAGCAGCGCGTTGTTGCGAATGGAAATCGAAATAGAGGAACAATTATAAAGTAAAAAGTAAAAATTTAAAACATTTTACTTTTGAATTTTTCATTTTGACTTGAAAGGAACAGATGTTCGAAGATTTTAAAGACACATTGGCAGAACTTGAGAAGAAGCTCGACGCACTCCGGGGGTATCTTTGACCTCGATACAAAAGAAAAAGAGATAGCCGACCTTGAAGCGCGTGCCCACGCGCCCGATTTCTGGAACGATAATGTCGCCGCCCAGAAAATCATGCAGCAGATCAATCAACGCAAGATGTGGGTGGAAGGGTGGAAGACCATTCACCGGAAACTTCAGGATGCGCAAACGCTTCGTGAGCTTGCCGCCGAATCGTCGGATGAATCGTTTGTCGGCGAAATTCAATCGGAAATTTCTTTTGTTGAAAAAGGAATTGAAGATCTGGAATTCCGCAACATGCTCAGCGGCGACGATGATGCCAAAAATTGCGTGCTGAATATTCACGCAGGTGCAGGCGGGACCGAAGCACAGGATTGGGCAGAGATGCTGTTTCGTATGTATGCCCGGTGGTGCGAGAAAAAAGGATTTAAAACATTTCTTCTCGATGAACAAGTCGGTGAAGGCGCCGGTTTGAAAAGCATTGCCATCGAAGTTCAGGGAAATTATGCGTATGGTTACCTCAAAGCGGAAAACGGCGTGCACCGGCTCGTCCGCATTTCGCCGTTCGATGCAAATGCCCGGAGGCATACATCGTTCGCTTCCATATTTGTTTATCCTGAAATTGAAGATGATGTTGAGATCGAAATCAATCCGTCGGATCTGGACGTGAGCACATACCGTTCCGGCGGCAAAGGCGGGCAAAATGTCAACAAGGTGGAAACTGCCGTTCGTATCAAACATATTCCATCCGGCGTTGTCGTCGCCTGTCAGCAGGAACGGTCACAATTTCAAAATAAAGAACGTGCGTTGAAGATGTTGAAATCCCGCTTGTATCAAATTCGAAAAGAAGAAGAAGAGGCAAGACGGGACGCCGTCAACAGCACGAAGAAAAAAATCGAGTGGGGAAGTCAGATTAGGTCATACGTATTTCATCCCTACAATATGGTCAAAGATCATCGTACCGACGTTGAAACGAGCGATACACAGGGTGTGATGGATGGCGATCTTGATCAGTTTATGAAAGCGTACTTGCTCGAGTACGGGCAGAAAAAGTAAAAATCAAAAGGAAAAAGTAAAAACAATTGTCGGTTTCCTGGTTCATAGCGAAACGGTATCTGAAAGCTCATCGCCGCAAAGGATTTCTTTCGTTCATTACGATTATAGCGATACTTGGCGTGATGCTCGGAACTGCCGCGCTGATAATTACTTTATCCGTCCTTGATGGATTCGAACACGAGATCAAATCAAAGGTCGTCGAGTTTACTTCACATATTGAAGTTCAGGGATATCAGAATTTACCGCTCCGCGATTATCGGCAATCGATTGAGAAAATTAAAAAGGAAATTCCCGGCATAACGATGATCGCACCGTTTGCTGCACGCGAAGGAATGATTCGCTCTCGGGAAACGGTGGATGGAGTTTTTTTAAAAGGAATCGATACGCACGACAATATTCTTTTTTCACGAAATCATATTGTTGCCGGAACATTTATCGATAGCGCATCACAAATTGTTATCGGAAAAAAACTTGCCGTTCGATTGAATGTACAAATCGGTGATAAGCTTGTGGTGTTTGCTTTGCCGCGGGGGACAATGCAGGGTTTTCAACCGAAAGCAATGCAATTCCGGCTCGTCGGAATTTATGAATCGGGAATGGCGGAGTTCGACGATATTTATGCTTATACCAATCTTTCCGATGCCCAGCGATTGTTTCAACTCGATAATGCTGTGACCGGTTATGATGTGATGGTGAGCGATCTGAATCACGTCGATGACATTGCAGAAAGTATTCAGGACACGCTCGGTTACCCTCATTATGCAAGAACCGTCTTTCAAACATACCGGAATCTTTTTTCATGGGTTGAGTTGCAGAAAAAACTTTCTCCGTTGCTGTTAAGTTTGATTATTCTCGTTGCTACGGTGAATATCATCGGCACGATGCTGATGTTTGTTCTGGAGAAAGCGAAAGCAATTGCGATTTTGAAATCACTCGGTGCGGGACCGAAATTAATCCGGAAAATTTTCGCAATGGAGGGACTCATTATCGGTGTTATCGGTATTTTACTCGGCAATATATTGGCGTATGTTTTGTGCTGGGTTCAAATGACGTTCAATGTGCTTTCCCTGCCTTCCGATATTTATTACATGAGCTCCGTTCCGATACTCTTGCAGGTGCAGAATTTTATCGGCGTAACGATTGTCGCATTTGTGTTATGTTTTTTTGCGACCTTGATTCCGGCGCGTGCTGCGGCCCGGCTTCATCCCATCACAATATTCCGGTTTGGATAACATGTTTTCATCGGTCGAAACATTTATTGCCCGGCGCTACCTCCTGACGAAACGGAGTATGCGTTTTATTAATGTCATCGGGATTATTTCCATTGTCGGGATCACGATCGGTGTGGCGGCATTGCTTGTGGCATTATCCGTGTTTAACGGATTCAACAGTGTTGTAACATCTGTGCTGGTCGGTTTCGATCCGCATATTCGTATCGAGAAACCGGGCAGTTTATCGATGGATGAATATGGAAAAATTGCCGGCATCCTCAGGCAGCGTTCTGATGTCAAAGGTTTTTCGCCGTTTGTTTCCGGCAAAGCGATGCTGTCGACAAAGTCATATACGAAAGTTGTTTTTGTTCGCGGTATCGACGAGCAGAAAATCGATGATGTTTCCGGCTTGAATCAAAAAATTGTCCTCGGCGACATCAAACTTCAACCGTTCGGCGAAACTCCCGGAATTGTCATCGGTCTGGCGCTTGCCGACCGGCTTGCTTCCGTTGTCGGGAATGAAATCTCAATTTATGGCCCCTCCAGTATCCAGACAGCATTGACCGGCATGAATGTTCCTCAAGGCAGTGTGTTTCGTGTCGAGGGAATCTATGAATCGAACAATAAAGATTACGATGCAAATTACGCCTACATTTCCATCAGCGCCGCACAGGAATTATTCAACATGGAAAATAAATATTCCGGCATAGAGCTGCGGTTGAAAGATTTTCAATCGGCGGACAAAGTGAAAGCTGAACTTACCGGTGATCTTCCCGGCGATGTCATCGTTTCGAGCTGGTTCGATCTTCATAAAAATTTGTACATTGTCATGAGCGTCGAACGATGGTCGGCATATATCCTGTTATGTTTGATTATCGTGGTAGCGACGTTTAATATGCTCGGTTCGTTGACGATGGGAGTGATTGAAAAACAACGCGACATCGCCGTATTGAAATCGATGGGAATGACGGCATCGAGGATCACCCGCGTGTTTATGGCGGAAGGAATGTTCATCGGGTTCATCGGTACCGTTCTCGGCATCGGTATCGGCCTTGGCGTATTGTTGTTGCAGATGAAATATCAAATTTTCCCGCTCGATACGACCGTCTATATCATCCCGGCAATTCCCGTGGAGATACGGTGGACTGATTTTCTGGCCATCGGAATAGCATCGCTCGGATGTTCGTTCCTTGCGGCATATTATCCGGCACGCCGTGCGGCTTCAACGCTCCCGGCTCAAGCATTACGATGGGAATAACAGAATGAATGAACAGACGATATTGCATTGTGAAGATATTCATAAATCGTTTTCATTGAATGAGAACGGTGGCTCACAGTTGGATGTTTTGCGCGGCATCGATTTTGAAGTGACCGAAGGAGAGATGATTGCCGTTGTCGGCGCTTCCGGCTCGGGGAAGAGTACGTTTCTTCATATCCTCGGCGGTTTGGACCGGCCGACGAGGGGAAATGTTTACTGGCAAGGAAAAAATATTTCCACGGTAACGGAAGAAACCCTGGCAACGCTCCGCGGAATCCATGCCGGGTTTGTTTTTCAGTTTCATCATCTTCTTCCTGAATTTACCGCATTAGAAAACGTGATGATTCCGTTAATGATTCACCGTGTCGGAAAACATGAAGCGGAACGGCGGGCGAAAGAGATTCTTGCGACGGTAGGATTATCGGAACGGCTGATGCATAAACCGGGCGAGTTGTCCGGCGGCGAACAACAGCGTGTTGCTGTTGCGCGGGCGCTTGCAAACAATCCGAAAATCATTTTTGCCGATGAGCCGACAGGAAATCTCGATTCCGTTCAAAGTCAGGTCATTCACCAATTGTTGATAGATTTGAATATGCTCCGGAAGCAAACCCTTGTCATCGTCACGCACAATGAATCGTTCGCGGCACAAGCCCATCGTATTTTCCGGATGCAGGATGGCAAGTTATTATCGCAGGAAAAAAATCTTTGAATGTTTCCGGTTTTTTATTACATTAACGGTAGGTATTCTGAAAGGATGATATGGCAAAGATTGAAAAGTCGAAAACTGCAAAAAAGGGGAAAGTCGATAATATCTTCCCGCTCGAAAAACCGAATTTTATTATTCTCGGGATCGGATTGTTGACTATTGTTCTCGGGTATGTTGCCCTTTCAGGGAATACCGTGGAAGGGTTTTCTCAACTCACGCTTGCGCCGATTCTTCTTGTCGTCGGGTATTGCGTTATTATTCCCTTCGGCATCATGTACCGTAAAAAGAAACAACCGGAAGCCGGTACCGTGAAAGCGACTTCTGAATCATCCCAATCGTAAGTTACTTTCCGAGAACTTTGATGACAATGTGGAGGAGTTCTTCCGGGTCGTACGGTTTTGAAATGTAATCCTTTGCCCCGAGTTTTACACACTCCAACGCTGTAGCAACTTCGTCCACCCCGGTCAGCATGATGATGCTCGGATTTTTATCAAGTTTCCGTACCTCCCGGAGAACACCCATGCCGTCCATTTTTGGCATTTTCATATCAAGAAGAACCAGATCGTATTGATTGTTCTTGATTTTTTCAAGCGCCATTTCACCATCGATAGCGGTCTCAACATCAAAACCTTCATCAAGAAATTGTTGCTGAAGGCTTGTCCTCAATTGATCGTCGTCGTCTACACACAGCATTTTTAAATGTTTCGTCATACCATCCCTTGTGTAATACGATTATGAACGCAATGTTTGGCGAAAATGTACAAAAATGTATGGCGAATGTCAATAGGTTCTGTGGTTACGGAATTGTAAATTTTTGAGTTGATGATGATAGTGTCATACACTCGCAAAAAGGGCAATTTGTGAATATTGCTTTTCAAATGAATTTCTGTAAATTACCTACAATGAAAAAAGAAACTCGGTATAGAATTTTAATTATTCTCGCACTGCTTATCGGTTATGTCGTGGTTGCCGTGCTTCGCTCCGGGACGGCGTGGTAATCTGCTTTTTGTAATCATGAAATGAAATTCAATTTTTGGAGATATCCCCGCCAAATTTGCCTTCTTCTCATTGCATGCGGATATGTTTGTTTTGTGGGGTTCGAAACACTCTTTCAGGATGGGATAACCGGCGCAACAAAAAAAAACGGTTTTGGATGTATCTGTCATCGACCTAATCCATCCGATTCCGTTACAGTTTGGATCAACGGTCCGGATAGTGTGAGGACGGGCAGTAAAAATCTTTACACGATTTGTATCACGGGAGGACCCGCAATAGCCGGCGGCTTCAATGTGGCAGCGGATAGCGGCATGCTTTCTCCTTTCGATACGACAGCACAATTAGAATTCGGCGAGCTGACACATGTTGCACCGAAACCTTTTCATAATGATACGGTCATGTGGAAGTTTTATTACCAGGCGCCCGCCATCGGTACAGTCGACACACTGTATTCTGCCGGCAACAGCGTAAATAATAACGGCGTCCCTGATACCGGCGACCATTGGAATTTCGGAGCAAATTTTCCCGTTCATGTCGTTCCGGATTCAACCACCGCAGTTGTTGAGAGAGATTTTCCTCACGGTTTTATCCTGTATCAAAATTATCCCAACCCGTTTAATCCCACGACAATCATCGGATTCCGGATAGCCAGCACGGGTTATGTGACGATGAAAATTTTTGATATTAGCGGAAGAGAAATTGCAACTCTCATTTCAGGAATAATGCTTCCCGGTTATCATCAGGTTTCGTGGGATGCGACCGGCTTCGCCAGCGGTATATTCTTTTGCCGGCTCACTGCGGGGAAATATAACCAAATACGGAAAATAATACTTGTTCGGTAGGCTTTTCTATAGTAAATTGACTTGATTCTTGGATTTGCTTTCCCTATATTCTTCTGGCTCTAATGTCCCATGATGAAAGACATAAACTTGAGTAAAATACTCTTGGTTGACGACGAAGTAGGATTCGCAGAATTACTGCGGGACCTTCTTTCGATGGATAATTATGAAGTCGAAGTTGCACATGACGGACAGGAAGGTCTTGAAAAGCTTGCAACATTTAAACCGGAGGTTATCATTTCCGATATCGTGATGCCCCGGGTGAGCGGCTTCGAAATGTTCAAAAAAGTCAAGGCATCTCCCGAGACTGCCTCTATTCCATTTCTTTTTATCACCGGATTTCAGGATGAGCGCGTCTTGGCAGAAGCTCGTAAAATCGGCGTGTTCGGTATTCTTCGTAAACCGATTGACATTGAGCAGATTGAAAACCGGTTGAGGGATCTACTCAACCCGAAATAATTTTTTCGGGCCGTTCAAACTTCAATTTTCCACCGTTTACAATTCGGCAGATTTGCCGAAAATCTTTTACAGCTCCGCTTTCAATTCACGCCGTGCATCGATTGCCCGGAGAATGATATGTTTATTTTCATCCTCCTGAACGGTTCCCCAGTGCAGGGCGAATTGTTCCAGCTGGTAGTCGGGAGGATAGCGTTCCGAAATTCCCAGCAGGACTTCTTCCGCTCCGATTTGTGCTGCAGTATGCGTGATGGCGTACGGGGCGTTGTTCGTGGGAACAATAATCGGCAGTACGGTCTTTCCTTCTTTTTCCGCAAGCTTGATGACTTCCGTGAACAACG
>Ga0265322_10000595_pt1 | contig 13690 bp, 28 predicted proteins | sample 41222metaG_FD_193584 | JGI IMG/M metagenome (GOLD analysis project Ga0265322, IMG submission 193584) | Rhizosphere microbial communities from Carex aquatilis grown in University of Washington, Seatle, WA, United States - 4-12-22 metaG | ecosystem: Host-associated > Plants > Roots > Rhizosphere...
ACGCAGAAATGTTCAATGGGCCAGAATATATTTTCTCTGGACATTTCCACAAGCGTCAAATATATAAAAACAAATCTGGTTCCGAGATTATCTATTTGGGTAACTGTTTCCCGCACAATTATAGCGATATCAACGACACATCAAGAGGTTGCGTTTTACTCGAACATGGCAAGGAGCCTATCTTCGTAGACTGGGAAGATTGTCCCAAGTATAAAATCGAAACTTTATCTAATCTTTTGGAAACGCCCGAGGATTCATTATCTGCAAAAACTTACATGCGCGTTCAAACAGATATGGATTTACCATACGATGAGATTAACTTTATACGAGACACATTACAGAAACAATTTAACGCACGAGAAATTATAATCTTACCTAAAAAGTCAGATGAACTATTACAAGAATATAATGCCGATGTGAAGTTCGAGTCGGTTGACCACATTGTCCTGACTCATATCGACGCATTAGATACCGAAACTTTTGACAAAGATTTGCTATCTAGCATATACTTGGGCTTGAACTAACAGGAGTTTACTATGACCGACAATAAATTCGATGAACCGACGCATGTTTGGATCGTAGAGTATTCTGATCTCGGCGATGAATCTGATGCGAACGAAGTAAATGAAATGACGATCTTCGAATATGAAGATAAGCCATTGACCGAAGCTGATGTTCTCGAAGAAGTTAGATACTCATTTACAGCATTTGAAGAAAATAAAGATTCCACGCTTAGTGAAATTGGTATCAAAATTATTTCTATTATCAGAGAACAATGCTAAAGATAAAATCTTTAATCTTAAAGAATTTTATGAGTTTCGGAAATGTTAAGCAAATATTACAGCTTGATACCGAACAGCTTACACTTGTCTTAGGCGATAACTTAGATGTTCCGAGTAATTCAGGTTCATCGAGAAATGGGTGTGGAAAATCGTCACTTTTACAGGCCATTTGTTTCGCATTATATGGCGTATCTCTTTCGAATATTCGCAAAGATAATCTGATCAATCTAACGAACGAAAAAAATATGGAAGTTATTCTATATTTTGAAAAGAACGGAATCAACTATCGTATTGAACGTGGGCGTAAGCCAAACTATTTCAAATTCTTCGTCGGCGATACTGAATTGGAAGCTAAAGAAAAAGATGAAGCACAAGGCGAATCTAGAGAAACCCAGCATGAAGTTGATCGTATCGTCGGAGTATCTTCTGAATTATTCAAACAAATCATCGGATTAAACACATACTCATTGCCGTTCTTAGCATTGCCAGCTAAGAGCCAACGCGATATCGTAGAAGAACTATTAGGTATTACACAGCTATCAGAAAAAGCAGAAAAGCTAAAAGAACTATTGAAGATTACAAAAGATTTAGTTATCGAAGAAGAATATAAGATTAAAGCTATTCGAGAAACAAACGAAAAAGTCCAACGATCTATTGATGACTTACGTATAAAGAGCGCAAATTGGGATAAAAAACATGCGTCTGATATAGATACTTTACAAAATCAAATTATCTCCCTCATGGACATTGACGTTGATGCCGACATTGTTCTGAATAAAAACTTCGAAAAACATTCGGTACTTTCTTCAGCATTGATAAAAGAAAAACGTGCAAAAAGTTCTAAAGAGATTTCTTTGGCCGATTTAAAGAAACGCGCCGAACAATTTCATGTACGACTAGCGGACGTGACCGAACACAAATGTCCCGAATGTAAACAAGATGTGCATGATACACAACAGCAAGAAATTCTCGACTCTACTAAAGAAAAACTGGCAGATGTGGAAAATAAATCTGCGGCTATTACACGTGAGATAGCTGATATCAATAAAATCATTTCTGATATATCAACTGAACTTACAGAATTAGGCGAAGTTAAAAAGCCATTCTATACAAATATCGACGATGCTTATAATCATAGAACTAAGCTAGATACTTTGGGTAATCGTTTAGAAAAAGCCTCCGAAGAAATTAATCCACTTAACGAACATATCATCGGACAGCAAGAAAGTCTCTTACAGAAGATTGATCTAGATAATTTGCAACAGCTTAATGTTTTACGTGAGCATCAAGAATTTTTGTTGAAGTTGTTGACTAGTAAAGATTCGGCTGTTCGCAAAAAGATTATCGATCAAAATCTGATGTTCTTGAATAGTCGTTTGAGTTGGTATCTTGATAAGTTGGGATTGCCACATACAGTAACGTTTATGAACGATCTCGGAGTTATGATAACGGAACATGGTCGAGAACTTGACTTTGGGAATTTATCACGCGGAGAATCGACGCGCTTAATTCTAAGCTTGTCATTTGCATTTAGAGATGTTTTTGAAAGTTTGTCTGGGTCGATGAACTTATTCTATATCGACGAACTGTTAGATTCGGGGTTAGATACCTCCGGTATTGAGTCGGCTTTAGAACTGTTAAAGAAGATTACGAGAGAAAATAATAAATCAGTCTGGTTAGTTTCCCATCGAGAGGAATTAATACCTCGGGTAAATTCTACCTTACTTGTAGTAAAAGAAAATGGATTCTCGACGTTGCTAGTAGGAGATCAAGAATGAACCATAACTCTACTGAAATTAAATGTGAGATTATAATTGAAGATGTAGATGCGGCAACAAAAGCTATCATAGCACATATTGCTTGTATAGCCGTAGGCGAAGCATCTACGTGTTGGTCTGATGTAGGTAAAGCGGGTGTATTTGATTCTACTAAAGCTAAAGAAGTAGCCGAAGAACTTATGGAGCAAATCATTATCGAGATTAAAAGAGAGCGTATAGAAGCAATGAAAAACTATTTAGAACTCGGCCCAGAAGAAGTTAAACGTCTTTTAGATGTTGTAGCTATCAATAAGCGTAAACAATGACTTAGTATCCGTGACTACATTAAACATATTTTCATCGTCGGCACTTGCGAACCCTTCACTCACAGTTTTATCAATCAGCTTTAAAAGTGGCGTCCAGTAATCGTCTTGATTGAAAAATATGATTGTCTTATCGTGTAATTTTAATTTCTTCCACGTTAGAATTTCAAATGCTTCGTCTAATGTTCCTAATCCGCCTGGTAAAATAACAAACACATCCGAAAGTGTTTCCATCATTTTCTTACGTTCGTGCATACTTTGCACTATATGTAATTCAGAAAGTCCATTATGACGAACTTCGGTAGAAAGAATATGGGACGGGATTATTCCTATGACATGTCCGTTTTCTTCTAATGCTGCATCTGCTACGATACCCATTAAACCAACGCTACTACCACCGTAAACAACGCCTAAGTTACGCTTCGCCAAGCCGGCGCCGACTTTCTTCGCCGTTGTTTTATATTTTTTTGCTATTTTATCGGAAGCGCCACAATAGACGCACACTGTAGAGATTGTCAAATTGATTCCTAATTATCCGCCGAAGCCATTGAAATCATCGGCATCATTATCTACATGATCATGACCAACATCGCCATTTTCTTCGGCTTTAATATCTTCATATGGCGCTACTTTTCGACGATATAATTCGAGTTTAGCACATTCTAAAACTCCGATGACATCGTTATAAGTCGCGTATGAAATGCCATGTGATGCTACATAACCATGAACTATCGACGTGATAAGATAATTCAAGTCTCCTGGTTTTGAGCCAGATAACAATTCCGTAGCATTTTCAATCAAGTTCTTGAATTTTTTTCTATCATGCTGTTTAATGTATGGCATTACTTTGCTCCCAAAAGAATTAATATACTTATAAAAACTACTAAAGAAAATGCAAGAGCGATTATATTACTATATTTGTTATTCACTACAAAAAGTCCTATAAGAAGCACTGGTAAAAGTATAAGAAAATAAATCACTTATTTGCGCCTAACAAAAGAGAAATAACTACTGCTCCGATAATGACGATGCTAGAAAATATAAAAGAAATTCTAGTAATCTTAGTGAGGGTATCGTTGTCCATTTTAATTAAACATCGTTCGAACTAAGTCTCCGATTGCATATCCACTTAACGCGCACATTACAAAATATAATAAAGTGGGGATTTTCATTTATGGTTCTTTCGTAACTAACATTGATGCCGGGTCAAGATATAGAATATCTTTTCTCTTCGTCGTAAAATCTTTAATCTCATGTGCAATACCATAACTTGCATCCCAACCGGGCATTTTAATCACGAGCAGACATTCACATGCGTCCATGAAAGGCTGATCGAACGGCAACCAAATTTTATGATCGAGAGGATCAACGCATCCGTGAATTGCTACTTGATGCGTATAAACGATTGGGCTATAAACTGGAACTCCTGCTACAAGAAGCTTCGCGCAAATCTTAGCAGCATCATTCGCGGCATTCTCTTGTCCCGCATAATACTTCGTATATGGCGTTGCCATGTATACTAATTTATATTTTGTAAGTCTGTTCATAGTCCCAAGCATATCGACTAAACTATGGTCAGTCAAGCATTACTTCAGGTCTGTAGCATTTAGTGCTTGACTTTGATATAATGATGTGCAGCGCAATATAAATGAGATTTATCTTTACAATAACTTAAAATATGCTATAATTATGAATATTTTTTAGAGGTATTTAAATGTTAAAAGAAACATTCTATTTTGAGTCATTATCGACGCATCCCAAAACTTCGGGCAGATTTTTGCTCTACTGGCGTGTTGGTAACGAATATGTAAAAACAATCGCTTCATATACTGATGATCAAGAATTGTTTTATTTTTCTTTTAAAGGTGAAATGATTCGATTTACTAGAATTGCCGAGATAGATAATTTATTCTGGGCTCCTTTAACTTCAAGTGTGGGCAATGTCTGATAAATTTCTACTCACAGATGTAGATGATGTAATCCTGGACTGGTTCCCGGCGTTTCGCGCATTTTGTGAACATAAATTAAACGTTTCTCTTACGGAACGTGCAACACAATACTCTATGCAAGAATGGCTTAAAATTTCTCCGGAAGAAATCAGATCATTAATTGATGAATTTGATCGTGAAGAAGAAAGTTTCGGTCAGTTGAAATCAATGCGAGAAGCCGACGTATATCTTCCTAAGTTTCATGCAGACGGTTATAAAATCATCGCTATTACTGCTAGTTCCACTCGTCCAAAGTCTATGCAACGTAGACGCGATAATCTTGTGCGAGAGTTTGGCGATATTTTTACGGAAATCCATTGTGTTGATAAAGCAGAAAATAAACGAGAATATTTGAAAATGTATCCGTCTAGTATCTGGGCCGAAGATAAAATATACAATTCACAAATGGGTTATGATTTGGGACATACTGGCGTAGTGATGCGACAACTCTCTAATATAGAGCATGAACATGAATATCCTAACTTAGTTTGGGTTGACTCATGGGAACAGATATATAAATTAGTTAATAAAATTTAATAATAAAACTCACCTTAATTATCTTGACTTCTAACCTAGTTGTGCTATCATCAAGATAGTTAATTAGTGGGAGAGTAAAATGGAAACTATGACAGTATATGATTTTATTGCCGTAATGAAGACAAGAAATCCAGAGCATCCAGTTGAAATTGCCGTTGATGATAACACTGCGACGATTGAAATTAAATTGCTTGATTGGAAAAAATGGGAGAAGTTTATTAAAAAATCAAGAGTAACTTTTTCTTAACGGAGATTAAAATGTCAAAAATGACAATATCACAAGCTAGAAAATCTGTTATACGCGCAGCTAAAGCTTTAGTTAAAGGATATACACTTCATAGATCGATATGTTTACTTATAGCAGTCGAAAGATTGGTGAAACTTGAAAAGAAATAAATTCAATTCTAATTAGGTTATTTTTCTTATTGACTTCTAACCTAGTTATGTTATGATCTATCTATAAGTTAAACATTTAACTCACGGAGATTAAAATGGTAAAGTTTGCAGATGCTAAGGTAGTTTCGAAACCTGCTAAGAAAGAAAAGCCGACTAAAGCCGAGCATGAACTTAAGGGTTTGCTTCGCTTTGCCGCGATTAAGAACGCGATTGATACACTTTCTACTTTGAAAGATACATTTGAACAAGATGTTAAGAGCCAGATGTTAAAGCATTTTGTCAATGCCGGAACTGAAAGTGGTTTGAAGCCTGCTAACTTCGAAGGTCTCGACGGCTCTGCTACTGCTTCGTGCGAACTTCGTAAGCGTAGTGTTAAGAGCGCATTGTCTCTCGAAGATAAGACTTTGCTCGACGATTATAAAATTCCAGTTGAAAAGACAACTTCTGAAATTGAAACACTTATCATTAATCCAATTTATCTCGCTGATGTTACTCTTATGAAGAAAGTCGAAGCCGCTTTGAATAAAGTCAAAGATATTCCAGAAGATTTTATTTTGAAGCAAGAAGGTGTTACGACTTACACTGTATCTGATGCTACGGTCGATGCGGTGTTTGCTCTTAAAGATAAAGAAAAACTCGAACGTCTTGCTCCGATTGTCACTACACTTGCTATCAAGTCTAAGCTTGACGATGATAAGATCGTAGCTGAAACTGTACGTGAATTATTGCTCGGAGAAACAAAATGAACGTTAAAGAACTTATAGATCGTTTGAGTTTGTTTGATCCTACTTTAGAAGTATCTTTGTATGAAGAATATGAAGGTTTTCAGAATGCTACAGATATTAAAACTATTACTGTTGTTTCCCCAGAAAGTTTTAATAAGCAATACAACTCACGTGTAACAGAAAATCAACTTGTGATTAACGGATGATGAAATGACTATTATGGATGAAGTTTCAGAACTATTAAAAGAAATTGCTTCTATAAATGGCGAATATGAAACTGAATATGACGGACGTATGTATTCATACTGTGTTTCATGCAACTATGATGAAAATACGCCACATAGTAAAGATTGTGTTTTTGTGAAAGCAAAGATGCTGCATGATAAAATAAAAGGAAAATAAAAGGAAAGTAAAATGACATTAGAACAATTTGAAGAATGGTTTGCACATTATAGTCCGAATGCCGGCTGTCATAAGGATTCTGGTAATTGTAAAACATGCGCCAAGAAAAAAAATAAGCGCACACTTTATGATCTATTATCTATTTGGGAGTCACGCGCACGTTTAGAGAAATCATCATGGACAAATGGAGTATCTATAGACAATATACAAATGATGGCAAAAGTCGAACTTAAACGTTTAAAGGATCCCATACGCAAAAAAATTCGGAGTTGCTCCAAAGAAGATCAAGCATTCTTAATGTTAAAATATAGTGAGTATCTTTAAGAATAGTTTCTATTGACTTCTAACCTCGTTGTGATATAGTTATCTTATCAACTAATGGAGATAACAATGCGTAAACTTGTAATAGATCGATTAGTTTCAGCCAAGCATTTTCCTATAGATTGGTCTAAAGATTTAACCGGTGCTAGAGCTTCATATGATATTTTAGCTGACAAATATCGCAAAGAATTAGAAGCTATGCCCGATGAAAATTTACTTATTGAATTTGAGAATATAGCAGATGAAAGATATGATTGCTGATACTATGAAATACGATAACAGCACATACTACTATCCGCCAAGACCAGAAAATGCCGTAATGCGTATGTCTTTGCCTGCTTATAATAATCTTGGATGGGTTGCGCAAGTTAAGAAAAATGGCACGTGTAATCTTATTGCCGTAAGTCCAGACAAAGAACTATTCTGTATGACTAGACATAATGAACAACATAAGTTATGGGCGCCGGATAAAAATTCTACTGAACCGTTTAAAGAACTTCCCGGCAAAAATTGGTATTTGTTCGTAGCCGAATTGTTGAATAACAAAGTCCCCGGTATAAAGAACATTAATTATATCAACGATGTATTAGCAGTTGATGGCGAACACTTAGTTGACACAACTTTTAGAGAACGCCAGAAGATAATTTCATCGCTCTTTAAAACATCTATTCAAGAAACACATTCACATTATGTGGTACATCCTAATCTCTGGGTTGCTAAAAATTATGAGAATGTTAACTTTAAAGAACTCTTTGATGCATTAGATAAGCCAGAAGATGAGGGGCTTGTAATTAAAAATCCAGATGCTAAGTTAGCACTCGGTAATAATAAATCAGCTAATAGTAAATGGATGGTTAAAATTCGTCGCGCAACAAAGAATTATGGTTACTAATGACAAAGATTATAGCTCTACAATCTAAACAATTTCTTATTCATTACGAATATATTAATGATAGAAATAAGAAAGTTCCTATGATTGAAAGAGTTAAAGCGACAAACGTTAAAGATGCTAGAACATTAGCTATTAAGAATATAGAAAAATTACACAAGAACTATACTATAATTAAAATTCAAACGGTAGGCGGTTAGTAGTTGACAACTAACCTAGTTATGCTATGATCTATCTATAAGTTCAACTTACGGAGATACAAATGACTACGCTATATGAACAAACACTTAAAATTTTGCGCGATGAAATTGGTCGTGCGCCAAAGTATAATGATCTTCGCAAAGACGGTTCACGTAGATTGCAATGGCCACATAGAGTTTTGAAATTTGATGAAATTCATGGTCTTACTGAATATTTGAAGTCTGAGGGTTTATCTGGAGTTGGTCTAAAAACGATCAGGAATAAGCGTAATGTTTCAAGTATCGTAGCTGAAATTCCGGAGAATATTGTATCTGAACGAGCAGTTAAACTTTCTGAATGTAAAGTTGTAAAAGAAAGTAATGTTTTAAAGTCTCTAAAATATGCTGTTGCTGCTACTCTTGCAGTAACTCTTACTCTTGTGCTGCTTCCACTCGCATATCTTGCTTCGCTAGTCACTAATAAAGTCATCGTAAGCGGTACAAAAATTTATGTGCGCAACAAATATGGCGCTACTGTATTTGGCGTAGGTTTTGGTTTCTAAGATTGGAGAGTTTTATGGATAAAGAAACGCATATTCGGCACTGCTTCACATGGAATGATCATGGCGAATTTGACGGATGTAAGTATGGTCTCGATGAAGATTGTCCTGCAAAACCAACAGCAAAAACTGTAACTCAAGATTATCGTATCGCCGTTACTATCAATGGTACTGTGCATGAAGTTCACGATATTACAAAAGTTAAGTGGGGCAATAATACTCGTGATATAGCTGCTTCTACATTACGAGAAATAAGTGAACGTCTTGTACGAGAGAATGTCGCATCTTTTGGCATTGAATTTGGTCTTTTAAATGACTGAAAGACTTGAACTAGAACTCGGACGATTATATTACATGACAAAAGATCAACTCATAAAAGAACTCGAAGCTGCTAGTCTTGAAAGAGAAAAGCTTTTCAAGAAGCGCGAACCTATCGATGTAAAAATAAAATCAAACTATGAGTTAATTGATCGTCTAAAAGACAAAATTACCGCATTAGAAGTAAAAGAACCAAAATCTTTAGAAGAAAAAATTGAATACTTTCTGTTCGAAGATGGTAATGTATCTTCTACAAGATACAAAGAACGGGACAAATTCTGGAATGATTTTTGCGGGAATCTAGGATTAAATCATAGTGGTTATTATCCATTCACAAAACAAATTCGTCTTCAAGTCAAACTTACTTATGGTAGTGAAGAAAGTTTGAAGCTTCATAAAGATCAAATCATTAAATTGCTTCCGTTTATAAAAGTTGATAAAGATGATTATAAAGTGTTTGGCATTTTTGAACACACTCTTTCACGATACTGCTCTTACCATTTTTTAGTAAACGAAGATAAAAACGAATATACTGTAAAAACTCACTACGGGGAAGAGGTAAACTTCCCAAGTCTCAAAGTAGCATTGAAATACATTCAGAAGCATCATTACTATGACGGGAAAGATACTGAGGAAGAATGATGACTAAAAAAATGATATTACTTGAACTCTTTAGGTCTTTAAATGATTGTTGGATGCTAGACGATAAAAGAAGTTCTGCTAATTCTATTGATGCTCTGCATATCGACTGTTGTTATCGCGGTAACTCATATGGTTATGAAGAATTAACAATAGAAGAACAGAAAAAGAGAAAATTGACCGGATTAGAAGATATTCATGCTAAATTAAAATCATTATCAGAATTATGTCCAAGTGATAATATGTGGTATTACTCACATAAGTCTAAGTTGTATTCGACTTTTCCTACGACTGAAACAGGATCATTGCTTACATGAGCTATAAAGAATATACCGGACTTAAAAGAAGCAAATATACGCCACGAAGATGGTTTATTACTTGTATTATGAATGGTGAAAATCCTAATGAAAAATCTATAAACTCCGCTTCGTCAGCATCATTATCGAAGTCTATAGCGAAAGCATGAAAAAAATAGTCACTTTCTTCATTCTCTACGATCTTTAGAGTATGATCGGGGAAGTTTTTCTGTAATTCTTTCAATGCACGTTCCGCATTAAAACTTTGAGATCGGGCAAAAATACTTCAATGCGCAAAATAGACGCACACTGCGAAATGTATCACATACACTATAAGAGATGCGAACTGCCATTGACTTGGCAAGCTACCTGTGAAAAATCACATCAAATTGATACAACTTACGATAATAAATATTTGCCGCACGAAGAAATTTACTTTATCGACGGATTATTGACCGCGCTTAAAGAACAAAATCTAAATGCCAATATCAGCATTATAGATTATAGAAGATATGTTCGGGTTACATTAAAAGATGAAGCCGACGAAGCAGAATTTATCATGAATAATCTTTCCGAAAAGAATTTTACCCACATCTATTACAATACATATTACTAATCTAACCTAAAATCATATATTTTTAGCCTATAAAAACATTCGACAAACTGCTTTAATATGTTAAAATATCGGAATGACATACTTTATTAAATCCAAGAGAAAGAGAAAAACATTCTCGCGTTGGTTTATAGCCTATGATGCAAATAGTCATAACGACGAAAAACAATCGTTGCGCATTCAAGCATGGAGTAAAGATTCCAAAACAGCAGCAGAAAAAAATCTCGCACAAATAAATGCTGCATCTGACCTAAAATTTAAGATAGTCAAAAATGAAGATTACTACGACGATAAGCGTAAGCATTATATATTTTCATTTGCGATAGACTTCAAAACAGACGAAGACGAAGCAGAGTTCCTCTTAAAAGCATCCGCGGGCTACTATGATAAACTCGATAACTAACCTAAAAAACCATATATTTTTTGCGCTCGTGTCTCGCGTGATCTCATGCTTATAAGATTCGACGAAACCCTTATTTTATTCCCGTATTGTTCTGGTGATATTTAGATTTGAACAAAACTATAAAGGTAATTTCGGAGAGGTCGTCGTCAAAATACAAGAATTTTTAAGAAACAAATTTCCATCTATATCTTTCATACACGATAGAGTATATTATACATTTGACTTCGCGGATAAAGAAGACGAAGCATTCTTCTTAGTATTAAGTAGCGACCTAGTAGAAGTAGAGATAGAAAAGGTATAATATGATTGAGATTATCGCACATTGGCTAGTACGACAAAATTCGTGTATTTTACGCTATGGTTTCTTCGATGAGATGGTAGAATAGACGAGGGTAAAACAGTAGAAGTACCTAAAGAACAACAGAAAACAATTCTCGTTAATAGTTTGAAAGTAATTTGAGATGAAATTTGATCTGATAATCGTACACTTCATACGCGACTTAGAAATTCCTAGACAATGGATCATGAGCTACGGTAATTATCCACTTACATTTAATCCGTCGAAAAATAACTTTAGCGATCATACTCTGTCTGAATATATAGAACGATTAATATTAGATCATAGGTTAAATGCATATGAGATAAAATCTAAAGGATCTAGCTATTCTTGTATAGGGATTACGTTCGAAACTGACACAGACGAAGCTGAATTTATCCTAAAATATCAAAACGGAGTAGAAATGTACTCCGATGCAATATTCTCACAACGTAGAACAAGTACTAATTTTTACTGATAAGAAAAGAGATTTTATGGTTGCGCCAGGTTCTAGATTTTTAGTCGAGTAAAGTCTTTCGTGCTAAAACCAGTAAAAATAACCATTTTAAAGACGTGAAACGTGCTAAGACTGCTTTAGGCGGGAATATGTCCATACATAAAAATAAGTGTTTGAAATAGTTATTATAAATTTGGCGTTTTCTGGGTTTAAATAATTATCTAAGAGACTGAACAAGGATAATTAACTGACCTCATGTATTATTTCTATAGCATTCTTCATTTGAAGACGAACGTATCACTTCTAGGAATCTCTAAGCACGATCCTCGTGTGCATCGTCTATTCAAATCATCTGTGTTGCCTGATAATGTAGCGTGGTGCAAACTCTGTCAAAAGCATGGCCGCAAAGACAAACGTGGTAATTCTTTACTGATCGTCAAAGTCTTGCATGAATCGCCTGATCTGGCCGTTATAAAGAATTGGAAAAAGTATTACTTCAAGTGTTGGAATGTTACGACGAACCCTAAGTTTATACATTCTCGTATTAAAAGAAAATATGGTCTATGCGGTGAAAAACATCCTAACTACGGTAAACAATATATATTCGGTCGCAGAGTTTGGTATACGAACGAACATAATAATCTATACATTGCCGAAGGAACTCAGCCAAGTGGTTACAGACGTGGTAGAGCTTGGCTTAATCGTAGAAAATCTAAGAGTAAACATAGATCACGTAAATGTATGGCGCCAGATGGAACTGTTTATAGTAGTATGACAGAAGCTGGTTTAGCGATAGGTATTACTCCAGAGGCTATTGCTAAACGTATCAAACGTGGTAATAAGGGTTGGCGATTTGTTTAATTATCGCGGATCATCTATAGATCATCTATAGCAAGCAATGTAAGTACAAAAAGACATGCGAAGATGATTAACCATAACATCTTATCTAGAATCCAATAATGTTTTGATCAAGAGTATAAACAATAGACTAAGCAATCCTAATACTAAGATTACGCTACCTCCCACTATAACTCCTGTGAGGATAATACCAAGCGTTGTAAGAATACTAATCATATTAGCCTCTACTGACTACTACAAGAACTAGAATGATGATTAAACCTAGTAACATCCTTATCTCCTATCTAAACCTTTAATAATGGCTCTATACAAAAATACTCTTATAATGATTCCGGCGAGTATATTCATAGTGAAGATACTATTAGTAAAGCTGCTGCTAGAGCAACAACGATACCGAGACATACTAGGCCGGTTAGTTCTTTATCTTCTACTGACACTTCGACGCGCTCTTTCACTTCGATCTTATCGCCGGCATTGATCTTGTGCGCCTCTACGCTTTCAACAATATTCTCAACCTTACGCGGATCTTCCTGATGATTACTCATAACCCATGGATTATCGTGAACTTCTTTATCTGATCTTACGGGCATTTCCCATGGACGATCTTCATAATGATGGATAGATGGTTTAGAGACTTCTTTGGGAATATCCGCGAGGATAACTTCTGGAAGAGTTTCTATGGCAACATCCAACATAACTTCTTGAATAGGTTCTGGCGCTTCTAAAACTTGGCGAATAGCGCGTCTATACTTCTTAGTGGTCACTGTGGACATGGTTATACAATCACTGCGAGAACGATTAGCGCAACTAAAATGATACCGTACATAATACTCTCCTATAGTTTTGTTACTTTGGTTTCATGGTTTAGAGTAACTGCCGAAATAGCTTTAACGACATAATATACTTCATCATAAGTGATGTTGAGACATTT
>Ga0265322_10000598_pt1 | contig 13657 bp, 12 predicted proteins | sample 41222metaG_FD_193584 | JGI IMG/M metagenome (GOLD analysis project Ga0265322, IMG submission 193584) | Rhizosphere microbial communities from Carex aquatilis grown in University of Washington, Seatle, WA, United States - 4-12-22 metaG | ecosystem: Host-associated > Plants > Roots > Rhizosphere...
ATCGAGATGTGTGTTCACGGTGTCTGTCTGGCTACAACAAGTGCGGTCTTTGATAGGGGTATTAGCGTCCCGACCGAATAGCCCGTTTTATTTCAATTTGGTGGGGATGAAAGGACTTGAGTTATCCTGCGCCTGCGCAAGATGCAAGCATCGCGCAAGGCGGCCAAGCAAGGAGAACATGGATGTCCACCGGACATCCATGCCTACCGGTTCAAGTCCTCCGGCTCATAATGAAAATATGGCCTTCAAAAAGAAAGCCATATTTTCATGGTGGGTGAGAGAGGACTTGAACCTCCACGCCTTGCGGCACTAGGTCCTAAACCTAGCGTGTATACCAATTTCACCACTCACCCGCGTCGGAGTCGAGGCAACGGCTTCCGTAAGTATGCGTCTTGCAAACTTACTCCAGCCTCGGCTCGCCTCCTCCTCTTCAATTTTGCAAACGGTCGCTAGCGCCCCGATTCGCGAAATTAGATAGGACCACAACAGAGGTATTTTAGCTTATTTTTCTATAAAAACCAACTTGGGATAAGTACTGCTAAATCCTGCTTTTGCCGTCGAGGGCCGAGGCGACCATTTTGCTCGCCACGGCTTGTTCGGTAAGCTCTCTTTGATTCCTATTGAACCGATCAATTTTTCTCTGTTCTGAATCGATACCGAATAAACCAGCGGCTAATTTACGCAATCGTACGATCAAGCCAATATCTGGCGCTTCGGCAGGATTAATATCTGGTCTTTCGTACGTCATTTACGTAATTTACCATTTTTGGAGCTAAATTTGAACTAAATTTTACGGTAAAAGACCAGCTGGGCGTCGCCGTATTTTTTGTTGGTGATTATCTTACAACTGTCAAAAGCCGGTGGCAGCTCGTGCCCCGGCCAAGATACAACCACGATTCCCTCGGCCTTGGCATGCGTGACCAGCTTATCCAGCAAATCAAACTGTGGGTGGTCATAAGGCGGATCCAGCAGTACAATGTCAAACTTTTTGCTGTGATTGTGCGAGCTCCAACTGCTGGCATCGGCATTCACCGCTTTGGCTTCTTTAGAGATACCCAGGTCTTTTATGCTTTTGCTAATGGAGCCGTAGGGCGCGCGTTTCTGCTCTATGGCAACCGCGCTTTTGGCGCCGCGGCTAATTGCCTCAAAGGCCAATGCGCCGCTGCCAGCCATGGCATCCAAGACAGTCAAATCATTTATGTCTCCTAACGCGTTGAATAATGCCCCGCGAGCCTTTTCGCTCATAGGGTGCGAGTGATGCCCCGGCGGATCATGGAATATCCGCCCTTTGAGTGTCCCGGCAATAATTCGCATATCACTATTCTAGTTCAAATTGGTGATGGCGCGAAGAGCCGTGACTTTAGTGTTGAGGTGAGGATATTTTTTGAGGTTTTCTTTGCGCTCAATGAAGTCCTGGGCGGCATTGCGGGCAGCGGCAATCAGTTTGGTGTCAGACAGCTGGGCAACGCGCAAATCCAACGCGCCGTGCTGCATGGTGCCATATATAGCGCCGGGACCGCGTAACCGTAGGTCTAATTCTGCCAGTTTAAATCCGTCCGACATGGTTTCCAACGCCCGCAACCGTCGGCTGGGCGCTTTGCTGTCGGATAGTATCAAAAAACAGTAGCTTTGGTTAGCACCGCGGCCAACGCGGCCGCGCAGCTGGTGAATTTGTGCTAGCCCAAAGCGCTCCGCGCCTTCTATCATCATGATTGTAGCGTTGGGCACGTCCACGCCAACTTCTATAACGGTTGTGCTGACCAAAATATCATAGTCTTTGGCCATAAAGCCCCGCATGACTTTGTCTTTTTCGGCCGATTTCATTCTGCCATGTAAAAGCGCTACTTTGCGATGCTTAAAATCGTGCTTTGCGAGCTTTTCATAAACTTCTTCTACTGACAGCCCGCGGCTAAGTTCCGTATCCGTTATTAGCGGGCAGACCACAAACATTTGCCGGCCGACGGCCAGTTCTTTATCTATCTGGGTGTACAACGGCTTGCGGGCATTGGGCGAGATTATCTTGGTAATGATTTCCTGGCGCCCCGGCGGCATTTCGTCTAACACCGATATGTCCAGCTCGCCATAAAGCGTCAGCGCCAGACTGCGCGGAATCGGTGTAGCTGTCATATGCAGCACATGCGGCATATGCCCGGCTTTGGCCTGCAGTTTCTTGCGCTGCTCTACGCCAAAGCGGTGCTGCTCATCAATAATAATCAGCCCCAGTTTGTGCATATCAACTTTTTCGCTGATAAGCGCGTGCGTGCCGACAATCAACTTGATCTCGCCGCTGGCAATTTTCTTCTGGGCCAGTTCTTTGGCCGCCGGTTTTAAGCCGCCGATTAACAAACTGACCTGGTCGCCGTGGCCAACACTGCTAAGCAAATTGAGTAGGGTGTCGGCGTGTTGGCGCGCCAAAATTTCGGTGGGCGCCATAAACGCCACCTGGAAACCCTCTTCCATGGCCATAAGTGCGGCCATAGCGGCTACAACGGTTTTACCTGAACCGACATCGCCCTCTACCAATCTGTTCATCGGCTGGGTTTTGGCCATATCTTGGTAAATTCGCCAAATGACTTTGCGCTGGGCGTCGGTTAGTTTAAACGGCAACTTGCCCACAAAATCTTTTGCCAGTTTTTCGCTAAACGGAATCGCCAGGCTTTTATTTTTGGTCAGTTCGTACTTATTTATCAGCGCGGCCAGCGCCAGCTGGAATATTTCTTCAAAGCCCAACCGTTTTTTGGCCAGTCCCAAGGCTTTGGCACCGCTGGGAAAGTGCATTTCCGTAACCGCCCGGGCATAAACCACCAAATCCTGCTCTTTGAGCAGCCAGTCGGGCAGATGCTCCGGCAAGTCGCTGATATTTTGAATGGCCTCGCGCACCAATTTGCGGATTTGCGCTGATTTTAAGCCCTTGGTTTCGCGGTAAATTGGAATGATGCGGGCCGTATTGACCGGAAAATCGCTGACCAGCTCTACGGACGGGTTCAGGATGGAAAAGCGCCCACGACCCAGTTGGTATTCGCCGGCAATAAAATAATCCGCTCCGTGCTTAATGGCACCGGCACGGTAGGGCTGGTTAAACCAAATTAGGCGTACGCTACCGGACTCATCGGAGGCAACTGCCTCTGTTATGTGCATGCCGCGCCGCACGTAGCGGCCTTTGACCTGGCCGATTTTTGCCTGGATAGTAACTGGACCGGGTTTTAGCTGGTTGGTTGGCAAAAAACTGGAATAATCATCATAGCGGCGCGGGTAATTATCTATCAAATCGCCAACCGTGCGTACGCCAAGAATCGCCAGCTTGCTAGCCAGCTCTTCCCCTACCCCTTTTAGCTCGGTAATCTGTGAATCTAGTTTCACTATCTAACAGTGTAGCAAGCAATCATTTCTTGCGGAGGCGCAGCCAGATGCTGGGGCCAAAATAAACCGGCGCCAGCAGTGGTTGCAGGCCTTTTTCCAAGCCCAAAAGCACGTTTTTGCCAAGGACTTTCTTGAGGCGCGGCGAACGCAAATTAGAACCGGAAAGTACAGTTTCTACCTCAAATCCAGCTTCGTGAAGAGATTTGATTATGGTTTTCGGGTGATGGTTAACAAAGGCGACCTCGCCTGGCTTTTTATTGGCTTCGCTGCGAATGTCTACCGGTGATTTGGGTACCCGCTTGCCGTGCAGGCCGTAACGGATACGGTTTAAGAAGTGGGCATCGTTAGCAAATTCCAGAATAAAAGTGCCGCCCGGCTTGAGTATGCGGGCTATCTCTTTAAATTCGGCCATCGGGTCAGGTAGATGATGCAAAACCCGGACAACTAGTACCAGGTCAACGGATTGCGCGGGCATCTTGAGATCGGCAGCTTGCAGGTGCTGCTTCTCCACCTCTGGCGAATCCTTAAGATAGATCCTGGCAATGTCTAGCTGTTGCTGGCTGGGCTCGGCCAGAATTACCTTATCCGCGAAATTGGTCAAATACTTACTCAGGCGGCCGTAACCGCCACCTACATCAACCGCCTTGGCAAAACGCTCCTTTTTAAGCAAGCGCTTAATGGCCATCCGCTCCGCGGCATCTTCGTATTCCCGGCCAACCCAATAATTTTGATAATTATATTTAGGGTCGTCGTACTGATCGGCCTTCTTGGTTACTTTTTTTGCCGCCGGTTTTTTGGTCGCCATTTACTCTAATTCTACCAGAGCTGAGTCTTTAAAGGCTTTGCCCCGGCGTAGTAACAGACGGCCGTTCTTAAAATCACTATGTTCAAAGTTCTCGCGGTTAACAGATTGGCCGTTTAGATAGACAGCTCCACTTTGCAGTAATCGTCTGGCATCGGAGTTAGACGATGCTAAACCGCTACTCGCCAAAGCTTCAATTATTGAACCGCTAGGACCAGCCTTGATGGCCGCCAGGTCTTTTCTGATCTCTTCCAGATCTTCGGCGGACGCTTCAGCGATAGATACTTGACTTGTTAAGTATTTTGTCACATCGTTTGCCACCCCGCCTTTCATTCCTCCGTGCACAACCGAAGTAACGCTGACTGCAAGATGGTTTTGAGCAAGTCTTTTGCTGGGATCTTTGAGATGTTCAGCCATTGTTTTTTCAATTTGTTCCTTTGACAATAGTGTAAATATCTTTAAGTAGTCCTCAACATCGGCATCACTGGTATTGATCCAAAACTGGTAAAACTGCGTGGGTGTAGTCTTGGCCGGATCCAGCCATACGGCTCCGCCCTCGGACTTGCCAAACTTCCGACCCGTGGCTTTATTGATAACCAAAGGCATGCTTAGAGCATGAACTTCTTGATTCTCTTTTTTGCGCACTAGCGATACGCCAGAAAGCATGTTGCCCCATTGATCCGAGCCGCCGATTTGCAAAACGACTTTATGGTTCTTATACAGCTGCCAGTAATCGTAGCCCTGTATCAAAGAGTAGCTAAATTCGGCGTAGCTGATGCCGGAGCTCAAACGCTCGGTGATAAATTCCCGTTGCATAAGCTCGCTCATCGCGAAATTCTTACCCACGTCACGCAGAAAATCTAGATAGCCGATGCCCTTGAACCAATCGTAATTATCGGCCGGCGTAAATTCTTTACCGGCAAAAAGTTGATTGATTTGCTTTTTTATTTCTGCGACGTTTTTCTGGATTTCCTCGCGGGGCTTTAGCTCACGCTCCTCATTATCTTTAGGGTCGCCAATCAGGCTAGTTGCCCCTCCTGCAAGCAACACTGCTTTCCAGCCAGCGTCAATCAATCGCCTTGCAGTTAGCATGGCCGCTAGATTGCCAATGTGTAAACTGTCGGCAGAGGCATCAACACCGTGATAGAAAGTCTGGGGTTGGTCTAACCACTTAAGGTCATCAAAAGTCTTATCTTTGATAAGGCCGCGCCAGTTTAAGTCTTCACTCAGTTTCATAAGCTATTTTTCAGCAAAATTGTCATTACTTGTATATAAGTATAACGCAGGATCAACTGTTATACGCTTATAATTTAACGGTGGCAAACATAAAGCTTATGGAACGCAAGCATTTTGTTATAATGGTGGTGAAAAGGGAATGTATTTTATTTGATGAAGAAACCTAGCCTAGGCACTAGCAGCCCGCGCCGCCCAAGCAGCCGCTACATAACTACGCGCAGCGGTAAGGTTTTGAGAGTCAACCGAAACCTCGGCGAGCGCTGGGTAGCCAGGAAAGAAGCTAAGTCCCGACGCAAAGTTGAGCGGATGAAGGGTTTGCCAAAATCCAGGGTTAAGCGCCTCATCTGGCGGCTTGATCCCAAGCGCCAAGCGGCTTATTGGTTTAGCCGCGACGGCGGCATTATGGCACTAAAAATAACCGGTGTGGGCATCCTGGTGCTATTCCTGCTTGCGGTAGCCGTCTTTTCTTACTTTAGGAAAGATTTGCCTAATGTCAGCGATATTTCCGGCAGTAACCTGGGCGGCAGCATCAGTTACTACGACCGTACCGGCAAAATATTGCTTTGGCAGGATTACAGCGGTGTTAAGCGCGTGCCAGTGGCCGGTAATAACATCTCTAAATACGTAAAGGATGCCACCATAGCTACCGAGGACCGCAATTTTTATAACGAGCGCGGTTTTGATATCAAGGGGATTATTCGTTCCGCCTACGTCGACATTTTTCATCGCGGCAGCACCCAGGGCGGCTCCACTATCACTCAACAGCTGGTCAAATTAACGCAGGACTTTGGCCAAAACCGCAGTTTGAGCTTAAAAGCTAAGGAGTTAATCCTGGCCGTAGAGCTAGAACGCACCTATAGCAAAGACCAAATCTTAACTGGTTATTTGAATGCCGCACCTTACGGCAGCGTGGACTACGGCGTACAAGCCGCTGCGTCTGATTACTTCCACAAGAGCGCCAAAGATTTGACCCTGCCCGAGGCCGCCATGCTGGCCGCCATTCCAAAGTCACCGGCTTACTATTCACCGTACGACGCAGAGACCTTCGATAAACAACTGTTTGTCGGGCGCTACAACTACGTATTGGATTCTATGGTCCAAACCGGCAAAATTACCAAGGCCCAGGCCACAGCCGCTAAAAAAGTAGACGTTTTGGCCGAAGTCCAACCCCAGCAAACTAAGTACGCCGGCATCCAAGCCCCGTACTTTGTGCTGGCAGCTAAAAGCCAGCTGACCACGCAGTTTGCTCCCGGTACCACCAGCGCTGCCAGCAAAAAAGTTGGCGGCTGGAAAGTTATCACCACGCTGGATATGACTCTGCAAACCAAGGCCGAGCAAGTAGTACAAAGCAATTACGCCAATGCTTCGCGCTACGGCGCCGACGAAGAAGCTGTAGTACTGGAGGATGTTAAAACCGGCCAGTACGAGGCGCTGGTGGGCGGCACCGACTTTAACAACGCCGACCACGGCCAGATTAACTACGCCCACGATGTCAAGATATCGCCCGGGTCCAGTTTTAAACCCTACGATTACAGTACTTTAATCGATAACAACACCAACGTGGGAGCCGGCTCGGTTCTGTACGACTCACAAACGGTTTTACCTGGTTATCCGTGCACGGATCACAGCCAGCCTCCGCCAAAAGGCACAGGAAACTGCCTGGAGGATTACGACTTCCGCTTTCCAGGCCCGGAGACTCTGCGCTACGCTCTGGGCGGGTCGCGCAACGTCCCGGCAGTTAAGGCCATGCTGGAATCCGTACCCAACGACAGCAGCCCGCAACGTACAACCTCCATTAACAAAGTTATTACCACCGCCGACGCCCTGATGTCCGCTCCGGGTGCTTATCAGTGCTACACTCCCGGTGTAGATATCACTACCGCCACCGTCGCCGACCAAACCCAATGTTACGGCGCCTCAGCCATCGGTGACGGCGCTTACTTTCATTTAGACCAGCACGTCAACGGCTTGGCGTCGCTGGCACGCATGGGCAACTCCCTTCCTCCAACTTATATCCTGAATATCACCGACTCTTCCAACAAGACTATTTACCAATGGAAGCAGCCAAAAGGCACTCAGGTTATCCGCCAGGACTCGGCTTACATTGTGGACAATATGGCTTCCGACCCTAGCGCCAGTTACCTGCCGGCCGGCTTCTACAAATGGCAGCACTACAACGGCTGGACCAGCGCTATAAAAACCGGGACGACCAACAATGGTTTTGACGGCTTGATGATGAGTTGGAACACTCAGTTTGCCGTTGGCAGCTGGGTCGGCTACCACACCCGTAACCAGCCGCTAAGTAACTTTATGGAAATATTAACTACTCCCCTGACCCGCGGGCTGATGACCTTTGCCTTGGACAACCTGCACACCACGCCGGTTAACTGGACCGAACCTTCCGGCATCCAACACTTGCCAGCCTTTGTGGTCACCACCCATGTGGGTGAGGGCTCGGTTGAGCCGAGTCCCAGCACCGATATTTATCCCTCTTGGTACAAGCAAAAGGGCGCCAGCTCAACTAATCAACCAATAGACAAGGTTTCTAACAAATTGGCCACAACCTGCACCCCGGCCGCAGCCAAAGAGACACTTACCGGCAATTCCGCTCCCAATACATATTCAATCGATATATTCTATCCACCGGGGCAAACTGCGTCTGCAAGCAGCGCTAACACTTCCGCTAGCGACGATGTGCATAGTTGTAGCGATACGCAGCCAAGTATTGACTCGTTCTTCATAGCCGGCAATCCGGATGATTTGACCAACGGCGGTACAGCCAGCTGTAGCGGCAGCTGCACCATTACCACGAACGTGTCAGCTGGTACCCATCCGTTTAACGACACCAACTATCCACAATACCCAGGCACTGTTAACCTGCTGGTTAACGGCCAGGTAGTTCAATCGCAGGCAGTTTCCGACCCATCAGACACCGCAACGTTCACCTATACCGGTTCTGGCAGCGTGACTATCGCCGTTCAGGTTGTGGACAGCGTGCTCTACACTACAACTTCCGGCAACGCCACCGTTACTGTCACGGCTTCCAGTCCAATAACTATTAAACAGCCAACTAACGGCTCAAACCCAGGAGGCGGCTCAGTAACCGTTATGTGGTCGGGCGGCAATCCAAACTATACGGTTTCGCTTAACGGAACAGCCCAGTGTACAGGTATCACCGCTATGCAGTGTTCTATCAGCGGCATCCCTAATAACCAGAGCTCCACGATCAAGGTCATAGATGACGGTGGCGATAGCGCTCAAATAACCGTAACCAGACCTTAGTCTTTTTCTAGGAAAGTATTTAGAGCGCTGCGGATATCTCTTACCGGCAGCAAAAAGTCCGGTTTTCTTGCCCTGAGCGAGGTCGAAGGGTTGCCGGAGCGCACGGCCGGGCCAATGGCCGCTTCAAAACCGAGTTTTTTGGCCTCGGCTATGCGTTTTTCTAAAAACGGCACGTGGCGGACTTCGCCGCTCAGGCCCACCTCGCCAAAAACCACGGCGTTTTTCTTCAGCTGCATGCCCTTGGAAGCACTAGCAATCGCCATACAGACCGCCAAGTCGGCTGCCGGTTCGGTTAGGCGGATACCGCCAACTATATTTACATAAATGTCGCGGTCGGCCAGTTTCAGTTTGGTGCGCCGCTCCAGCATGGCAACTAATAGATTCACTCTGTTTAAATCAATGCCGCTGGCCGTGCGCTTGGGATAGCCATAGCTGGTGGGGTTAACCAGAGCCTGGACTTCTACCAACAGCGGCCGGCTGCCTTCCATGGTAGCGTGCACAATTGAGCCGTCGCTAACCTGGCGCTCGGCCAGCAGCGCCGCCGAGGGATTATCCACGGCCTTTAGGCCGCTCTCGCCCATCTCAAAAATTCCGGTTTCGTTGGTGGAGCCGTATCGGTTTTTGACGGCTCGCAAAATCTTAAAGCCGCCGTAGCGGTCGCCCTCCAGCTGTAGTACCACGTCCACTATATGCTCCAAAACTTTAGGGCCGGCAATAGAGCCTTCTTTGGTCACGTGGCCAACTAATAACAGTGCCGTATTGGTGGCTTTAGCGGCGGCAGACAGCAGCTGCGTGCTGTTAGTAATCTGGCTGACATTACCGGCGGCCGAGTTAATCTCATTAACGGCCACGGCCTGGATAGAGTCGACTATCACCACTTCGTAATCACCGGAGGCGATAGTTGCCGCAATGTCGTTGGCCACGTTAGAAACCGCCAACTGCAGGTCTTTGGCGTTAGCGCCCAAGCGCTCGGCGCGCAGCGCCACCTGCCTGGCCGATTCCTCCCCGCTAACATACAGCACCTTGTGCTTTGTTGATAAATTATCAGCAACTTGCAGTAGCAATGTGCTTTTGCCAATGCCGGGCTGGCCGGCCAGCAGGTTCACGCTACCGGCCACAATGCCGCCTCCCAAAACTTCGTCAACTTCGGGCATGCCGGTGCTTAATCTGGGGGTACGGGTATTCATGGCCTTGGTCAGCGATTCTATAGCCAGCGATTTGCCGCTGGCTCCAGCCGTAGCCGTACTAACTTCTACCTGTTGCTGCAGCGTATTCCACTCGCCGCAGTTGCTGCAGCGCCCGGTCCAGCTGTTAAAGCCTTCGCCGCAGTTACTACAAACGTATTTAACTCCCAACTTCTTGGCCATGCCAAAAGTATCGCACCACGCTGGCCTGCTGTCCAGCGGAGCCGGACACTCCGCCAGCGTTTTTGGCGCATTACGGCGTCAGAAGCTGCGCGTTTCACTCACTGTATGTTAAATACAGCTTGTTCCAGTGCTCGCTTCTTCCTTGTACTGCATCCAAATGCGACTTTTGGCTCTTTTTACTTCTTTGAGAAGAATCCTCGAAAATTTTGCTGTTTCAGACGGCGGGTGGCAGTAATTCGCCCAGGTCGTTAACGGCGGGAGCTCCGCGATTGCGGAATTCTTCAGGCGGTATCAAGCCGGTGCCAACTCCGACAAACCGAAATCCTGCGCCCAACGCCGCTTCCATGTCCTGCAACCCGTCACCAATATAGACGGTTTCATTTGGAGTAATACTAAGACCACCGAGCCACCTGACTGCAGGCTCAAAGGCTCTTGGATCGGGTTTGTGATAAGATGTATCCTCTTCGGTTTGGGTATAGTCAAATAGTTCCGGCGGAATACCAAGCTGCCTAAAATCAGCATCTAGATTGAAGCGGCCAGTGGCGGTCACAACACCTAGCTTTTTGCCACGTTCGCGCATATGTCTGAGAACACTAAGAGTATTGGGATATAGTATCTTCGGAAATTCGTCGTAGACAGCCCTGAGCCTCTCCAGCGCGAGATCAGTATCGTCGGTTTCGTACAATAAGCCCACAAGAGTTGTTAATGGCTTGCCCCAGTGTTCCCGGATTTGTTCATCGGTTAGTTCTTTGCCATAGAATGCCCGCGCGATGTGCTTATGCTGATCACCTTTCGGCCCGAGCGTATCCACCAGAGTATCGTCGTGGTCAAACAGTACTACTTTTACATCATCGCCAATATGTTCGCTCATGGCTCAATCATAGCAAAACACGCCCAAATCCATCTGTTTTTCAGCAGAGCAACCACGCTCCTTGAGATTGATGCACTGTTTAGGTTTTTTGCAGCTTATAAATGGTGGCTTTCTTTCCTGACACGAGGACTGGGTAAGATTTCAGTAACTCAAAGTCAAGAGAACTGAGGATAATCTCGTCCAATATTTTACTGCCAGATAATAATACTGCGATTCCTTTTTGCTTGAGCACTTGGTTCATCTCATTAAGTGCTTGAACGTATATGCCATGCAACTCTTGCGACTTTGTGTCCCCGTAGATTCCCCAAGGCGGGTCGGTAACAATTTTATCTACAGATCCACTGGCCACATCTTTTATGCTGGCGGCGTCACCTTGTCTGACCTCAAATCCCTTGCCCTCTAGCTGCTTTACCAGTTCAGCATCCTTTTCAATTGCTATGGTGTGTTTTAAGCCAAAACCACGGCTCGCTTCATACAGGATTGAGCCATAGCCGGCAAAAGGATCAAGCAGTGTGTCTTTGGCCTTGATTCCGGACACAAGCAGCAAAATATGCGCTAACTCGGGCCGCAGGGCTCCTTGCGGTAATTTTTCTCTTTTATGCTTCGCCCTGGGTAATCTCAGAGTAAGTAATTCGCTATTATTATCCCGTTTTACCAAAACAAAGTCATTGGAGTATCTTGCAGCATTGGCTTTTAGGTGTAGCTCTTTGGTGATAGAGCCAGAAAGAACGTTTCTTTCGCTATCGGCTATACTGGTCGGTTTGCCGTTTACCAGGGCGATAAGGCGAAAACTGCTGCCTTTGAGATAGGGCTTGTAGCTTAATAGCTTGCCATCTTTCAAAATCATAAAGATATTCGTGAAAAAACGAAGTTCGATCAGTCTTTCAAGCGTTAAAGTCGAATCAAACATCACAGAACTTTCATCATGGCTAATGATTTTAAGTTCGTTAACGCTAAATTTTTTCAGCTCCCTAGCCACTATGTCATAGCAGCCCGCCGGATAAGTAGCTATAAAACTCCTGGCCTCTTTCATGGCTCAATCATAGCAAAATCCGCCCAAATCCATCTTAGAGTTTCTTGTGGCCGGCGATGGCTTTATCAAGCTCTGCTAAAAATGAGGGTACGTATTTCTCTGGTTTATCTTGAATGTCTTTTCTTAGCTTGTCGGGCGGCCACACCTTAAATTTGTCCACCTCTTCATTGGTCTGCGGCTGCTCATCGCTTACACCCACAAACAGGTGGGATAAACGCCGTCTTTCTTCACCATTATCGCCAGGGAAAACGTTAATAAAGCTTTCTACATAGGTCAGCTCCACTTCAAGGCTGGTTTCCTGAGACGTCTCGCGCACAGCGGCTTCCTCTGGTTTTTCGCCACTTAACACACCCCCACAGGCAGAAATATCCCAGCGCCCCGGGTAATGGTTCTTGGTCATAGGTCTTAGCTGCGCCCACACTTTTCCAAGTGAGTTAAATACAAATACTAGAACGTTTTCGGTGATATGGTTATCCCTCTCTGCTTCTTCACGGGGTATGGTTCCGACCACCTGACCGGCTTCGTCCAGAATATCAATCATTTCTCCCCGAGACATAGTTCAATCATAGCAAAATCCGCCCAAAGCCATCTGTTTTTCCGAGCCCGAGCCTATTTATTTTTGGGGTTTGGCGAGCTGGACGTAGTAGCGGTCAAGAGACAGAAGAGCTACGGCGTTGAAGAGATGCCATAAGGCGTGGCCGTTGACGTAATGCGCGCTGCTGGCGCTGCACCAAATTTGTTTATAATCCAGCCACCAGAAAATGTAGCCGGCTACGAATGCCAAAAACGTTAGGCCAAAGAACTTAAGGTTCATTTTCTGTTTTGCGGCTATCTTGAGTTCCAGATAAATGGCAATCGCCAGCAAAAACGCAAAGAGTGGTATGCCAATGTTAAAACTGCCAATAGTTTTTACACTGGCCGTAATTGCCAATGGTATTCCCGCACCAACCGCCAAAATGGCTATTTTTTGGTTAGTTGATAGCTTGCGGGCGCGCAATCCGACCATAATCAGCAGCGAGGCCAGCAGATACATAGACCCTAGGTCTGCCAACTGGCCAAGAAAAGTAAAACTGGCGTAGTAGAAAAATGACGCCAAACCCAAAATAATCGCGACAACACCTAGATAGACCGAGTACGCATGGCGTTTTTTGGCCAAAATGTAGACACCGGCCAAAGAAATTAGCAAAGACGAGCCGGCATTGGCCGGCTGCGCGACCCAGCCGTTAAGATTCTGCTCGCAATAGCGAATAGTCGGCTCCGTAAGATTACGAAACGGCGAATCCCTCATGCCTAAAAGTATACGCTGATTTTATTGGGCGGACTGAGTAGTCAGGCGCGTGTCAATGGCGCTGTCCAGGCTGCGCAGTTCGCCGGCGATAGCGTTGCGGCTATTGACGAGGCTGTTGTACGAGTCTATGTCGCCGTGAAGCTTATCAACGCCAGAGTTGTATACGTCTACTTCGTTGTTAAAGCTTGTCACGCCGCTGTTGTAGGCGTCTATCTGACCGGAGTTACGCAGCGAATCCAAACGGGCTTTGTCGCTATTAATTTGGTTGAGCTGGTTGGTCAGGCTCTGCTCCTGGGTGCTAATCTGGGATTTTAGCGATGCCAGTTGCGCGTCGTCGGCATTTATCTGGTTTGTACGGCTGGTAAATTCCCCTTGATAGCCGTCGGCAAAAGCCGTAATAGCTCCGCGGTTGCTAAAA
>Ga0265322_10000599_pt1 | contig 13654 bp, 12 predicted proteins | sample 41222metaG_FD_193584 | JGI IMG/M metagenome (GOLD analysis project Ga0265322, IMG submission 193584) | Rhizosphere microbial communities from Carex aquatilis grown in University of Washington, Seatle, WA, United States - 4-12-22 metaG | ecosystem: Host-associated > Plants > Roots > Rhizosphere...
GCCTGGTCTACTCCCTCTCTTTCATCAATTTTAACTTCATTCAAAGAATTAAATTTCATTTGGGGTATATTTCCCTTGTCCGAACCAAAATTCTTTTCAGCAAATTGGACAATCTCATCAAAATTAGCATCTCCGACAACACATAAAATCAGATTATTGGATTTGTAAAGTTCCTTGAATTTTGCAGTCATTTTTTCTCTTGTTATTGAATTCATGCTATCAAAAGTTCCCGCCAGGTTTATTTTCATGGTCCCATCATAAAGAGCTTTTTGAATTTCATCCATGACGTACATTCTTGGACTATCATGATACATTTTAATTTCTTCAAATATAACTTTTCTTTCTTTGTCAAATTCTTCTTGGTCAAAGAGGGGATTCTTTACCATGTCGCTCAAGACATCAAGGGCAATTTTAATATGCTGACTGGGCATTTTGCACCAATAAGCAACAATTTCTTCTGAAGTAAAACCATTTAATTCACCACCATTATTTTCTATTTCTTCCGCAATTCTTTTGGAATTTCTTGTTGGCGTCCCTTTGTAAAGCATATGCTCAATAAAATGAGATATTCCCTTCTCCTTAGGATCTTCATTTACTCCGCCTGCTTTAACAGCGAAAGCCACACTAACAACCGGAATTTCTCTTCTTTCAAATAAGACAGTCATTCCATTTTTCAAAATCTTTCTTTGAAATTTCATTTCTTGAGATAATAATCAGTCTTTTTAAAATTTTATTTGCCCTTGAAAACAATATATCTTTCTCCGCCAAATTCGAAATCATCTGTAATTTGCCAATTTTCTTTGATAAAATCAAGGATCCATTTTCTATTTGCATAAAATTTTGTCCTTTTCATCCATGATTCCGTAGCAAAACTTATCACAATTTTATCGGCAAGGGGTGCAATTTCAGGCAATAACTTTTTTGTATAATCTCTCTCAAATTTTTCCAAAGAGTCAATAACCTTAAACAGGAAAATTACCCTCGGTTTGGTTGCCTCTTTTATGATTTCTTTAATCTTATCCATTTCAAATAAGCTGGCATGAAACATTTTTCCGGGAATTTTTTCTCGGCTAAAATAATCATTTACAATCTGAACAATTTGTCCAATAGCTTCAACTCCAACATAATCTACTTTTTTCTCAAGTTGATTAAGATAATCATAACTTAAGCCATTAACACCCGCACCCAAATCAATTATGCTTAATTTTTTGGGCATGTCCGAAAGAATTCTTTCATAAATTTTCCCATAATGATTATATCTTTCTCGGGTAGAGAGATGTTTCATCAATATTTCATCTGCAGATTTATTTTTTAACCCCAGCAGTTTTTTTCCTGAAAATCCAGAGAAGACTTTTCTTAGCAAATCTCTTGTAAATTTTACTTTTTCTTCGTCAGAATAGTTGTCATTATCAAATTTTTCAAATGCCCTCTGGACATCTTTTTCAGGGAGCTGGGAAAATTCTTTTTTCCATTTAATTTTCTCAATTATTTCAACTTTTTCCATTAAAATTTAAGATTCATGAAGTTTAAAAATTATAAGAGTATCTAGATACCATGCCAATCAATGCAGGTCCAGAGTACGCTGCTGCCGAAAAGAAATATTTTGCAGCACAGACATTGGAAGAAAGAATAGTCGGTTTGGAAGAAATGATAAGAACTGCCCCAAAGCACAAATCAAGTGAGAACTTTGTTGCAGAATTAAAAAAAAGGCTCATAAAACTTAAGGAAAAGCAGGAAAAAGATAAAGTAAAAAAAGGAGGGAGTAGAGTTGGAATAAAAAAAGAGGACATGCAATTAGTAATTATTGGATTTGCAAATTCAGGTAAATCTTCTCTTCTTAATACCTTAACAAATGTTAAATCGGCAGTTGGAGATTACGCTTTCACAACTAAGAAACCAATGGTAGGGATTATGGATTATTATGGAACGAAAATTCAGGTAATAGAAATCCCTGCAATAGAATCGGAATATTATGACCGAGGCCTAGTGAACAATGCGGATTTAATACTGATTATGATTACAAATTTAGAAGAGATAAATAAAATAAAAAAGATTCTTGATAAAGCGAGGGGAAAACAAATTATTATTTTTAATAAAATTGATTCATTTAACGAAAATGAAATAAGAAGGGCTAAAGCCACTCTTCAAAGCAAGAGGTATAATTTTGTTTTAATTTCTTCTAAAAATAAAGAAAATCTTGACGAATTAAAAAACAAAATCTTTCAGAGCTTTGGCAAGATTAGAGTTTATACTAAAGAGCCCGGAAAAGAAACGGACAGAGATAAGCCTGTGATCCTCTTTCCAGATGCCTCGGTAAATGAGGTTGCAAAAAAAGTTTTGAGGGGATTTTCAAATAAGATAAAAGAGATAAAAATCTGGGGACCTTCGAGCAAATTCCCGGGACAAAAAGTGGGACTAAAGCATAAGCTGAAGGATTTGGATGTTGTGGAATTCAAGACTGGATAATCTTTTAAAGGATAATCTATTCTAATAAAAATGAATGAAATTTCAAATATCTTAGAACAGAAAGAGAAAGTTGAATGGGAAGGTAGACCAAAAGCAAGTGCTTATTTTGCTTCTAATTTTATTACACTAACATTAATAGCAGGAGCGATTATTTTAGCTATTTGGTTTAGTCAATATGGAAGATTGTGGTTAATCGCGGTCGGAGGATTATGGATTATTCTGATTATTATTACTATTTTAAGGTATAATGTTATTTATTATGTAATCACAAATAAAAGAATCGTATTTCAGAAGGGGATTATAGGAAGGGACTTTAAGTCTTTGGATTACTATCAAATACAAAATGTGTCTGCAAGTGTAGGAATATTAGGGGTAGTTTTTAAAACAGGGAATATAAGAATATTTACTGGAGAGATAGAAACGGTTTCAGGAGGAACTGCAAATAATCAAACATATTCTACTCGTTCTAAATATGATGTGATGTTTAATATTTCTAATGTTTATTCTATATTAAAGAATATTCAGACACATTTATCTAAAAGAAAAGAAGACTTATATGCGGGACGAACTTAAGATAATTATTTGAAATTTTTTCTTATTGGTGCAATAATTTTTTCCAATTCTTCAGTTATGCAATTCTTCAAATCAAGCGGATGAATTCCGCCTTTAGAGTATAATTTTTCTAGTTCGGGATAATCTTTTATTTTAAGATTCCCGCCGAATTTTTCGGGGCGTTTAATATTCAGCTCATCGATAGTGGGAAAAACAATCAATTTTGCAATTTGTAGAACAGGATTTTCTTTTATGTCTTTTGGAGGGCAGTATGCTTCTCCGATGGTCTTTTTTATTTCATTATAGGAATCTGTTACAGAAATACCACTTCCCGAAATAGATTTGGACATTTTTTGTCCGGGTCCTTTTAAAGAAGTTATCAAAGGTGTGTGTAAGGCAATAAAATTATGCTCTATGGTTGAGGCCATATCTTTTCCAAGCATGTGAACTTTTCTTTGTTCCATTCCGCCGAGTGCAACATCAATTTTAAGATGCTTAATATCAACAACTTGCATTAAAGGGTACCACAATTGTGAAATTGTTGCATTATCAAAATCTCTTGCAATTTCCTGCATGCTTCTTAATCCTCTATTAATTGTCAAGTTCTGGGCAAGTTTCATTACATCAACTTGGTAATCTTTTGTAAATTCAAAATCACTTCCAAGAACAACTTCAGCTTTAATCCCAATCGCTTTTATTGTCTTCTTCCAATTTTCAACTTCCTTCTTTATTTCTTCTTCACTTCCTTTTCGGTTTAAGAGCGCATGAATATCTGCAAGGAGAATTACAAGATCAAACCCTGCTCTTTGCAAATCAAGTAATTTCATAATTGTAACAAAATGTCCAAGGTGCATAGGCCCATTTGGTTCATAACCACAATAAACTCTTGGTTTCTTCTTCTTATGAATTAACTCTTTTAATGCATCCATAGAAACAATTTCTTCTGTATTCCTTCGAATTAATTCTATCTTATCTTCCGTATTCATATTATAGGCAAACAAATATAATTATTAAATGTTTTTCTAAGGGATACTCATAGATCTGATACGGTTCATGCTGCTCGGCATATTTGCAGGTACATTTACTGGACTTGCGCCAGGAGTTCACATAAATCTTGTTGGAGCAATTTTAATTGGTTTCTCGGGATTTATTGGATTATTAATCCTAATCACGTCGACCTTCACTGGAATTTATTGTAACTCTTTCAACATTAGAAAAACAAACAGATGGGTTGTTTGTTAATTCCAACAATTTTATTGTATCTTCTATAAAACAAAAGATTTATTTATCTCTTCTTCATTATTTATTTGCAAAGGAGGTGAAACATGGCAACTGAAAAAGAGATGAACCAGTCAGAATTTGAAAAGATTGCAAAAGATCTTACTGCTTATGCTGAAAATATAAGAGCGAGACAAGACCAGAAACAAACTGCAATCAATGATTTTGGCAAGGAGCGTAAGAGGTATCAAGGGGGAAAGATATCGAAGAAGGCTCTTGCTGCATCAGTGCCACGAGTTCGAAAGGAGCTTCAAAGACTCAATAAGGATATCCGAAAAAATATCCAGAACCTTAACAGAATAGCTGCAAGGACGAGATCATTTGCTTCGCGTCAGGCTCCAAAAAATTTCAGAGTGTCTTTATCTGGAATCTCCGGTACGGCAAAGAAGAAGGTACATCATAAAAAAGCAACACATCACGTGCACCATCACAGAAAGAAGAAATAAAGAAACCATTTTATTTTTTTTATTTTTTTAATTTAAATTTTTCCAAGAAGATTAGAACCACTGCTTCAAACTTTCCTGCTTCTCTGGTTCTCTTCCAAAAACAGCATCAACATATCTCTTAACTAATTCAAGATTCTGCTTTAGATAAGGGGAGAGGTGATATTTTTCAGCCAGGTCTAATGCAGGATCAAGATATTTCTTTATTCCCCCTTCATTAACTGTGAAGATTAATTTTCCACGACATTTTGGACATCTACCAGTCAATGGCGGACGCCTTACTATTTCATTGCAAGCAACGCATCTAAAGGTTTGTGTGGAAAATTTTCTAAGATTACCTCTTAAATCTTTGATGAAATGTCTTTCGATAACCAACCTTACAGTATCAGAAGTATCTGCAGCCCTAATTTTCTCAACCAAGCCCATTTGATGCTGGACTTTTTCTTGCATAGTTCCTAAGAGCTTATAAGAGGAACATAAAACTCCGTCATTGAAATTTGTAGTATCATGTGTAAAGTTCAATCCGACAAAAGGATCCCGATCCTCTTTTAATGCAAGCTTAACATTAGGAATTTTAATTTCAGATGAATGTTTTCTTTCTTCAGCTGCACGATATAAAGCAAGAGGGTATTCAAAATTTTCGACCATTTCAAAGTCGAGAATTTGGTCGTCAACTTCTCCGGCATTTATTTTTCCGTTTAAAACCAAGGGGGCATCTTGTGTTCCGCCTCTATGGCTTGGAAGGAATTCTCTCGAAAAATTCAACAAAACATCAAGAAGTAGCATAACTGCAACTTCATCACCATCACAGTCTCTTCTAATGGCTGCATGCATATAAGGACTAGCGTATAAGCCCTGTGCATGAGAAAATCCAATTATTCGACAAATAACGCCTGCACAATTATGGGGGGCCATACAAACACCCAGCTTACCTACTAAGTCTTCTCTGGTCTTCACATTATAGAAAGTATCCTGCTTGTAAAATCTAACAAGTAATTCGTCTATAAATTGTGTTATTCTTATGAAAACATCGTCCGCTTTTTCATCAGTGCTATCCGGAGAACATGGAAGAAGGATATCATGAGGCATTAACTCCAAAATTTGGTCATCATTAAAAAGTTCATTTCCGTAAACATCTTTATCATATCCCAGTTCGCGTAATTTTTTAACACTGACAAAAATTTCTTTTGGCTTGAATGCAACAACCGGCAATTCAGTTGCATCAAATCTGATTGTCCCGTCTTTATTTACCTGCAAATTGGATTTTGCTCTGAGAATTCCCTTGGCAAGATTCTCAATTTGTTTTCCCGAAGAAGATAATCCTCGCACACCTTTAATCAAAGTCGGTTTTTCATTTTCTTTTAAGTTCAATCTCTCTTTGGCTTTTTGAAAATACTTCTTAATATCCAGAATTTTGTTAGAATAAGTTACCGAATTTTTATGTATATCACAGGGAACAAATCTTTTTTCATCGCATTCACGACAATAATACATTTTCCTTGTTCGGCTCCCGCAGTTCTCACAAACAGGATAAATTGTTTCATTCTTGCAGGTTTCGCAAAAACAAGAAGGAAAATCCGCTTTGATACTTCCAACATTCATCGTTTCATAAACACTCCTTAATCTGCCGCCTTCTTTCCCCACAGGAAATAAAATATTGGGACTACCAGTCAACTTTCTAAGTTTAGCTTTTTCGGGTCTGCCCATTCTTGAACCAATAAAGTCCCCTGCCTTGTCTTTAATAATAAGAGGCTTGGAAAGTTCATTAATAATTTGAAGAGGAGGCATAGAACTGAATGAATGGATTCTAGACTCTAATTCTAAAACTTCGGGTACATCTTTTAGTAAAAGCTCATCATTATTCAATATTTCTAAGTTCAATCCAAGATTCAAAAATAAGATTCTGCTCGTCTCTTTATCTAAAACCACATTTTCAAGGGTAACCTCATGTTCCGCACCCAATAATTCAAGAGCTCTTTTTGCAGCTTGGAATCTTTCTCTCTCTGATTTTGCATAAGGAAAAATAATTTTCTTGCTTACCCTTGAACGTTTTATCCATTCAGCTAATGCAATTAATTCATCTTTGGTTATCTGATTCCAAAAAAAGATAAATTTAGGATTAAGGGGAATATCATTTTCTTTGCTTATCTTAATAGCATCATCTAAAGTTAAGGTAAATGGGTTTGTCTTTTTTTCAATTTCAGGATTCTTCTCTCTTAGGTCCAGTTTCCACCATTCTTCTACATATCCGGGTTTGATTAAATTAGCATTTCTATTTGCCAAATCACTAAAAGGAAATAATAAATCTCCAAGATAAATTATTTCTTCAACATTATTGTAAATCTTCTTAGCTTCTTGTGTTGAATTTAATTTCTTCACACTGCCATCAAATAATTTAACAATTGGGCCATCAATATTGTCGCAAACTGTAGCAACCATTCCTTTAGTGGGCTTTTCTATTTTCAATTGTGTCCCCGTTGCTATAAAATTATCTGTTATTGCCATTGTAGCGGGGTGTACTGATGCTGCTGAAAAACCGCTTACCCTTCCACGCCCATATCTAAATCTAAACCCGCCGCTTTTGGAAGGATGTCCAAAGACAGGCCTTCCTGCAACCAAATCTTTGATATAAGTCGGCCTCTTGTCATCTTCAGATTTTACTTCTACTATTGCATTTCTTTTTTCATGAAGTTCAATATACTCTTTCAAAAAATCAAATCCGGTAGAAACAAAACCCTTACTCTTGACTCCTTTCAAAAGCCGGAAACCCTTCGCAGCTTTTTGTGCAAGTCCTTCTGAAAAAATCAGGCACATTCCTCCACGAATGAAATTTGTATCAACCCTTGGAAGATTCTTGTAATTTGAAACTTCCTTGCTTTCAGTAGGTTCTCCTGCAATTTGTATTGGCAAATTTTTAGCGAGAAATTCTATCTCCTCGTCAGTAGGCATATATTGAAGATTTGAAATACGTTCATGATAATCATGATTTTCGGTTACATATCTTTTTACTTCTCCTTCAGTGGGATCATATTTAGCATAGCCAAATAACTCCCTTAAATAATCAATTAACATTAGCACAACACAGGAAGCAGTCGTTCCGGCACTCCTTATTGGTCCGGAAAAATAAGCTGCAAAATATTCTTTTTCATCTTTCGTTTTAAGAAGTTTTAATCCTGTGAAACCTTCGATAGGAGAAGAAACTACGCCAAGAGTTGCATATGCAAAACCTATTCTTATTCCAGCCTCAATGGCTTCAAGCAAAGTAGAAAATTGGCAAAATTTCTGCTTAGAAACTTCTTCGGCAATTTTGAATGCAACAGCAACATCCAGCTTTCCATAATCTTTTTCTAATTCCAGAATTCTTTTTGCAATCCCCGAACCTTCCATCTGCGGATAAATTGTAGATATCAATCCTACAACTTTTTCAGCCATGTTTTTTGCAAGAGGACTTTCAATTTTGTTAATTGGGTCTAACCCCTTCTCTCTCGCAATTTCTGCAACAGAATAAGCCTCCTTTATCTCTTTTTCAAAATCCTTGAAATATTGTAATGTGCTCATGCAACCTTTTCCAAAAGTTTATTTAATTCTCTAAAATCAGAAATCATGGGAATTTTTTTCTGTTTGGCATATTCCTCAAGTCCATGGTGAGGGTTAAATGCAATAGGAGCTCCAACCAATTCAAGACATCCGATGTCCCCAGAAGTATCACCAATGTAACAAGTTTTAGATAGGGGGATTCCAAATAGAGCAGCTGCATTGATTAACAAATCAGATTTATTTTGATAATCAACGTTACTTTCTCCTTTTCCGGTAAATAATCCTGATTTAATTTCCAGGGTTTGTGCAATCCAGTAATCAAAATGGAAATCATCTGCAATTCTTCTTGCAACTAAATCAATTCCTGCGGAAATTATGGCTTTTTTCAATCCATTTGAATTTGCAAAAAATTCTTGAAATCCGGGAGAGTAAGGTATTGGAAATAAGACTTCTTCAGCATCAGACAATTTTTTCCCTTTTAGGATGTTAACTTGAGCTTGAAACCAAGAATGATAATCTTTCTTTCCATAATATTCTTTTACAAAAGAAAACCACTTCGTTCTTTCTTCGTCAGAAAGAAATTCTGTTAAGGCATCCCAACTTGAAGAAAAGTCTCCATGGTTATACTGGACAGCCGTCCCATCCATATCCGTAACTAATAGATTTATACCCATTTTATCTTTCCTCAAAATCAAGAATCTTGACTGCCCCCGTCTTTAAATTTACAATTGGAACCTTACAGAAGTCTGGTTGATTTCCCATTTTCTCTTGGAAAGGGGTTAAGTCTTCCCATGTTGCTCCAGAGATAATTAAAGTATTATTGTAAAAAGTTATTCCACATTTGTGTGTATGCCCCGAAAAGAAAATATCGGGGACCTTGTCTATTACAAGAGGATCTTCATCAAGGGGAAAATATTGGTTTGAAGAATGAGTTGGAGCAAGGTGTCTGTTCATTAAAAGATAAGTCATAATTTTCTCCGGAGCATTTGCTGCACGGGCTTGGATAAGTGAAGGAATATTATCTGCATAATAAAAATATGAAAAACCATGATACATCAGGACATCAATTCCAGAAAATCCATTTTTTCCCCCAATGTTGACCGTGCAGGGATTTGTTGCAAGCATTACATTATCTAAATCATAAAGCGGCCATGCATATTTTTTGTCAAAAAGAGGTTGCGGTTCCATAAGTCTTACACCATCATGATTTCCAGGATTAATTATTATAGTAATATCTTTCCTTATTTTGCCAAACAATTCAGAAATTCCCTTATATTGATCTTCTAAATTTACAACATCAAGATAACTTTCTTGTTCCGGATAAACTCCAACTCCTGCAACAATATCGCCTATGACAAATAAATACTTTATTTTGCTAACTTCAGGGGTATTAGGGATTTTGCCATTAAGGTAATCTATAAATTTATTGAAACTGGTTTTCAAAAATAATTTGCTTCCATAATGAATGTCTCCAATGAATAAGGCATATTCTTCAAAAGGGGATTTTTTTCTTTCGGGCAAAGTTGAATCCGGAAAAATAAAATCATTTGCAAATATTATTTCTTTATTTCCAGAACCAGAAACTCCAATAACAGAATCAAGGGTTATTTCTTCCGCTCTTTTGAATAGTTCTGGTTTATTTTGATTGATTAAAACTCTCACAGTTCCAGTTAAGTCTTCAATAGATAGTAGAAGATTTCCATTTTTTGTTTCTCTCTTATCGGAAACCATTCCAATTATTGAAATCCCCTGCCGGTCTCCGGAAATCTTATTTATTGATACAAGATTTTTCAAATTAGAATGGGTTTGTAAAATAGTTTTCATTTTAGAAAGTCTGTTACGAAAGTAATTTGTAAAACTGTCAACATCCACCTTTTTATTTGAATTTGTAGGGAAGGAGGTAACTTTAACTCCTAAAAGTTTCTTCTCTTCTTTTATTTCAGTCTTAGTTTCAGGTGTAGAAATCTCTTTGGATATTTCCAATTCCAATCCAAGCCGAATTCTTAGTTTTTCAAAGCTCTTTTGTTTATCATCTAGAGTACTTGGAGAACCAAACTGTTTTATGCTTTCAGTAAAAACTTTCTTAGTTATAACTTTTTGATGGGTATTTTCTTTAATTTGTTCTATCATTAATCTAGCTGCATCAAAATCGGTTGCTTCGCTAATCAAATTAAGAACCTCCTTATCTAATAAAATTCCACGATCTAAACAAAAGTTCAAAATTTCTTTTTGGTCCATTTTTAATATAAAAATTGAAGCGATTCTCGAATAATCTCTTTTGCCTTGGCTATAATTTCGTTAGTTATTGCAAGTTTGATTTCTCTCATCCTCCCCCCCCTTCCTTTTGAAATAACCCTTACATTTATGATTCCGAGCATGTCAAATTCTTGAATTATGTCGCTAACTCTTCTCTGAGTCAAAACTTCTAACTTATTTTTTACACAATCTTTGTAATAATTATAAACATCTCCCGTAAAGAGAGGTTCAGAAGACTTATTTCCTGAATTTTTTCTCTGCTCTGTCAATTGGATAATAGAATGTAAAACATACTGGAATTGTTTTGGTTCAGAAGTTATAACATCTAAAATTTTATCTTTTTCAATCTTATTATTTGCTTCATCTATATGTTTTAACAAAATTTTGTTGGAATTTTCTCTTTCAGCCAATTCTCCAGCCACTCTCAGCAAATCTAACGCTCTTCTGGCATCTCCATGCTCTCTAGCAGCATAAGCTGCACATTTAGCGATAACGCCATCCTGTAAAACTTCATCCTTAAATGCAAATTCGGCTCTCTTCTTCAAAATATCCTGTAATTGTAGGGCATTATAGGGTGGAAAGATTATTTCTTCCTCAGAAAGTGAACTTCTTACTCTTGGATCTAATTCATCTAAAAAAGTTAGATTATTGCTGATTCCTACAACACAAATTTGTGTCTTTGAAAGTTCCGAGTTTAACCTTGTCAGATTATATAGAAAATCGCTTGAAATTTTCTTGACAGCTTGATCAATCTCATCTAATACTAAAACCAGAAGTTGTTTCTCAGAGTCTATAATCTTTATGAATCGATTATAAACTGCTTCTGTAGGTAAACCCGTATCGGGAACTTCTCCACCTAATTTTTTTATTAATTCTGCTAAAATTCGATATTCTGTATCAGACACCTTCCTTAATTTGCAATTTAGATATTCAATTCTTAACTTAAAATCTCCATTTCTTGTAAACCTCTTTAGTAATTCATCACTAACAAATTGAATAGAAAGAGTTTTTCCTGTACCCGTTTTACCATAAAGAAATAGGTTGCTGCTCTTTTCGCCTCTTAATACTGGAGCAAGAATAGATGCTATTTGTTTTATTTGTTCTTCCCTATGAGGTATTTCTTCAGGTTGATAATTATTTTGCAAATAAGTTTTATCTTTGAAGATAGTGTTCTTATCGAAAGATTCAAAAATTTTATCTAATTCTAAGGACATCTGTCACACTCTTATTTCCAATGGAAACATTATTTAATTTCATTTTATATACGTGAAAGATTAAATCAATTATATAAAGGATTATAACTACTATAAAAGAAAAACACCAGTGTTTCTAATGGAAAAATAATTTTAATAAAATAATTTAAAATTCTAAAGTTAATAATTAATTATAATAATTTTATAATTTAATCAATAATATATATACTATATAATATATATTTTTTTAAATAAATAATATAATAATAAAATCAATTTTTCTTTTTTAAATACTTCTATTAGAAATGAGGGGGTGGGGGTCCCAATGGATAGAACTTTATAAGAATAAGAAAAGAGTTCTTTCATTCTAAAGAAATATACATTATTTCATAGAAAAGTTTATATATTATTTACTTTTAATTTCCTCATGCAAGAAAAAAATCCTTTTGGAACTATTGTCGGCAAGATGATTGTTACAAAGGAAGGTAAAAGATTAGGATTTGTTAAGGATATAACCTTCGAAACAAGATCTGGTGAGCTTATTAACGTCGTTGTTAAGGATTCTACACCTTATGTAAGGAATTTAAACTTAGAAAGAGCAAATAATAGTGATTTACTCATTCCTTATAACTCTATAATTGCAATAGGCGATTTTGTAATTGTTTCTGAAGAAGATCTCGTTTAAAGTCCTTTTTTTCATCTAAACGACTATCCAAAACTTTAAAAAACATCATTATTACTATTTATCATGAGAGCAATCGGTTTTAATTATAAAAAAATAAGCATAGAAAAATTGCCTTCTAATGATCTTGAAGGTGTAAAAGTTAATGCTAATATAGATATATCTGAAATAAGCTCGGTTAAGCCTGTAGACATCCTAAAATCTAAAGAGGAGCTTGTGGCAGTTCAATTTACTTATGTTGTAAGTTATGATCCTGATTTTGCTAAATTGGTGTTTTCAGGGAACATAATTCTCGAAATTGAACCTAAATTAGCCAAAGAAATTCTTAAATCCTGGAAAGATAAGAAAGAAATGCCAGAAGATTTTAGGGTATTTGTCTTTAATATTATCTTAAGAAAGTCCAATTTAAAGGCTCTTGAATTAGAGGATGAAATGAATTTACCCCTTCATATTCCGATGCCTTCAATCCAAAAAGAAGACATGAAGAGTACAAATTAACGAATAGACTTTTAAAATCAATAAACCTCTTTTTTATTATGAAGATATCTAAAGAAAAGAGGGATAAGATTTCTGAACAAATTTTAGCTTTATTATTCCAAAATTCTCCAAGGTTGCTATTTACCTACCACATTGCTAAAGAAATTGCTCGAGATGAAGAATTTGTCAAGGAACTTTTATTAGATTTGAAAAATAAGGGACTAATATCTGAAGTGAATAAAAATCCCCAAGGAATTTCATATAAAAAAAGAGCTAGGTGGAAATTAAGTGATAAGGCCTATGCTGCTTACAAAAAACATACTTCATCTTAATTAAATTTTTATACTATTAATCGATTCTTCTTAGATGGATCCTCTTAAGGAAGCTTTTAGAAAAATAAAAGAAGATATAGACCTATTGAGAAGTGAGATTTTTTCTTTAAATCAAGAGATTAAGAGGGTAAATGATAAATTAAATCTTAAAGAGATTCCAACACATAACCCTCAAATACCCGCAGAAATTAATGCAAGTCCAACAGATACATCTCCCCTTAAGTCCTTAAAACCCCAAAATATACCTTTTTCCACTGGAAATGAAGGGGTTCCAACAGACAAACAGGCAAACCAACAGGCAAACCAACAGACAGAAATAGGGGTAAATTCTATGGAAAATGCGCTTAAGGTATTAAATTCCCTTGATAGTATAAAGAAGGAAATAAGGCTCAAATTTAAGGATCTTACAGAACAGGAATTCCTGGTATTTTCGACTCT
>Ga0265322_10000600_pt1 | contig 13641 bp, 25 predicted proteins | sample 41222metaG_FD_193584 | JGI IMG/M metagenome (GOLD analysis project Ga0265322, IMG submission 193584) | Rhizosphere microbial communities from Carex aquatilis grown in University of Washington, Seatle, WA, United States - 4-12-22 metaG | ecosystem: Host-associated > Plants > Roots > Rhizosphere...
GAGGCAGAAGTAGGTAACGAATAGACTAAATACACCAAGCATAATGTTGACGGCAACATCTTTGCCTGATGTGGTTGCTAAGTAAAAGTCTGATGCCCCGAAGAAGACATTTAAGAAAAACATCACTCTGAGTAAGAAATACCGCTTCATATATACCTCTTGTTATTTTTATTTAGAATCAGATTTTGGACCATAGTAGAAAACCGGGTGGCTTCCATCAGCAGAGTAAGTCTCGATAGAGCTTGGACAGTGAACTTCTAAATAACCTCGCACAAGGTTTAATACATCCCCATGTTGAAGTTCATGCTTCTCAGTCATCTCTAATATGAGCACTTCGAGGTCTAGCAGTGTCTGTCCGAGTGGTCTAAGCTTAGCCATCTGTGTGCTCCAAAATATGCTTCTCAACCTCTCTATCGAGGATAGTCTTCTCTACAGCGGAGAACATGTTATCCTTAGGTGGCGGTGAATGTTGTTTCTTCATATTCTTATATAGCCAATGTAGCTCTTTATTGGGCAATTCTGCCACTCTTTTATAGTCATCACCTATAGAGCGGAATATATCTACCATCTTGCTAGCCCTTCTCAGTTCAATCTGCTCCGCTATCGCTGCCCAAAAGATGAGGATAACAGAGAGTGGCCACATCGCAGGTACACCATAAGCGAAAAGTGCCACCATCTTCCTATCCTCTATAGGCTCTACTTTTGAATCCTCTACAGAAGAGGCGAACAATAGGGAGCAACTTATAAGTAGGCTAATCAGTAAGTATAAAATTATATATATCATGGGGCGATTATACTAAAATAAATCGATATAATGTGAAGACCATTTAAACCCCATAGCATCTGGACAGTCGACACCATTCCTACAGGAGTCTACTTTAGTGCGCATTTTATTTACCTTAGTGAGTCCGCGGTTAAAAGAAGTGCTCTTCATTAACATTATTGGGTCACTCTCTGAGGAGCAATAGTAGTCTTTGGCACTTAAGTGGTCGTTGTAAATAATAGAGTTAACTTGTAAGCACATAGAGCTATCACTTAGGTTAAAGTCATAGTTGTGAACTTTTCTTTTCTTCTTCATTCTAATAATATCCTCTCAACGTCTTTAGCTAATAACTCTTCAAAATGATCATTTAAATATGAACATGCCGACTCTTTGCTCGCGAAACCACCCAACATAGGGATGTCAGTATTGTCACTCTTTCTCACTATAAAATATAAGTAGATAACTTTACAATCTCTTTTAACTACTCTATACTCGTTTTTCCATGATTTAGACATTAATATTTGAAGATAAAATACTTATCAGTTGGTGTGATTTTGTATAGAGAATTACGAAATTCAACACAACTAGCATCAATGATATCGCCATTAGATACATAAATCTTAACTTGATCATAGGTGATAGCTTTCTGTAACTCTTTTTCGTTAAAAGACAAACTTCGATTCGCTAAGTGTTTAGCTTTTGCTGTTTTATTAAAAACACATGTTGTTACCATATAATTCTCCTGCTTGTTGTTAATCTTATACTTTTATTCCAGGTAGTTTCAGATTCTTTGCCTTATTGCCAGCACATAGAGTCTTCGCCTCTTTCATCACCTTCTTCATAGAGTGGGTATTAGGGTGAGTCTTCATGTTAACCCGTAAGAAATCTGCCCATTCAAACTCCACAAAAGGAGCTTCAACCTTGCTGTAAGCTCCAGCTTCTCTTGCCATCCAAGCAATGCTACGAAACGGGTCATCAGCTAGCCCTTGAATAGTCTGTGGCAGGTATTTAGTGGCATCGTAAGGTCCATTGCCATACTGGTCATATGGGTAAACCCAACCATTCACCTTCATCGTTTTCCAGAAGGCCTCAAGTGAGAAGCGAGAGAGGTCTGCTAACACCTTTACTTCAACTTCTTCTTTACCTACTTCCCACATAGCTCGACAGTGATGGTGATGATCTATGATGTAAAACACTTTCTTAGGTCCAAGAATCACTGGAACCACTTTAGTCTTTAAGTAAGCATTAAGCTGCTTACGACTCATAGCATTCAGGTGAGTCACCTTATGTTGTATCTCTAGCATACCGGCAGAGATCTGTGTTGGCCTTAAGTCTAGTATATTAACTTTAATAGTCATCATACACCTTAACAGCTTTTTTGCCAGCCTCTGTTTTAAGCCACTCAGCGAATATTAAAGCATCGGTGAGGGCTTCTCGCAACGATGTTGCTTCAAAAGCACGAGAAACAGACCCGTAAAATGTCACCTTAAATAAGTCAACTATCTCTGCCTTTTCTGCTTCGTTGATGGGGAGTGAGACAACATAGCCATAACCCGGTGTTGGGTGTTTATACCTAGAGTAGGTCTCAATGTTCACTATGGTTCCAATAGCTATTAACCTCTCTACAATCTCTGAGTATGGGAGAGTGCTTAGTTGAGCTTTAATGTCTAAAAGCAGGGCATCAACTTGAGCGTCTGCCCACATATGCTCAAAACTTTTAGCAGCGCGACTCCCTCTATAGCTTTCACCAACTCCATCGCTCATTTCAATATCCTCTCATCTACTGAGTCTAGTATCTTTTTCTGTACCACAGTTTTATGCTCGTTGAATTTCTTTTTGAACGAGGTATACACTAAATCAATTAGTGCAAAAACACAGCACAATATAAATAGTTCAACAGCCACTACAATTGTACAGTGTGCTATACGATCTATTACAATATACCTCTCATCTGGATTGCTTAACGGCAGCAGTACAAAAACATTAATATAACATGCCAGAAGATACAATATTATACCCTTCCATGGAACTATATCATCTAAAGTTTTGATGGCAACCTTAACTGTCTCAAACATTGAAAGCTTAACTTCTTCTGGCTTCATTTCAATATCTCCTCATCTACAGAGTCTAGTATCTCTCTTTGTAGAGATTCTCTATGTATCCGAAAGTGGTATTTAAAATTAACAAAAAGTTTTATATACGCAATATTAAGTATTAACAGAATCACACCTACACTGATTGACTCCATAACTGGCATAACAACATAACTAAGAAATAGGTCTAAAAGCAATTTATGTATATTACTGAAAAATTCAGTTTTATAGAGAAAAGGTAATATCAGGTAATAATTTAAAGCAACAATAGAGAAATAGGCTAAACATTGTTTCCACGGGGTTGAGGTATCCAATGTTTGTAAGACTACCTTAAGCTTCTGCTCTTTAGTTAATACTACCGCTTCTGGCTTCATACCTGCTCCCGTGGCATTAATAAACCTCTTTCAGCTAGTTCGCCTATAATAGCTTCTTGAACACTATCAGTTCGACTAAATATACCTTGTTCAGATATCTTAAGGATAAACTCAAGCTCATTGCTTGGCAGTTTACAAATTCTGTCTCTATAAGCTTGATCCAGCTCATCACGGTTGGTAACAACATCCCCACCTCGTTCATACACTAAATCCCACCATATGCGGGAGGTTATAGCATTGGAGAGGGTTTTTGCCTTATATTCTTCACTTGATGTCATATCAAAAATCCACCTTTACGCCTACGTAGAATCGGATCTCACCCTCGTCCATTTCAGGGGTTAGATGTAATTTTACATTTTTACCAAAAAGTTTACTGATGTCATCAAGCTTCTCTTGAGCTATCTTTGTGCCTGCGTTCATTAAGTCTAATACAGCTTCCTCTGTAGCGTCATGAGGAGTCGTCACTGTATGTATCGGAGCCACTATATTGTTCATACATTACCTCTTATCTGTTTTAATTTCAGATTCAATACCGAGCAACATAGAGTCAACTTCTAAGTCAATGAGGGCAGCTTTAAGTCTATAAACAAACCCACTGCGGTCACCGTTTGACATCTGTTCCCAATATTTATTAGTTGCTTGCCACCCTGAAGCATATAGAATGCCGTGTATAAAAAGGATATTACCTTTGCTATCTTGGCGCCATCTAGAGTAGTCTAGCTCTTTCCAACGATCATACCTAAACCACCCACTTTTCCATACGGTGATTTCCCAATCGTCTTCGTCTCGCCATCGCACTAGAATGTCGTCTTCAGAGGGTAATTTCATGATGGTGTTTAGAATCGGGATTATAGATAAGTTATATGCTCACACTCATTACACACGAGTACCTCACTATCATCCTCATCAATATCAACTTCAACGTCGTCGCTACCGCAGTTTTCGCATGTTTCGTCCATATTATCTCCCTTCTTTATCTTTATCAGGATCGGTCGGATGTAAATATATATTATCGGGCATAAAGTGCTTCGCTGAGAGGTCATCACAGATCCAATTAGGCTTGCTTATAGCGAGGTGAACGAAGTCAGTGAGGTGAAGAGCCTCAACAGCCGCTTTTGCCCACTGAGCTCCACCTTGACTCCAGACGACTATAGTGAACCCACGGGCCCTAAACTGCTTCAACAACACTATATGCCGCTCATGTGGGAGAGCGGCAATACGGTGAATGCCAGCAGAGCCTGGTGTGCCTATGTCGATGATCTTGTCGCCTTTAGGATTCCACTTTCGCCAATCCCACAGGAGCAGCGTCTCATCGACGTCAAAATATATAATTCTTGTTGAATCTATTGTGATCATGGGGCTTTTATACCCCATGATATTTATTGCTTATTATTGGCTTTTCTTAAGGTCTCTAGGATGAGCTGTAGGTTCTTCTTAAGTGTGGCGGCTTTATCAGTTTCAGGAGTGGCAGATTGAGTTTCTACCGGTGCTACATCGCTGTCGTCAAAAACGTCGATGTACTTCATGAGCCCATCTTCAGCTAAAGTTTGTAGCAGGGTAAGCGAAGCAGTGTCACCCTCTTCTGTAGCTTTCGCTAGCAGGGAGGTATATAGAAGCTCAGGTGAGATATCAGATTTGGCTAGTCGGGCTTTCCAAGCTTTGAGTTTTTTAGGGTCGACATGGTGACGCCCTCGGTTGAGCTTAACGGGCACAGCTCTTAAGTTTGACTTCCCTGACTTACCACTGCCGTATCCGCGACTATTATCCACTCGATCGGGACTTAATTTTTGTCCAGTCTTCTTTTCGGCGGACTTCATCTTACCAACTATATCTTTACGATTGCCACGACCTTTACTTTTGTGACTAGCCGTGCCATTTTCACCATTCTGCCTTCGTAAACTGCCATCGGCCAATGTTTGCGCTCTCTGCCAGTGCCCAGGTTTTTGCTTATCAGCAGCTAATTTATTTAAGTGTTTTCGACATCTTCCACTTGGATTGCTAGAGTTGGCTGAAGCTTTGCCGCATCGCGGGCACGCCTTCGCGAGCTCTTCTAACTCAATAAGTTCAGACTTAGATAATAGATCTAATTCAGACTGTGAGATAACCTCTTCGTCTTCCAATATTGAATCTAACGTTGAGCCAGTATGTGGATTCTTAATGTCGCTCATTTATCGCCTTTTGTAAACTATCTTTTATAAAGTTATCTAGGTCCTTCTTCATTGTATAAGGTATTCTGATTAACTTTACTCCCAACTCTAGACATAATCTATCTTTAATAGCATCCCTACGCTGTCTATCTTTTAGCCCACCATCTCCTTTATCAAAATAACTCTTTTTAAAGTGCTGCTCCCCGTCATATTCAAAAGCCATCTTAAGGGCATCACAATAGCCATCTAATTCTAAGTGAGTATTGGTTTCTGGATTCTTAAACAGTCGCTTTTTAGGCCATTTATGACCAGAAAGTTGCTCTAAAATAGACCTACATTGCTCTTCTGTCTTGAAAAATGTAGCAACACACCCACAATTGGTTGAAACACCATCAAAGAGTGAGTTCCTGTAAACTTCTCTAATAGTGCCACATTCGCATTGACATTGTAGATACGTCGGCCTATCGGCGATACCTATTACAGTCCACTTACTGTAAACATTTCCTATAAAAGATTGATTAAAGGTGATAGACCTGCTTCTAGCACTCTCTTTGCCGAAACAGCCACAGGATTGAGCTGATTTGATTTTAGAGGTTGTTTGTGTGTTTTCAGTGCCACAAATACATCTAACTAGCCATCTAACAGGGGAGTGTGAATGTAAAGCTATCACAGTATATCTGCCAAAAGTCTTACCGACTAAATCTTCTTTTATTGGGTTTACACAATTGATAACTCTACCATATTTAACCATACAGAGAGCATCTCTATTTCTTTTGCCCACTTTAGGATGATCGTGACCAGCTATTACTGTACTTATATTGGTAACCCATTTGCCAAATTCAGGATGGTTGAATGTTGCCTTTTCAGAATACGAAACAAAAGTGTTTTGATCCAGCCAACTAGCCTTATCACCTAAACGACGTAAAATCTCTTCTAGAGATATTTTGGTCGCTTGACCGCATTTAAGACGACCTCGTTTAGGGTGTTCATGACCTTCTGCTACATATTTAGGTAAAGTGAACCACTCACCAAACTCAGGATCTACAAATCTAGCTTTCTTTTTCCAACCAACATAAGTTGAAACATCTAATAAGATTGCTTTATCTTTTAATCTTTCTAATGCGACTTCTACGGATATCATCTCTGGATTATACTGAATTTACATTAAATGTCGTTCTGGAATATCATTTTCATGTGTTTGATTTGTCTTGTCAGTTATATTATAACGCCCTATAAATAGGTTATTAGAATCTTTACATATTTCAGTTATAATATATAGTTTGCGATCTAACGAATAGATAACATTATCTTTAATTTTAAATTTAGGTTCGGTGCTAGACAATGCTCCTGGAAAATATGATGTAGAATAGTCATCATTTTTAGCTCTTTGACCTAATTCACTAGCCATCGATTTAAGTAAATTTTTATATAAAGTGGCATTGCTTATAATATTGCCAGGTCTATGGTGCAGCTCAATATTTAAGGTCTCTGCTGCTCCACTAATTGCTTGATTTTTATGCGCTAGCATTCTATTTATAGATTGCGTAACTTCCATCCATGCTTCATTAATTCCATTAACTTCGTTGCGGAATGGCGGTCCATTTGAAGAAAATAAGAATTTATTACCTAACAATATTCTATAGTCTGCCCACAACGCTTGATCTGGTAAGAATTTAAACCAATAATATAAAAGTGATCCAAACATCAAGGCATTTGTAATAAAAATTGTATTACTTAATATTGTTAAAGCTAAAATAAAGTTACCTAAAGCAATAATACAGTCGATTAGTTCAGGCATAATGTCTCCGTTTTACTGTTTATAGGTTCCATTACATAACACATCTAATGGTTCATACCTCTCAGGAGATCTGTCGTAGAGATGCCATTGACATTTATGTGTACTTAAATCACAATTGACATATTCACCGTTGCCACCATTTCCAAATTTATTGATAGCTAATTGTGAATCTTCTAATTTTTCAAAACTTAATTTAGGAGTTCTATAACCTATTCGCCACACTAATTCTATTCTTTTTAAAGGGTCTCCATTCAATTGGGCTTCAACACACGAATAAATCTCACCTAATTTAAAATAATCTGTTTTATACTGTCTTCCAGTTTTTTCGCAAGTCATAGTCATTTTATAATAATCTGAGTCTTCCTGATAAGTCGTTCGATATTTAGCTAAATATTTCTGCGTTTCCTCAGAAAAAGGTTTCCAACCTTTTGATTGGACATATTTTATAGCTATATCAAATCTTTTTTCAGCTTTTTTCTCTTCAATAGAATCTTTTCGATATAAATGCTCTTCTGTTGAGCATTCAGAACTAAAATCAAAAGTTAATTTAGATGGGTATATAGTCTCGTCTGTTTCAACTTGTTTATTTTTAAAAAACACACAGGTAGTAACCGCTAATGCTGCTGCTATGCCAATTACCTTTGCTGCTGCTATGCCAATTACCTTCTTCATACACCCTCAATTCTATTGAATATTTATAATTTCAGAATCTCACCACTTATGCCCAACTAGGTCTCTGTCGAGTAGTCCACTTTGGCGGACGCTTATCGTTGTTCCACTTATCTTTAAGGGTAAGTTTATAAGCATCGAATACACCTATATCTTTATAAGCACTACAGTTGACGAATGGTGTAAGCTCACCTGGAGGCATAAGGTTACACCCACTGCTTAAAGTATTAAATATGTCGTAGGATTTATGTCCTTTACCGGTGCGAAGTCGACGTTCCTCTACTAAGGCACTCATATAGCTGAGTAGCCATCGATAGTTGGCCCCTGTCTCGCGTGCCCATATAGCACACGGGTGATTGGCGTGTGTCACCTTATAGATGTCGTCACTGGCATATCCGCATACTCGCATGGCCGTGCTAAGCAACTGTGCTGTCTCGATAATCATCTTGTTTAGACGTAAATCGTCAAGCGCTTGCGCACACTCATGTATATCAGGACTCACTACAAAAATGTTCACGCACTATGTTCCTTTGTTATACGAGGAGATTATACAAATATTATTTCAGGATAGGTTATGGGAGTGAAGCAGTGTCAGGTGTTACGGCCAGGCATAAACTACCTTTTTAGTATCTAATTCAACAGCGACTAAAGGCGCTTTCATAGAACAACCAGCACCACAATCTAAATAGTAATGGTGAGGATAGAATCTTGGGGTCATTATACCCTTACGAAGCTGATGAATGTGGCCTGATATTCCAATTATGCCGTTCCCATGGTCCCTTGCTACACCCTGCTCGTCACTGTTATAAGTCCAAGTGAGTTCTTCAGGCGTGAAAGGTTGATCTCTGTTCACTACCAACCTATACGACTCCCTCGGAACTGGGGCATGTGAAAACCAATATCCTGGCTCTTCGTGCTTAAGTGGCAAATAAGCCAGCCATATAAGGTGTTCTTGAGTCATATTGCTGTGGCCAACTCTTTTATAAGAGTCCTCTGTTTGATACCCACCATTGGAGAACCATAAGTGGGCATCGTGGGCTAGTTTGCCTCTGCCGTAATATAAAACACACATACCCTCATGATTGCCAAGTAGTGCTATAACATTCATAGGGTGCGCTTCTTGAAGGTTCTTGATACACTCTATAACCCCGTAGGAGTCGGGACCTCTGTCAATCATGTCGCCTAAAAATATAAGTTTATCAATAGTGAGATCCAGTTTCTCTTGAGTAAAAAGAAGCTCTAAAAGCTTTTCTAATAAGTCTAAACGTCCGTGAATATCTGGAACAGCAAATAACCTACCCACCTACTGGACTTCCTTACACACTGGGATTTGACCTTCCAACTCTTTAACACCATCCATCATAGCTAGCATATTCATCATGGCATCCTCTTTCAACACATTCTCGAACACTATCTCGACATCACCAACCTTACATAGGTAGTTTGCCTTATGCGAGATGGCAGTGTTTAAGACTACTCTGCTATGTTCTTTGTCAAGTATAGAGTCAAGCATTGAGTTAATTAGTAATACCAACGAAAGTAGAATAATAATTGCAATAAATGTTTTCTTCATGTAACCCCTTATACTAAATTTTGCCTAACACTATCTCTTCAAATATCCTATCTTCATTAAGCAACTGGTCATATAAGTGGTACTGTGCTTCTATGATGTTTTGTTTTTCTTTAGTGGAGGTAGCAGAAGCAGCAGCATAAGCAGCATAATAAGCAGCATTAGCAGCAGCAGCAGCATAAGCAGCGGCATCAGCAGCAGAAGCAGCATTAGCAGCATAAGCAGCATCAGCAGCAGCATAAGCAGCAGCATAAGTAGCATTAGCAGCGGCATCAGCAGCAGCTACCCTACACTCCTCTTTGCTTGCTTTACCCTTTAAATACAACTCAGCTGTATTTATTGCTCGCTTACATACCTCTTTGTGCTTTGTTGGCACTAAGTGAATCACTTGGTTAGCACAGAATATAGCAAACCTAATTTGCTTATGATTGGGCAGTAATTCAAGCTCTATTCTGGTGAGAAGCTCTTTAGACTTTTGTTTATTTTTAGATTTTATCTTTGCCATATACTATTTATCTCTCTAACTTAAAGTCTTTATCGAAGCAATAATTCTCGTAATACCAATTCTCCATAAACTGAATGCCTTTTATAACACCTAATTTGGGAGCAGGATCGGAGTATATTTCTGTCCATATTAACTCCTTAGCATCCCACTCGTAAGCACTACAGCACATAGTTGCTTGATCACTTGTGGTCCAGCCCACTTCCCAAACTTCCAACATCACTGGTCCCATGTAGCATCTTTTATGTAGGCGTTCTTCTTGATTACCTATGTGATCCCATTGATATATCATAGAGAAGGGCCTTTATCATTCTTGCGTTTTAAGAATGGTGACTTATTCACCATAAGAGCGGCCTTATTATCATTATGCCACTTCTTTTTCTCGATGCGATACTCTTCACCATCTATTTTATCCATCCAAATGTTTCCGTTATAATTCCATCCACAGCGCTTGAACAACCTCCTACGGATACTACATCTGATGAAGATCATTAATTCTTACCACTTGGGTCTGGACATTTTACCGTAGTCCCCAGAGCAGCCATTGGGTGGTTTGCTTCTCCCCCACTACTTATGATCCATAGTATAACAGGTGGTTTGTGGCCAGGTCTAAGCCACTTTTCCCACTCTACTTTACCGTAACAGCCATCTGTAATTATGCAACTAAGATCTGGCTTACGAATAAAGATGTCCTGTAGAGTTTGTGTTAAGTCTGTCCCACCGCTCTGAATCATGCTCCTGTCAATCTTTGTACCCATCTTATATTGCTGGCGCCCATACAACTCTGTGTGAAAGAAACTTAAGTTACACTTACGAGCTCCAACTTTCAAGAATTGGTCCGTTATCTCTAAAAAGGTATTCAGCTCCTCAATGCTGATAGAGCCTGAAGTATCTAAGTGAAGCTCAAGTTTAGGCAATGAGCCGACGCGAGTTCCTGGACTTTTGTGAGCAAATCGCTTACTCTTGCGAGTCCAAGTGTGCTCACGGTCATGCCCTGAAGCATGTCTCTTCATAGCTAATAGGATCAACTGTTTATAATTGAGCTCAGCACGTCTTGCTTTAATCTCTTGTAGCAAATCTTTAACTGATCCAGGCAACTCATCATAGCTTAAACGAGATTTCACCATAGCTCGCTTCATCAAGTCCTCAGTGGCATCAAGCATATCTTTCTCGTCACCACTGCCATCCCACATGTGCTCGTCGATGGTGTCTGGCAAATCTTTCGTGTCGGCTCCGCCACCAGCGTTGCCTTTACCTTTCTTAGGTTTGCCTTTACCCTTACCTTTTCCAGGTTTACCATCACCGTCAGCATCTCCGTCTTCGTCGCCATCCCCTTCGCCGTCTTCGTCGTCAGGATCTTCGAAGCGCTTGATGAGGAGTTGATAGTAGTCTTCCATAGGGCGGTTGGTTGGCCAAGGTACTTTATTGCCTTTAGCATCTAAGTCAAAATAGTCGGCGACGTGTATGCCATTGCCAGGGCACATCTCGTTAGAACATGGGCCTTGATGGTTTGGAGTGTTACACTCTTTACAGCCATTTGGGATATCTTTAATGTACTGGTTTATAGACATATCCATAGCGATGTTAAGTAACATTCGTTTGCGAGGTGAAACCTTCATAAACGGAGCGCGCATGGGGTGCTTATGAGTGATATGACTAATTTCGTGCAGGAGAATGGCTTTTCGCATCTTTCCGTCCATCTTTTTAGCAAAAAAGAATGGGTTGATTAGGAGGTCCCACCTACGTTGGTCAGTGTTGAACATCACGCCAGCAGTTGGGATAGTGTGACCATAGGAGATAGTTAGGCTTTGTAAAACAGAGCCAAAGAACGGGTTTGACTTCATAACATCGTAGATGGCTGTAGCCAAACACTGAGTCTTCTCTTCGATAGAGACATACTCTTTCTCCATCAACTCCTGAGTCACTGTAGGTCTTAATCCACGAGCCATAATAAACCCTCCGTTATTTAGATTTAGTATCGGAATATTATTAAGGCTGTTTGAGTATCCACCTTTTAGATCCATAGTCTTCAACTCTATAAAGCTGCCTATCATCGCCGAATAACTTATAGCTAAAAACTCCACCTTTAGCTTGCTCCTCTTCTGAGGGAAATAACTTCAATATCTCAGGCGTATTAACTCGCTGACATCTAGTCCGCCAAACACGAGTGTTAAAGTCAGTATACCAGTAACTGGCAGCTGTGCTCACTGTATCCTCAACGAAGTTCAATGTTGAATAGACGTTCCCACTACCAACTCTATTGTTGGAGTAAGACACTATCCCACCTTTTACTACCTTTAAAAGCTTACTCATTGCTCCAGGAATTATATAGTTTGTATCGCAAGCAAATCTAGCCACCTCAGTGAATCCTTGGTAAGGAGCACGAGTGAACTTTCTAAGCGATATAGCTGCTATTATCTTGCCATCATACTCAAGGCCATATCCTTTGTAAGATAGACCTCCGTCTAAGTGAAACTTATCGTGAAACTCTTTACACTCTTTAGCAGAGAGTGAAACCACTGTAGTTTTTCTAGCTCCAACATTGATCCCATTAGCGACACCAAGTTTGTGAGCTATCATAGACTTGATTAAGTCCTGCTTACAATCCCACTCATCTTCAAATATAGCAAACAACTTAACTCCAGCGTCTTGACACCGCTTCGCTTTAACTACATGCCTGCCTCTTTTATGGTTTGGAGCCGCACTACTGTGCCAATATAGCCCATTGAATTCTATAGCAAACTTCTTCTCAGGGATGTAGATATCTAATTCTAATGGGGCGATAACTTTACGAGTGTCAGTTTCTATGTCGAAACCCAATGATCTTATATAATCTGCTATCTCTCGTTGAGGAGTAGATCTATTTGCTCCTATAAGGTCGTCCATATTGTTGGCTCGTAAAAACTTTAACATAAAAGTGTGACTAAAATCATACTTTTCACACAATCCAGAAACACTTCCTTTTCCGTCTTCTAAATCTTTTATCAATAGAAGAAAATCGTTTGGTCTTTGTATACGGCTTGAGTTTTTTACTACGCTATCTCTGTATGATTGATTTTGCCAACTGCGAGTAGTTTTAGCTGACATTTTCTCTCTATGTCCGTCTGTTTGCCATAAAGCTGTAAAATTAGCAGATATCCTTGCTTTTGCTTCTTCGGTAGAGTTGGCAGCAGATATAGCAGCCCCTATACTGGCATTTTTGACAGGATCAGCCCATGTGGCTTTAGTTCTGTTGCTTGCTTTTTCTTTTCGCTCCGTATCGTTAGCCCAAGACTTTTTATATATCTCTGATGCCGCTTCTTTTCTACCAGGTTTTTCCCATGATGCTTTAACTTTAGCAGATATTAAAGGTCCAGCCGCTTTACCATTAGCTATCATCGTGTCTTTTGCGGCTTCCCATCCTTCTTTTTGCTTTTGCTGGTATGTTGGATCTGCCCAGTTAGCTTTAGATTTAGCACTTAATACAGCTTTCTCTTCTTCTGTTTTAGGTCTTCGCTTAAATGCTTTTCTTTTATTTTTAGGTGGTTCTTCCATGATTTTAATTATACCTAATAAGATTGTGTAGTTAGCAATAAGAAAGCCCCGTAAGCACATGGGGAGGACCAGTGTGCTTACGGGGCGAAGGAGACTATTTACTTGACTTCTCGCCAACTGCGCGAGTGATTTGGATGTTGGACTTTAAGATATCTACAACATCGGGGTGCCGCTTTGTACATTCTTTAAAA
>Ga0265322_10000602_pt1 | contig 13623 bp, 10 predicted proteins | sample 41222metaG_FD_193584 | JGI IMG/M metagenome (GOLD analysis project Ga0265322, IMG submission 193584) | Rhizosphere microbial communities from Carex aquatilis grown in University of Washington, Seatle, WA, United States - 4-12-22 metaG | ecosystem: Host-associated > Plants > Roots > Rhizosphere...
AAGATAATACCATTAGCATTTGACAAACCGAAAATGTTCTTGATATACGGTACTTTATTCTTATTTAGTCCAAGCATTATACCATCCTGTTCTACAGTTAAGAATGGACTAGTAAATGGAAAGAACGCACTCAAAGCTCTTGTTGTAATATTCCTTTTTATTTTTAGTTCATCTTTAGCTATGGGAATCATAGACTTATAAGCAGGAATCTGTCTAAATGTTGGAATACTAGGTACAATCATCAAAGAATTCAACTCAGCTTCTACTTTTTTAGTTAACAAGTCTAGCTCTTCTTTTGTTTTCGCTTTACAATTAATGTATAATGATACATTAAACAATTTCTCAGTACCTTTCTGTAATTCCTCAAGAACTTTTCTAGTATCATTATACTTTATTTCAAGACTAGGATTTATAGACTTCTTTACTTCTTCAGCATATAAATCAGCACGCTGTTTCTCAAGCTCCTTATTTAACATTATCATAGTTGTTTCGATAGAATATGGCTCTATATGGATGCTTATATCAAAATCTTCATTAGATGATATAATCTTATCCAAGAATCCTGACTCTACCATTCTAGGATATCCAGAAGCAACAATTATCCTACAATACTTTTTGTTAACTGTAATATATTCAATATTATCTTTAATCTCGTTTGGAGCAATCAAATACATTAAAGGAGTATTCTTTTCATTAACTAAACTTCTCTCATCAGATATATCATTAAAGAATAAGTATAAGTCGCGTAATATCTGTTTATCCGCAATACGTTTAACTTTTAATCCAATACTTTCTAAACGTTCCTTAGCTACTTGACACTGAATATTAAGATCTGACTTCTTAGGTATAACTAAATAAAAATATCTGTTACGCATCTGATTCTGGACAATATTCTGTTCCAGGAATATTTTAAAATCGTTAAATAGCTCTTTATTTGTAGCATGTTTTTCTAAATTATCTAAGTATGGCGACATATCTAGATTGTGAGTTGTGACTATAAATTGTATTGGAAAATCTAAACTATTTAGAAAACGTTGAAACCCAAAAATTATACCTTCCTGTTCCGGAGCATTCTTTATACTAAAATTCATAGGTATAACTTGTAATATGGCAACATCGACATGACTACGAATAACAGAATCCTCAATTTTAGAAATTTCAATAAAAGATTTCATCTTATTAGAATCAAAAGAGGCAGTACGAAATCTAAAAAAGTAAATTAACTGCTTAATCCAGGTACTAACATCAAAAAATACAAACAACACACCTAAAGTTGCAGGAATTATAGCCAGAATAAATTTAGTAGTTAAATTACCTTTACTAGTCAGAATCATTAAGGTAATAGATCCAAAAAGTAGCGCCCAAGCTAATTGCGTAAAGGTTAATCCAAAAACAATCTTCTCCTTGTGCTGTAATTGTTGCGGAATCTCATAACTCATAAAAAGAAAGAGCGCGAAATAATATAAAAGACAAACTAGGAGAACGTAATACAAAAATTATGTTAACCTTTTATGTGCCCTCGATGTTAGAAAATTGCTTTTCGTATTCTTTCCGTGATAATCTTACAATCACATATTTCTTATCTTCTTCGATTATTTCCATAATATCAGTAAGATAACATTCTTTATATGCTTTGCTAGAAAAAAATCGGAAAATATTCGATAAAACCGTAAATAATTCAGCGGTATAATAATATCAACATTATAACTGTGGTTACTGTGCCACCGAGTATATACATCATAAAAGTAACTAGTTTGTTATAATGTGCTTCAGAAATATCAACGTATAGATGCCATGCTGTTATACCTAAAGTTATTAACATCATAATAAAGAAAAATAGTGTACAATCCAAACCTGTGCCCCATCCCTGGGTAGCTGTACAAAAATTTTGAGCAATAAAATCCGAGATTCCTTCTTTCGTTGGTTCGATTCCAGTAGCCAATCCTATTCCGAAGGGTATTCCTGCTAGTAACCCTTTCCAAAAAGAACTGCCATATCTGTTGTAGGACATAAAAATAGGTAATGTGCAAAAATTTAAAAATTTTCTTGTTTATATCATTGTTGCTATGTATTTTGCTGCTTGTGTTAATTTCTCGCTTCCTCCACTGTTTGCTGTCTTGTGTATTATGTGCACTGTCAATATTACAAATAGCCAGTTTATTATCATGAAACATGTTATCATTACTAATATCTTTACGTTTTGGAATATTGGAATGGTTATCAGCATTGAGCATGCTAGAATTATTATCGCATCTAGAAATGTTATAAATATAAACATTCCTAGGATATTTAGTATTAATTTTCCATAGCTTCTCAATGGCGGAACATAATAGCAGAATATTCCTATAGGTACAAACAATATTCCTGAAGCAACGATCAAATATCTCATTATTAAGAATAGTGAAGTTAACAACAATATTATAACATATAAAATTATAAATAATAATTCTAGTCCAACATTTACAAGATTGTCAGCAGTGAGCATGAAGAAATGCGGATCCGTTAATGATAAAACACTTGACGTCATTCTTGAACCTATTTCGACAACCAATCCGTAAAGATAGAATGATGCTTGAATAAATACAATCATTATTACAGTATTTTTAAGCCATTCTTTAGCCATTTCTCTACGTATAACATCGTGACCGGATGTTAGAAATTGAAATCCCGAATATACAAACAGGATCCCATAAAATAGACTTAAGCAATATATAATTATTGCCCAAATACCATGGAATAAATCAATACTTGGGGCTGATTGTAGCAAATTCTTAACTAGATTCAATAATGGTTCTAACGGTGCATTAAATAGGTTTAGCGCAAAATCATAGATTTTCTGAGGGATACATGTGGCTAGATTGGTTATACCACAATCCTCAGCACTAACTACGGGAATAAACAATAAAAGCATAGCTATCGGTATTAAAGCTTTACCCCAATAATGCTTGATTCCTTTATAGATTAAATAAATAACGAATAAGAACACCAAGATTTTCAATAGTAAATTCAAATTTAAGATATTCGAGTCCGTAATTGTAGGATTTGATTCTTGCGCTGAAAGATTTTTTTGACATGATGTGATTTGCCTTTCGAAGAATGTATGATATTCTAGGGAACAAGTATTTATTGAATTAATGTAGAATATATTTCCGTTTCTGATTAGATTTCTAGATGTAATTGACTCTAGAGGATATGCTGTTAATGTTAAGAAATAATATGGTTTCTTGCTGAAATTTGCTTCATAATAAAATTTCCTATCCTCAAAATATGAATTATCAAATTTTAAAATAATACTCGTTAAATTATCCGCGTCTAATACTCCTTTACTAGTATTGCGATATTCATTAATTATTGTGAACTGTGGAGTGTTAGATTTTATATCATGTTGTACACTTATATTATCTTGAATCTTTACAATATATGGAGTGTATGCTGTTGAACTATATTTACATGTATAACAATAACTATTACATGAACTTCTGCAACACGCCTTTTTCCAGATATAATTATCGGCCTGAAGGTTAACCTGAATAATAGTCTGAGCAGATAAAATAGAAAAGTCATTAGAAACTAGATTTAATATTTTTCCAGAGTTTATTGGCTTGTTATCTATTAACCAATTTATGCTAGATTGTTCGCTAGATTTCGAATAAATTATCTGACAAGTTCTACCAGTGACTTTTTTATTATCATTATAATTAGCAGGCAAAACTAAGTTATAACTATATTCTGCACGTGCATTAATACTTTCAGGAACATATAAAGAATTATTAAAGTACACTGACGGATTAATATACAAGATGCTAATCCAAGCATTTTGTATAATGCCTTGAGTATATTTTGGAGTAGTATTAGGAGCATTCGTAACTACGATTTTAGAATTGTATGCATTAATGAAATCATAATTCGGAAATGAACTATTTTTATAAATAACATTAGCTATTAAATTCTCATTAACAGAATTAAGTTCAATGCAGTTCTGTTGATCTACACCAACAAACTTACATTCATACGCGTAACTATTAGAAACTAAAAATAATAAAAAAAAGAAAAAAATTATAGACTTCATTGTGTTAAATAAGAGACTATTAAAGGCGCAACCCAAATAATAATCAATCCTATCACAATATATGTAGCCATCGTCTTTGCAGACTCTCTCTTAGCCTGATCACTACCACTAGTTATGAAGGTAATTCCAGCAAATACTAAGAACAATACTGCTACTACAGTTGCTGCATATTTGACAAAATTATATACCTTCATTACAGGCTCTAATATCTGGTCGAAAGTCTGCTGATCCTGAGTCGATACTGCGCTATTGAAATCTGCAGCTAAAACCACAGGCATCGCAAGTAATAATACCAACAAAATCAGCGTTTTTTGCATTTTTTATACCCCCGTGCCTTAAGGCACATATTTCTAACGTCTAAAAAATTCTCAATACTACTATACTTCCACTCAATAAAATCAAAACAAGAATTACACAACAAAGTTTCTTTCAATTCCAAAATTTTACCACAAAGCATACAAAACATGAATATCACCAAAAAGAACAAGACCGAGAAGACTAAAAAGGCAAACTAGGAGAACGTAATACAGAAAAAACTTTATAAAGGTAGATGTTACAGTATTCTTGTGAAAACCGAAATTAAAGGACAGTTGTTTGTACAGCACCTTGAAGGATTATCACGAAACACTATAGAAAACTATCAACCCGTTATTCAGAATTTTATTAAAGGAAAACACGGAATTTATGCACTATATAAAAAAGATAAATTAGTTTATGTAGGATTAGCTTCCAATCTTCGTTCTCGACTTAATAATCATCTACGAGATCGTCACAAAAATACATGGGATAAATTCAGCGTTTATCTAACAAAAGATGCAAACCATATGAGAGAGTTAGAGGCGCTTCTGATACACATAGTAAAACCTGAAGAGAATCGTCAAAAAGGCAATTTTAAAACATCGGAGAATCTCAAATTAAAATTTATGCAAGAAGTGCGAAAATATCAAAGTCGAGAGCGCAATACATTCTTTGGTAATGATACCTTGCAAAATACTGAAAACAACACAAATACTCATGGAGCTCCTGCATTAAAAGGCTTTTTTAAGAATAGAAAACTAATTAAATACACATTCAAGAATGTTGAGCATACTGCAATTGTTCTCAACAGTGGAAAGATCGAATATAAAAATAAAGAATATAATTCTCCGTCATCAGCCACAGTTCCAATTGCTGGTCGAACAATGAATGGATGGACATGCTGGAAGTATAAAACTGATAAAGGTGAATGGGTATATTTAGACTCGCTTAGAAAAAGAAAGTAACTGAACAGACATTATACATGAGCGCGTTTGCACTATAAATAAAATTTATTTATTCTCTTGTTCCAAGTACTCAAAATCACTATTATAATTTAGTGTTTTTTGTGTACTAGAAAGTTTTTCCAGAGCAACACGTATTGCTTCCTTTGACTTATCTATACCTATCCAATGTAATCCAGAATCTTGAGCTGCTTTAAGTGTAGTCCCTGATCCACAAAAACAATCTAATACTATACTGTCAGAATTTGATGATGCGCGTATTAATAGTTTTAACAAATCATAATTTTTCTCCGTTGGATATGATGGATTTTGAGAATCTTTAAATTCCAAAATATCTTGTATGATTTTTCCTTTGTGTTCATCAGCATAAATTATTTTTCTTGGAACACCTGTTTTAGACCATTCTATAAGTCCCGTTTCATCTAATTTATCTAACTCTGCAGGTGAACTCCTCCAATGTCTACCTTTTGGAGGATTCATGCCTCTCCATATTTTACCTGTAGGACCGTCCCTAGTTTCTCCAGGAGCATGTACAGGTACAGTAGTATATCTTCTGCCTTCTTTGTCTATTTTTTTAAATAATCTTTCTGTATCTTTAGCAGATAAAGTTTCTTTAGGACTATTCCATATGTGATTACCTGTTTTTGAGTAAAATAATATCATATCTTTTACATTTCCGTATGATCGTCTCTCAAAATTTTTTGGATTACATTTTATCCTAGCAAGATCGCTCAAAAACATTTCTTTTCCAAATACTTCATCCATTAATATTTTTATATAATGTCCTATTTTATAGTCTATATGAAAATATATTGATCCCTTATCTGATAATAATTCTCTTAATAGAATTAATCTCTCTCTAATAAACTCTAAATATTCCGGACCAATCATAGAATCATCATAAGCAAGGTTATCTTTATGACTCTTGCTAACGGAGTTGGCTTTATCTTTACTTATTCTAAAAGTACCATTAGTAGCAAATGGAGGATCAATATAAACCAAATCAATTTTACCTTTAAGCTTCATATGATGTAAGAGATAATTTAGCACTTCAATGTTTTCTCCTAATATCAATTTGGACTTGGCTTCGGATGATCCTTTAATAGAAATTAACGTACAATTTTTGATATTGTCCAAGATTGCATCTTCCGTTTTCTTACCTTCGTAACTTAAAATCATTTTTTCCTCTATACCGAATACAAAAATTCTCTTAGAACTAAAGCGCTCATTATGTAGTGATCTTTATATGTTACAGTAATATCTCTGTACATCTTATTATTTCCTTTGATATATACTACACCATCAAGTATAGCTATTTTTATAGCTTTTACACCTTCTGTTTGGATTGTACTCATTGCATCAGAGAATTGAGCATTTTGATGACCTCCGAAATCTGTTAGAAATTTTGCTTCACCAATAATATATTTTCCATTAAATTTAGCAATAAAATCTAAACCTTTTACTCGATGGTATCCTAAATGATCTCTGGCAAAGTCCATCATTTCTTTATCACTAGCATCTAAAATAGCATTTCCTTTTGCTGCTAGAAATTGATCGTGTTTCAAAACTGGTGCTCCAAGCGTACCTTTAGCTATCCATCTCTTGAATAAAGGACCAATTTGTCTGTTAGTTTCTTTGGGTTCTGAACATCTATTATATATTGTAGTTAGTCCCATTTCTGTTAATCTACCACATAAACGATTTACGGTTTCAGGGTTTCTATCTATGGATGCTTTGTCTCTCTTTAAATATGCAACATAAGAATCTTTAATTGGAAATAAGTTTAATGATAATAGTAGTTTCAATAGTTGCTGATTATCTCTTTCATTAAACGCTTTTTCAATAGCTTTCCAAGCGGTTTTATCAACTTCTCTTATTCCTTCCGGTATAGTTGGATATATCTTGAAAAGTTCGTCCAAATAGTTCCTCTGGTTAGCAAATTGAATGCTTAAATCAGTCCAATGATTCATTTTTTTACCTCTGTATAAAGCGATGCTCCATCTATATTGGGGCAATTCTTTATCTTTATAAAATTTTCCAATCTTTTTGTGTCCGATTATTTTGTATTTTCTAAGATTTTTTTAATATGCTTAGCCCAAGCCATTCCTACTAAAACAGGAACGGCATTTCCTACTTGTATATAATAATCTCTTATATTAGTAGAGAAAAATTTGTAATTATCTGGAAAAGATTGTAAACGTATGCCTTCTCTAAGAGTAATTGTTCTATCTTCTTTGTAATGAATGTTGCATCCAATTCCTGGTTTATCAAAGAATGTGTTTAAAGTATACGCAGGCATATTGGGCAAAAGTCTTCCGAATATAGTTGTTCTACCTCCTGTCTTTTTAAACTTCAACAACCTAGACGTACAGAGAGAATCAGGAATACTGGTATAATTTTCACCTGGTTTAACATACGGAATCATAATTCGTTCTTTTTCACTTAATGTGGAAATCATTTGCAAAGTTATTTTTTTAGATTCGTCTCTTACAAATTTTAAAAAATCATTATCCGCTTTTTTTGTAAACTCAACCACGCCATTTTGAGTCGGCGTTGATAAGTCAGATATAGCATCAAATACTGATACCCATTTTTTTAGGTCTTTGCCTTTCTCCGAATGTGTTGCAGGAGGAACACTTATAGTGGCATTAAAGTTGTTGCCAATAATAAATAAACGTTTTCGTCTTTGAGGTACCCCATAATCCGCCGCATTCAAAATGTGAACATCCACGCTATAACCTAGTTTCTTGAATGCCACTATCAATTTATCTAGTACCTTATTACCGTTGGGTGCTTTAGCTGATAAAATAGTAGGGACGTTCTCGAATAAAAAAATTTTAGGTTTTATATTATTTATAACTTCTAAGTAATTTCCTACTAACAATGATCGCTTATCCTTCGGATCTCTTTTACCGATGCCTGAAAATCCTTGGCAAGGAGGCCCACCTATTACAACTTCTGCACGTGGTATGTTATCTATGTTAACTTTTAAAATATCTTCACACAGTATATGTGCACCAATATTATATGTGTAACTTTCACATGCAGGTTTTAGTTTATCGTTGGCCCACAATATAGAAAAATTCTCTTTTTTAAAACCGTAATCCAACCCTCCACACCCAGAGAACAAACTAACTATACTATATTTTTTATTAATCATTTTTCGCTCCATTTGCTGCAGTAGAATTTGTGTCCGCAGTATCTGCATGGTTCGTCTTCTTTTTTTGGTATGAATTCGTTTTCGTAGTCGTGCATTATTGCTTTTGCTGTGTTTACTAATTCTTTTTTTACTTCTGATATTTTGAATCCTTCGCTTCGTCCTGCTGTTACTTCATCGTCATTTACTGTTCCTTCTAATGGTTTTTCTAATCTTAACATTTCTAGTGTAAGTTTTTTAACGTTTACTCCTAATCTGTCTTTTGCTGCTAGGGCATAGAATCCTAGTTGTAATGCTCGTTTTTTTGGTTTAATATCGCTTTTATCTGTTTTGTAATCAATTATTTCTACGTCTGTCTCATTTATGTAATCAATTCTGTCTGCTATACCGCCAAATTTGAATCCGTCAAGTTCTATGTCTAACCATTTTTCTGTTAATGTTTTTTCGTTATATTTTCCGTTGTTTCTTATCCAGAATACATCGATTAGATTATTTACATCTGTTAAGTCTACTCCTTGCCATTCGTCTTCTGTCGATAACTTTTGTGCTTGTTCTATGAATTGTTCTTTAGTTGTGTATAATTCTTTTACTCCATTTTGTAGGACTTTATGTACGAATGATCCTGTGGATGCTCCACTCCATGCAAAGTCTCCTCTGCCTGGCATTTGGAATATGTGTTTTAATTCGTATCTTTTTGGGCATTCATTATATTCTATTATTGCTGTTGGAGAAAATGTGAAGTTGGTCTTATCGAATTTTAGTCCCGATTTTTTTTGGTGATGATTTATTATGTGATTTTCAAGTTCCTCTTTATCTACTAATTTGTTTAAATCAACATCATACTTTACTATTTCACCTTCTCGTACTGCATGGTATGTGATTAATCTAGATAACAATACTTTAATATCATCTGTATCTAATGATTCTACTAATTGGTTCTTTAGTAATCCTTTATATTGTTCAAATTTGGAGTTGGGCGCAAATATTGTGCTCTTCTCTTCAGTGTCTTGAATAAATTCTATGTCAGGATTTGCTTTATGGTTAATTTCTATTAAGAAGTCTGATTCTTTTGTTGAATCTTCATTGTCATTATATGATTTAGTATATGTTATTGTCAGATTTTTACTAGCACGTGTAAATGCTACATAGCATAGTCTTCTCTCTTCTTCTAATAATGTTTTCTTTTCATAATCTTTTATTTCATCAGTATCTTCTGAATTTAGTTGATTTTTTTCTAGGTATAATTTAATGTCTGGATTTAATTCTTTAGGTATTAATGGTTCGTTTGGTGTTCTTTCAAGTGGGAATCTTTTGTCCGATAGGTTTGTAACTATTACTTTTTCAAATTCTAGACCTTTAACAGCGTGAATAGTCATTAATCTGACTGCATTTACATCTGTTATTTTTGAGGCTTCTACTTCTACACCAATTTTTTCAAGTATTTCTAAATAGTCAATAAATTCTTCTAATCCGATACCGTGCATTTGATGGAAGTTTACTGCAACATCATAAAAACATTTGAGGTTCATTAATCCTTCAATGTTTCTAGCATTTCTTGAATGTGAGAATGCTCTATTAAGTCCTGTTAATTCATAAACATCCAGAATTAGTTCAGGTAAGGGTTTATTTGATTGCTTCATTATTTCTTTTAGCTTCTCAATAATTCTCTTAATAATATTTTTTCCAGCATCGCTTATGTCTAAATGTTCTATCTTTAATATTACAGCATAATCTATTGATTCCTCTTTTCTATTTTTTTTGAGGTATCTTCCAATCTTGATAGCGTCTTCTGGAGTTAATGCATTATGGTAATGGAATAATTCCCACCATGCTTGCTCTCCAGTACCTGTACGCTTTTGTAAATTGTTAAGTATAGATAAATATGCTATTGCAGTGCGTACTTCTGCCTTTTGCATTAAATCAGTTTTACCTGCTGTAATGATTGGTATATTTTTACTTTCTAATGCTTCTCGTATTAGTTTTCCTTGAGCATGAGTTCTGTGTAATACACAAATTTCTTTTAATGCTGTGCCATCTTCTATTTCTTTTTCTACAATCTCAGCTACTTTTCTTGATTCTTCAGCACCATTCTTTAATTCAATAACACTGACTTTAGCACCTTCAACATTCTCAAAATGTTCTATATGCATACAATCATCAGGATTAGGATAATTATTCTTAATTAAAGTACGTGCAGTTCTAAGAACAGTATTTGGCGATCTACGACTCTTATCTAGAGTAAAGATCTCTTCATCTTTGACATCAAATGCTACTTTAAACTCATCAAAACTACCTCTAAAAGAGCCTCTAAAGCCATAAATACTCTGATTAGGATCTCCAACAACAGTAATATTTCTATGACCTTGAGCTAAATGACAGATTAAATCAAATTGTAACTTGTTCGTATCTTGGAATTCATCAACAATAACATACTTGTATTTCTTAGAAACATCATCAGCACCATAAGTATCAAATAATTTTAAGGCCAAGAAATTCAAATCCGAATAATCTAGATATTTTTTGGAACGTTTTAATTCATCGTACTTCTTCCATGCATCAATAAATTCAACATATTTAGTATAATAGGCATAATCCTTCACAAATTGTTTAATAAAATTCTTTCGATCCTTCACTTCCTTCTTTTGTTCCTTAGTATCCTGAGGTCTTAAATGCAAAAGTCTTAATTCAACATCTAAATCATTAGCATAAGCATCTAAATCAGTAATATTACCTGAAAATCTAGTCTTAAAATTAGCTATATGAGATTCAATCTGATCAAGAGATATACCAATATCTTTAGCAGTAGAAATAGATTTAACATAAAGGTCCGCCTTATATGGATCTATTTCTAAATCCATATGCATAATAACTTTAGCATTATCAGGAAGTAAAATAGTAAAATCTGGAGCAACATTAATCAAATGCCCGAACTCCTTTAAAATAAGTGCACAAAACCCATGAAAAGTCTTAACAGTAACGCCAGAAGACATCTTAAGCTCCTCACTAATCTTTTGACTCAAATTATTGGTTGTCTCATTAGAGAAAGTTAAGCAAAGAATATCAGAAGGTTTACAAACATTCGTATTAACCAAACGAACAACTTTCTGTACAATAGTCCAAGTCTTACCAGTACCAGCACCTGCTCTAACTAGGCACGGACCATTCAATTTATCGATTGCTTGTTGTTGAGGATTCATCTTATTGATTCTTGAGTTTTTTCATAGAATGTACTTTGAGAAGCATAGAATGTACTTGTTGTGTCTCAGTATATACATCCGCCACCATTTCTAGAGCATTTTGGGGTTTTGTTAAATCGAATTTTCCACCATCCATATAGGTTTTATCTGCATAATGAGACTTGTGTAAAATACTAATCTGTTTATAATCTTCAGATACTAGCATATTTAAATAACATTCCAATTTCTTCTTCCATTCTTTTTTATGATTTTTTATAAATCTACTCATTTGATATTCAAAAATAAAACTATCATAACTTGCTCCCGTCCTTACTCCTATACCCTTCTTCTTGTTTGCGATTATTCTATAAGCCACAATTCTGAAAAAGTAATCTGGAGAACTATCTGCTAATTTTTTAAAGTATTCTAAAAATCTTTCTTTTAGTTCGCTGTTTTTGAGTATTTGTTTCATCTCATTCTTATGAAAAAGGAGATCTACACCAAAAGATTCTGGAAATATGTATATCGAATAATGTGGAATATGTCTCAGGCTGGTGTTACTTATAGCACCATCATAGAATGCATCCCATACGCTAGTTTTTGGCCTATCCTGAAATTTTAAGTTGTTATCTTTGAACCATTGCTTTTCCTTTAAGTCTATTATTAGTTGCTTAAGAATTCCTTTAGCAGCATCTTCATCGTAGTTCTCATTTTCATTAAAAAAAGGTATTCCGTCAAATCCGTTCAATTTAATCTCCTCCAAATACTTTGAAAAATGATTAGCCAAATAATCTCCTATATTTTTAGGCTTTCTAACTTTTATTTGCCTACACATACTCGAAATGTCTTCCCAATATAACGAGATAATTTCTGCCTTATTATTGAAAAAATCTTTATTATATCTGTCTATTTGATCTTTATCAGAATTCGCATTAACTTTAGCTTCAATCATAATAGCATGAGTGTCATCAATTATTAATCCATCAGGACGATTATCTTTGATATTGCTTTCAAAATTTTTCTCTCTTAAATTATATTTCGAAGTTATTTTGCAGATTACAGGATTACGTACATTTTTCGTTCTATATTTTTCTGTTTTTGATACTTGAAATATAAAATCACAATTATTTTTTAACTGAAACTGCAATTTAAGTAATTTTAGAAACTTCTTTCTAAAATTTAAATTGTTTTTAGCCACTAACAAAAATGCTTTAGTAACATTGTTTTCGTATTCATTATAATTTTCTTCTTCAATTTGTCTACCGAATACATTTAAATTTTTTGATGACATATTTTTAACTCCAGTAATAAATGACCATTTTATCTTATGTTTTTCTTTTTGCTACTTTATTAATTCCCAATTATTCGCGTATTTATCTTTTAGTTTACATAATCTATTCAAATCTACTGTTTTTCGATTGCCCTTAGGATTAATATAAATAAAGTCGCCAGGACAGCTTTTAAAATTATCAAATTCTTTGAATTTTTTAACTAAATCCATTGATGGCACAATGTACACATCAGGATTTCCCTCTAATAGTGTTAAATTGGATATATCTTTATAGGCCACAAAGACTATAAAATGATCTTTGGCAATTAAACAATTTTCAATAGGGAAAGCAGAAGAGGATTTTTTGATACCTTTTACATCAATAGTTAATACTTTACCATTCTTTATAACCATAATATCGACTGACTTTTTATTGCCTAAAGTAAGTGATGCATTTAAACCCTTTCTGTAAAGCATGGAAAGAATATAAAACTCGGAAGCTAAATTAGTATTTTCGTGAATTTCTCCCATTATAACCTCGCTATTTTTCCTGCATCTGTTAATATGAATCCTTTGTCTGTCATTTCTACAAAGTCCATTTGTTTTAATTCATCTATGCTTTTATAGACCATTGCTGAACTTAAGTCTGTTGCTGTTGCTAAATCGGCATATGTTTCTATCTTCTTTTTGTC
>Ga0265322_10000603_pt1 | contig 13621 bp, 13 predicted proteins | sample 41222metaG_FD_193584 | JGI IMG/M metagenome (GOLD analysis project Ga0265322, IMG submission 193584) | Rhizosphere microbial communities from Carex aquatilis grown in University of Washington, Seatle, WA, United States - 4-12-22 metaG | ecosystem: Host-associated > Plants > Roots > Rhizosphere...
AGTAGAGGCGATTTTTTCAATCAAAATGTCTACGATGTTGGTGCCATCAACGAACTTTTGAGCAACTTGAGTGTTAATCCCTCTAAGAAGATCGTTATAGGTAGAATCTTTGGGCGTGAAGAGATCATCTTTAAGCTCTTTGTATGCCGATTTGTCATCAATATTGAATAGCTCGAGCACATAAGCGATCGGAATGGCACCTTTTTGATAAAGGTCCAAAAGGGCTCCGAATACTTCTTGGTTATCTTTTAGCGCTAGTCTAGAAAACGACAGTTTGGGATACAGTAACTTCTTGTTTCCAAACTTATCGATCTCGTAAAAACCTTTTCTACGGGCAACGGGAGCGAACAGATAATTTTCAACAAACTCACTGATGATTTGTCTGAGAAACATGAACTCAGTATTAATGATTTCAAGATTTAAGCGGTTACCAGCGTATGTACCCTCACCCCTTAGAATCTCACTCGTGAACCCGAGGGCGACCATCATACGTTTTTCGGTTTCTTCGTATTCTGAAGTAAGATCCATCAAACGATCGTTAGAGCCGAATTCTTGCCAGTTGATTTCATAGTTGGCGATGATCGAGTAGTCAGGATCCTGAAGCGCTAAATCCACCTGCGAGCGCAAATCTTCGACGTGGAAAGAGGATAGGTTTTCGCCCCAGATAACCCGAGTAGGAGTCATGTGACGCGATGCAATAGAAGTTTGAGCCTGACGAAGCTTTTCCCGGTAAATCATCGTGCCGAGGATAGGGTCCAGTAATGACTGCCCAAGATCGTCGTAATAGCTCCCGCCACGCTTTAAGACGTGAATAAACGAGCCGCTGTTGGGATCGGTATCAAGCGGAATTTTCCCATCTTTCATCGAGTTTTTGATTTCGTCTGGAACGTCATAGAAAGGTTCCTCGACTGAGGAAGCATTTTGTTTCACGTTAACAGGTGGGATAACTTTGACGTCAATTCGATCAGAGAATGGGTAGGTTGTTACTTCAACCGCATCGGGCGGAAGAATGATGATTCGATTCCAACCTTCGTATGATTGGTTTTTGTCATACTTGTCTTTAGGGAGGGGCTCCCCTGATTTTTCAGACATGCTTTTGACTTCTTCATCAAGCATGTTTTGGATCTCTTTATCGAATTCAGAGATGCTCTCCCTTAACAACTTTTCTTTTAGTTTCTCTTCATCTTGATCTTCGATGAAAGGGTATACAACACCATGTAAATAGTAGTCGTATACGAGCTGGCAAATGCGAGGAAAGAGGTTGCAGCGCTTCGCCATCTTCTCAAAAAAATCCAGGATGTACTGGTTTTTCTCAATGTTTTTACCATCGGGAATCGTCAATCTTAATTTTGACATAGGAATAGAAACCTTGAGTTCAAGGGCTCTATTTACAAATTCATCAGCTCCCGCCAAGTAACGGTAAACTGCGCGCTTCTCTTTTAGGTTCTGAGGTTTTTCGAGGAAGTCGGTGGAAAGCTGAAAAGAGAAAATGTTGGTAGCGGAAGACATGATTGTGTCTGCCGCCGAGGTTTTAGATCTCGCTAATAGTGAAGTAGCGTATTTTCTGTTGTTTCTGATTCTTGCAGGGTGAGGGTTTTTGTCAACCTTGATAACCTGCGAACTACGTTTTCTCGCCATTTTCTATCTCTTCTCCCTCTTTCCCGAATGAATCTATTATAGAGAATTTTGCAGGTTTCGGAGTCTTATCAACGACCTGTTTCGCCAACTCCTCTTTTTCCGTGTCTTCCTCAAACAAAGGTTCTGGGTATTTCATGTTACTTAAATTCTTTAACGCGGGTACTGCAGCAGAAAATCTCCTCTGCAATCTGATAAGCTCTGTTCCAGCTGTTCTGATCTTGTAAGAGTTAGAAAAAGATTCGTACTCCTCCGAATCTACCCTCATAAATCTATTCAATTCATTTAGCTCGGAAGATAGTTTATCCATCTCCAGTAAAATTTTTCTGGCAGTTTCATTTACAGTTTTAACGGAACGGTTCGCCATATCTCTGTTGGAAATTTTCATTTAAATCTACCCATTTTTTTAGTGAACACTGAATAGGGGCTATCTTTTTTGTACACTCTTCGCTCAGGAGAAAATCTATGATTTCTTTTTTGATATCTTCCAGCCAATAAATTGGCGGCATGTGTCGCTGCCTGATGTTGTGCGATCGTCGAGTTGTTAAACATGGTTACGTTTTTGTTGAGAAACTGAGTGGCACACCACAAAGCTCTCACGAAACTATCGCATCTATCGTCATGGAACCCCTCGCCTTTAGGAGCTTGCACGATCGTTATATATTTAGATACGTACTGGCTTTCTAGACCGATGATTTCAGAAATAAATGGACCGTATTTTCCCTCTTCAATTATTTTTCCTTCGTGGTCGTCATATAGAATTATAGCTTCGTCGATTATGTTAACTAGGAAGTTGTTATAAATCTCTGAAGCGTTCGTTCTGTTTGAATACATCATCTCAAACTGCGTGAATCCACGCTTCGTAAGATTTTGCATCAAATTAGGACCGGTAAGTTGGTCGAAAAGCCCCTTCTGAATATAGAAATCCTTGCAGAGGCTTTGTATTTTATCAGTAATAGTATCGAAATCTAAGTAGTCGCTGATGAGTTCGGAATCTACAGTTTGATAACTCTGATTCTGATTTTTCTTATCCTTCTTCTCAACCTGCAATGTTACTTGGAGATCCAACTCATATTTAGGAACAACTACTTCGTCGACCAATGTGCCGCTTGCGTTGTAAATAGGTTTTTTGGTTGGTTCGATGTGTAAAATCGAGATCGCTGTAGGGTCGTCTTTTAATCCAACGTCGATACCCATGAAGTATACAGTCTTGGGCGCCCCTCTAAGTTTTGGTTTAAGGGTTGGATTAACACACTTGAGAAGTTGATCCACAGGCATCCAAGACTTAACGGTATCAGAAAATTGGGCGCCGATTTCACAAGCATACACGGCAGGATTTCTACGATGTTTTTCTCTCAGCTCAGAAGAATCAATACCGGGATACATTTCCCAAGTCGGGATTTGGAACATCAGCAGTTTTTCAGATTTGAAAGATTGGTTGTACAGTTCCCAAAGCTTCCCCTGTTTGTTCAATGGAGAGCTGATGTTAATCGTTCTAGCTTCTTTACCAAATGAGAGCGTAGAAGGTGTAACGGCGTCATACACAGCTGCATCTGATTTGTTGGAGGAGTTATCTACGAAGTGCGCCTGCTCATCCATCACAATTACAATGTTCGACATACCTCTCAATCCACGCGCAGAACATGCGGATGCGTGTATGATGATTGAAGGTTTTGAGTATTTGTTTTTCTGTAGATCGTTGGGGCTCTTTAACTTCATGAACTGAACAGTAGGAATGTTCTTGTAACGGTCGAAAAATCTAGAGTTGTCGATAAATCCGGCTGTCTCATTAAACAGAAGCTGAGCCTGATCGGTTGAGGTAGCAACGATAGTAATATAAATTTCTGAGTCGGCACCGATCCCAAAGTATTTTTGAGGATGCCCTTTTCGGATTAACTTGTACGTTTCATATGCAGAAACTACGGCTGACAGTCGAGATTTACCACCTCTACGACCAGCTACTAGAACAAGCTCATTCCGAACCTGGTTAGAAATTTCTTTGATGTTCGTTCGACCCTCATTAAACAGAAACTGAAGGTACTCTTGTTCTGTGAATCTATATCTTTCCTGCTCGTTAAAATGATCTCTAACGATGATGTTTTTCTCTCGAGTATTAAGAGCCAAATTGTAGTAACACTTCAGAATGAACTTTTGAACGGGTCTTAGTTCAGTGGAACCGCCCGCTTTAATATTCATGTTAAGCCCCCAAGGAGCTTCAGAAAAAGTAATGATATCAGATTCGCTTGTATCGTCTTTTCCCTGCTGTTCGATATACCTCGCCGCTAAATTTGCAATACTCATCAGTCTTCTTCAACTTTCTTCATCACACGCTCAGCTTCACCTTCAAAATTTTCTAGATTCTTATGAAGGATGGAGAAGAAAATCTGACCTTGTTCAGGAGATATGCCCTCTGTTTGAGCGATCGAAGTTTGAACAACTTCAAAGAAATAGTCGAATACTGCTGACAGTTTTTTACTCTTCAAGTTTACAGTATTATCTTTTGCCAAATCTTTTTTCGATAGGATCAAATCCGATAACAGTTTAAGAGCAGTACCGTGAGCCTTAATAACTTTTGTAGAATCAAATAAATGACTATCGTTGTGCTCTCGATCAAATTTTAGGGCGGCGTGATCTGCGGCAGCCTCTTCCATAATTTTATCTAGAAGCCCGAACGAGTTAGTAGACCCCTCCTGAATCATTCTCAGAAGAGGATCATTTTGAATGTAATCTTCTTTTTCTTTTCGAAGGCGTTTTGGATCAATTTCCGGCTTATCTTTAGCGACAGGAATATAGGGATTTTTATCAACTTCACGTCTGATAATATCTTCAGCCTTTTTAATTTCATCCGGCTGGTATGTGTCAATGTCAATTTCCGTGAAATTGACCTCTTCCGGCTTTTTGGTAGTCACGCAAATCCTTTTGCTGCGTAAAGACTACCGTTTAAAGGTATTTCTTTACGCTTTCGTCAAACTCAGACGACTGCTCTAGATCAATGCTCAAATCATCGCTCAATTTCGCCACAACCTTGGTTCCGGTTTGTGTAACTGAAGACAATTCAGGCGTCGAAGCAGTTCTAATTCTATTATAGTTTGAATCTGCTTCTTCCTTGGTTTCTGAAGCAGTCTTTGGATTATATCCCTCAAACTCCAAATCAGGAGCTGAGATCACAGGATCGTCTTTTCCGTGAAAGTTTGCAGTAACGTCTCTAGGAGTGCTGCTGAAAGCAACACGCTTCATTACCGATAAAGGGTTCGCTGCCAACTCTTCTTCCTTGTAGGATCCAGCTTTGAGATTTTGCTTCCAAGCTGACAGAGGAATCTCATTTACATTGTTTACAAGCTTACGTCCCAACGCTCTTTGAATAGCTGCGTAGTCAACTTGAAACGGAGTGGAAGCAGTGAGCACGTGAGTTGCTTTAGGGTGTCGGCGAATAAATTCTACCGCTTCGCCTACGTTTTTAAACACGTCAAGTTCTACGAATACGCTGCCCAAGCTACCGACATAATCAGCATATTTTTTGAAAACTTCAGGATACGCGTGATACAAGCTGGAGTATTTTCCCATCACATAATTTTTAAACTCTTCAGCGGCGATACCAGAAGCAAGTTTAAGGCTAAGATCTCGCTCGAGATCTCTCTTTTCTTTGTCTTCGTACGAGGCTGTCGGAGCTTGTGAGGAGCTTGCATAGATCTTCGTCTCATCGTGAAATACGTATGAAGACGCTTCACGGCTGTAAGGAGTATTTGATCCCGACATCGCCGTTTTCAAATCTTCTTTTGAAGCCATTTTTTGGCTGTAATCTATCTTATTTGAAAGAACGAGATGGTTTCTATAGTGATCAAAGGTCTGTTCATTGTAAGGAATTTCATCGACCAAAGCTTTTTTGTAAACTCTGCAGTAGCCGCCACAATTTAACGAGCAGTCGTTGCACGCTGCCATTTTCTTCACGTAAATAGCCAATTTACTGGAATTTTTAATCAGCTCATTTCCAGCTTCGCAACCCTGTACACCGGAAGCAGTCTTGAAAACAGTGGGATCAACGTAAACGCTTCCTAGCAATGGAAACTCGCCAGCAACTTTGATCAGATCATCTTTAGCAGCAATTTTTAGATCTTCCGGAAGGCGATCAATAATCGTTTCTTTGATGTGAGCTAAGGATTTTCCAGCCATCATCTGGCGCTTAACTTCGTTGATAACAACGGCTACTTTGCCCTTTTCCTTGCTATCTTTATTTGGATCAATAGGCTTCGACTCTTTTACCGAAACATCGGGATGCAAATTGCCAAGGGAGTATTGTGCTGCCAACTCAGGCTTCTTATCCCGGTTTAGGTTATCACTAAAAGGAGCATTCACCCTGTCTTCCGCATCAAGCCAGTTGTGATCCGCAATCGCGTCGTTTAAAAATTTGTCTATGCTTTCTTTTGCCATATTTAACCTACTAAGTTTCCGTTAAAATAAACGGCTGATTACAAAATTGCCGTCTTCGTCAGTTTCCAAAGCCCACAAATCTCTCTCACTCTTGTGAACCAACAAATTTTCGCCTACTTTGATGTACTCGTTAAGATCAGCAACCTTGTTTATTTTAGCTGTTTTCTTTACAGATGCTTTTCTAGATTCAAACAATTGGTCTACTGCATCTTCTTGCGCCCATACAAACGTATCGAAAAAATTCATATTCCCTCTTTTACCTCTAGATTGCCCTTCTAATACCGCCAGGTCTTCAGGCATTTTCCCGGTATATGGGGAGGATAAATCTCCTCCAGCCCAGGATGGGTTCTCAGGTCTGTTTTGTTCAAAATTTCTTGGATAACTGAGCAGATGCTGATTTTGAATTTCATTTGAATCCCCGACAGTCGGCTCTAAATATCCATCAGCTATATTCGGATTTTGCGTTGTTTCTCTATCTTGGTAGTAAAACAGATTTCTTTGGGGGTCGCTGACCTCTGCAACCTTCAAAGCTATCTTTGCCGCTACATCCACATACTTAAAATCATTTGCTATATCTTTAAAATATTTGTCGTATTTATACGGATTTATTAGTGAATCAGAATATTCGCGCGCCCACTGCTTCAACGCCTTCCAAATCTTACGCTTGGTCGCAGGTTCTTGCTCATCGTCGTACATTTGGCGTAATGAGCTTGGGTGTAACTTTTTGTAATCCGGAGCTTTATCAGGATCGCCAGGTAACTGTGATTCCGTGGGTGCGCGGTTGAGCATCCCGAAAGGAAGCTGCCCTTCGCCCCACAGCGGTGTTACTTTATTGATATTCCAATCGTACGCCCTTTGAGGCGCAGAGGGATCCGTCATATCAGCAACCAGTTTTTTGCCCTTAGTACCCACCATATGAAGTTGCAATTATTAGGGTTTTATTTTCCTTTTGCGCTTAGCTTTGGGGATCTTAATGTCTTTGTAGTCGCGGTTCTTGTGACTCCATTTTGGTAAGCTAATTTCGTGGAGGATGTTGAAATTTTTCATGATGAGGGAGAAAGCGGCAAAATAGATTTGAACCCACTTCGAATTTTCTTCATCTTCATTGGCTTTTACCTCTTCATTCTTTTTCTCGAGTATCTTTAGGCATTTGATGAAACGGTGCCGAACCCTTGATTGGGTCATGCCAACAATCTCAGCTACCTGTGATTGACAAGTTGTTCGATACAACTCCCACAGAATAATGAGATCCACCTCTTCTTCGATAAGCTTTTTCAGGTCTTCGAATAGTTCGTTTTTGGTGAATTTTGGGATTTCAATGAGAAATTTTAGGCGCTCTCGAGCACGTGCAATACGGTGAGATACTCCCCCTTGAGATAGATTTAAAATTTTGGCGATCTCTTTCTGATCTTTTTTGAGGATGTAATACATTAAAATAAGATCTGCCTCTTTCTTTGGAAGCAGTGCAAGATATGGAGTTACATCGTCTAAGGAATATTTAGAATCTTCAAAATACAAAAGACGGTCTTCATTTGAAAACCGCCCCTCTAACTCATTTGAATTGATAGACTGAACAAAAATAGATCCCGCCATTGTTTTAGGTCCCTCTACGTAATTCGAAAAAGTAGTCATTATTCATCTTCTCTGAAAAAGGTTACAACGTTGCTTTTTTCACCTTCTTCGATGGCGTCAATACTGACTAACGGAACTGACACTTCTATGTTTCGACTTTTTAAACTTGTGATTTGGGCGATGCAGTACTCTTGCTCTTTGAATATCTTTTTTATCTTTGCATTCAGACCCTTATACAAACCGTCGATAATAAGAATATTTTGCCCGATTCTGTATCTGGATTTCTTTTTAATGATCTCTTGGAATTTTTTCTGAATTTTTTCAACGTCAGCGTTCGAAATAAGCTGAACTTCTTTTGTAGTGGGGTTGCTTACTGCCCCCTGAAAGAACTTTGTTTCTGTGAGTTTGTGGTAGGGGAGATCTGGGTGATACTTTAAAAAAAAGTAGCCATCAAAAAAAGGAACGTTCTTCTCAAAGAACTCTTCAGACTTGTAGTAAATAGGAACGAAAATTTCTAGCTTTGGTTTATCAAGGCTCTTTCGAATAACATCAAGCATAGACTGAATATCTTTTTCAGTCTCACCACGAGAATTTAGCTCTAAAGCTACCCAACCAGGATGTTCTTTTTCTGCGGTTGGTTTACGAGCAGCTTTTTTTCTAGCTTTTACTTTTGTTGGTTTTTTAGCCTTCGCTTTTTTTCTAGTTACTTTTCTTCTTTTTATCATTAGATGTGCCCGCACTCGCCACCAAATTCGATATCGGCTTAGGTACTCTTATGAATGCAGAAAAGTTTGATTTTTTTGCTTCGGCGGTATCACCTGGCAAGATCAAGGTATTCACATTCACGCTACTTAACCGCTCACCCTCCGAAACTTTATTTAACTTCTCATTCGGCAAATTCATGATGTCTGCTGGATTTGCCTGAGTAAATCGAGGTTTTTTCGGAAGTACTGGTATGTCGTTGTTTATTATAGTGTTAGCACCAACATTTTGGATGTTGTTATTTATAACTGTAATATGCGGGTAATCTATTTTCAGCAATTCGTCGTTATTGAGGATCCTATTTAGTTCCAGAAACATGTATTTTATGTAGATTCGGTCCAATGGCTTTTGGACTTTCAGTAAGAAGGAAGAAAGCCCTAAAAAATCGAGCCCTGACTTTGCTAACGTGTCTAATAACACCTCGTCAAAATATTTAGTTTCAACGTTTACACCCCTTTTTAGGCTCTCCAAAGTAAGGCAGGTGTCTACCAATTTCTCGAAGGCGGTATCAATATCGTAGCTTTCAAATATATCGTTGAGGTATGTGAAGCACCGCGCGATGTCATCTTTTACGTAAACAAAAGCATTTAAAAACAAATCATTTTTCTTGATTTGGTAGTACTGCTCCACATCCTGAAGCGTGATCTGTTCCCGGTAATTCAAAAAATCGAGGGTATTTAAGGCATCCCGGATGTGAGGTACTGAAACCTTGGCGATCAGCTCGAGGGCAGTCTTTTCCGTTTTGATGCTCTCGGTGTTAGCTATGTGCTCAAGATGGTTATAAAGCTGCTCTCTAGTCACAGCCAGTGATTCAAACCGCCAGCAGCGTGATCTGACGGTACCAATCATCTTATCCGGCTCGTTGGTACAAAAAAGAAAGATATGATGCGTAGAGCCATTCTCTAAGATTTTAAGCAAGGCATTGTAGCCCGCCTTCGTGATGTTGTGAGCTTCGTCTATGTTAGTGATTCGGTACTTAGATGAACCCAGCGAAAAATACTGAGTCTGCTCCCGAAGGTTTCTAATGGATTCCACATCCCCGTTCGAGGCGGCATCAATTTCCACGTAGTTAGGATTTCGCTCTTGATCAAACGAAACGCAACTGTCGCAAACACAGCACGGCTCATTATCTTCAGTACGAGATTCACATAGAACTGCTTTGGCAAAAATCCTGGAAGCGGAGGTTTTTCCCGAGCCAAACGGACCTGTAAAAAGGATCGGGGGGATATTATCAATCCCCCTCTTCAAAACTTCTTTCAGGATCAGCGAATTTTGATTTTGACCTATAAGCTCTTTAAAGGTTTTAGGTCGGTATTTTTTTGATAGCACTGATTATCCCATATTGAAGCAAACTTCGACGAATTGGTAATTGTCCTTATTATAGGAAAGAGATTTTTCGGACACCTTCAAATTGATCTCGCTCTCTTGTACAGAATCCAAAAAATTCAATAAAACTTCACTATTAACTGTAAAAACAAAATTTTCAGCGGAGGCGCACTTGACAGTATCTTTAGTTTTAGCGGTATCAGAAAAAGACGATACTTCCACCTGATTGTCATTCACAGCGAACTTCATTTTTACGCTATGCTTATCCATCGTAGATTTCACAAACTTAACAGTGTCTCGCAGCTCGTCTCGAACGAACGATATATCTCTGCCTGATAGATCCTTCATGTGTTTATCCACGTCTACAAAACAGTTTTCCGGAAGTGGGGACTGAATCATGAAGTTGGGAAATTTAGCGATGATGGAGGAGCTGGTTAAACAAAGGCTCTTGAGCGGTTTGCTTGCAGCCTCATCAACCAGAAACTCAGGTATAACAAAACTTGTGTTTACGTTTTCATCGCATTGAAATTTCTCGAAGATACGCGAGGCGGAGATCGGCGTGGCAGTTTTCAAACACATGCCTTTGTAGCCATCAACTTCTTTTAGATCGCAAAGCAATCCATGCATCTTCTTCATCGTAGGATCTCTACCCAAGGTGAGTGAGGCTCTTTCGATAATTTGCGTCGATTCAAAAGGAATTTGGATCTCAGCACCCTCAAATTGTTCGATAGGTCTGAAATCGGAAGCGCTCGTCGTCTTCAGCTGAGATTCTTTTTTGCCTGATTTCAAGAATAACGATTTATCCTTGTACTCCATCAGGATATCCGCCTCTGATTTGATCTGCTCGAGGCAAGTTACCAGTTTGTCATATACCACTGCGACCCGACCTGGCTCCGCTACAATAGCAACCCCAGTCAAATCATATTCATACTTCACCAGACCGTTCGTAGCGAGTAGCTTAGTACCCTTTTCATCGCTGATGAAACATACATGGTTTTTATAGATGCTATTAGGGTCCAAGCTCATACCGAGGATCGGAGCAATGTGCTTGATGGCTGTCTTGAGGTTTTTGGAATTGATTGTAAGTATCATTTAAGCCTCCACGAACTCGCGCTTGATTCTGTCATTGGACATATCTTTGATGGACTTCCAAAACTCTCTGTTACTTTTTTCATCATTACGAACAGCTTCAAACTCCTGTACCAACCCTTGAAAAAGATCCAAAAATTCTTTGAAAGATCCAGCTCTTTCAAAAATCGCCGCATCTGTGGTTTCGAAGTTCATTTCAGGCATGATTTTCAGTTTTTTGATCGCCCAGCTTCCACGTTGAAGAGTGACTTCGATTTTATGCTCCTCGTCAATCTTATAGCCCATGTCCAAACCGTCGACCAATCGGGAAGCGAGCAAGGAGAAAAACGTTTCCAAAGAAACCGAAGTATCCCCCTTTACAGTAATTGTGGCGTCATCATTGATGAGCTTTACGGTCATAGGGTTCCAGCATCTCGAAGGATTGATTTTAGTCTCCTTGAAGATCCAGGTGAAAAAGGCATTCTGAAAATTCTCTGGAGTGCCTTTCATTTCGGGAACATGTTTAGTTTTTTCTGAAATGGGATCCCAAAGATCAAATTTCACCGTAGGGAGCGCTTTCATAAAAGTTTCTTGGGCTCCTGCTACGATCTTTCCAGATCCGCTACCTACATAGATTAGGTTGTTTCTAGTGTCCCAGATAACTTCATAGTGCTTTTCTTCAGGCTTCGCCTTTAGGTATAGATCGCCTTCGATCTTTTCTTTCAGTAGCTTCTTATCTTCTTTTGTAATTTTGCGGCGCTCGAGCTTTGCCGTTTCTTTCATCTCCGCGAATTGCTCATCGAACAGTCTTTTCGCCAATGCCTTCGAGATCTTTTTTCCGTCATGCCGGATGCCGAAGCCGAGCACGCCCCCGCTTTCCGTTACACCAACCTCAAACAAGTCTTCCATAGAACAAAAGCCAAACGCATCTTGAGCTATAGTGCCCTCGATTACGGGGATTACTTGCTTTTGAACGAGCTTTTTTAGTTCCTGGGCAGTGAGCGACTTATCCTCTTGCCCGACTGTGAAAACTGTAAATGTAGCCGCTTTTTTCAACAAACTCATATCTCAACTCCTTGAAACCGTTTTTCTAATGTCCGTATAAATTTATCACGCCCCAACTTTTTCATGAGGGCGTCTGCATCTTTCTCATGATCGCTGGCGACCACATGAGGAAACAACCTAGCTTGAAATCCTTCTTTGTTTAATTCTTCAACAACGGTTTTTTGCTGTATCAAACCCCATTTATCGAAATCAAAACACAGGTAAATCTTTTTAACGTATCTTCTCAAAAAAATCTTTTGGGTGTCGGTAATTTTGTTCGTCATCAATCCCAATACATTTTTTCTCCAAAGAGAAAAAGCTATAGTCTTAAAAGTTCCCTCGGTAAGAAACACAGTCTCCGTATCAAATATCTCTTGAAGACCTAACTTTGTAAATCCAAAAAAATAATATCTCGATTTCGGGTCGTAGTACTTCGCATGTAACTTTATATCTTTTGTGGTGCGTAACTCAAAACCGGCAGGTTCAAGCCGGTCGTCATAGATAGGGAGAAAAATGGAGTTATCAGAGCCTTTGACAAATCGATACCGCTCCCAATCCGTTACCTTGTAGCGATAGAGCCCTAGATTAAATGGCTCTATGTCTTCGGGGAGGAACCCTCGAGATTTGATGTAATTCTCGAAAACTTCCCCCTTGGCTTTGCAGCGTTTGAACATCTCTTGCATTAACAAGGGATTTTACAGTAACATGTCAAAAGAAAGCAAGGGAACACCGTATTTAGCTAATTCCCCGTTGATGCGATGCAACACATCGTCTTTAATGGACTTTTCCGTGATCTCCACATCCAAGGTTTGCTTGACTCGGTACCAAGCTTCCAGGTCAGAGATTATATCTACCTTCATCTCCGCATACATTTTTTGCGATAGCTCGACAGCCTGCTTAGAATTTTTTGATTTTTTGAGCGATTGGACGATGTGGTTTTGAATATTCATCGCCTTCCAAAAATTTTCGAATTCTTTCATAAAATCATATGTCATGAAACCTCTATAATAGAAGATGCTGAACGAGATTTACACCTGTAAGACGCCTGACTGTGAGAAATACCTATATAACGGTAAAGCCCTTTTAGAGATTATAGTCGGTGATAAAAATTATGCGGTCAACCCGTGCCTACAACACTTTGAGTACGGGTTTGATGAAGATGTAATTGAAACCGTATTACAGACGGATGGTTATCACATAAAAAATCCTGTGGAAGCTCTTTGCCCGCACTGTAAAAACAAAGCTTCGACTATTTCTATTGATTTCGATGTCTACGTAGATAACGCCAAGTTAATGCAAAATCTAGATGATCTAGACGCCAAAGTTAACGAGATGTTAGCTAAATTTGAAGCAAAGCAATAACATGATTGATCCCTACAAAATATTAGGTTTACCCGAAGATGCTCCATTGGATACGATCAAGAAAACTTATCGTGATCTAAGTAAAAAATATCACCCTGATAAGACTTCCGGTAACAAGGAATTTGAAGAGAAGTTCAAGCTAATCTCCGAGGCTTACGACATGCTCAACTCGGAGCAAAAAATCAAACAGTATAAAACTAGAGGCACAAATATCCACTGGGATAATGACTTCGAGCACATGTTTAAGGATTTTTTCACCTTTAGACCTCAAAACCCTTATCAAAAAGCGGCGCATGTCACTATACATGTAAATCTAAATGAAATTTTTCACGGTAATACAAAAGAGTTCAATTACAGGGTAGCGAGCACCTGTAAAAACTGTGGCGGCGTGGGTGGAGTTGAGTTAAATAGCATGGGCAGGGTC
>Ga0265322_10000605_pt1 | contig 13597 bp, 11 predicted proteins | sample 41222metaG_FD_193584 | JGI IMG/M metagenome (GOLD analysis project Ga0265322, IMG submission 193584) | Rhizosphere microbial communities from Carex aquatilis grown in University of Washington, Seatle, WA, United States - 4-12-22 metaG | ecosystem: Host-associated > Plants > Roots > Rhizosphere...
CGGGAATATCCTGTAACCGTGATTCCATCTTACCCGTTCGCCCGATCAATTCACCATTGAGAAATGTTTCATCGAAATCATCAACTTTCCCGAGCAATAAGATTAAGCGCTTATCGAGAAGATCATTGGGAACGCGGAACTTTACCCTGTACCAGGCAAATCCATCGTAATCGGGATATCCCTGGGGTTCCCAGTATGCCGGAACAACAATAGTGTTCCATAGCGCATCATCGTACCGGACATTCTTCCATGCCGGATCGTCTCCAGTCTTAAATTTCCAGCCTGCGACGATCGGCACATCGACGCGCAGGGCATTGATATCTTCATAAACTCCCAGATTACCGCGAATGATTCCGCCGCTGAGTTCATTGTCGTAGACGCGCACCGCAATGACATTATCTCCCGCGGGATTGAGAAACCCTGGAGGAAACGTATATATTCTATTGACATCGTACGCCGTAGAATAATGCGGCGGGAAACTTCCCGTAGTTCCGACAAGATGCCCGTTAAGATATACTTCATCAACATCGTCAATATTTCCCAACTGAAGGGAAAGCGACTTGTCTTTCCAATCCGAAGAAGATCGGAAATGTTTCCGGTACCATGCATAGCCGTCGTATCCCGGGAACCCTTCATCTTCCCACGCAGCGGGCGCATGAATGGATTCCCATTTGCTGTCATCGAAACCCGGTTCGGCACGGTGCATATCGTCGCCGATTTCAAATTTCCATTGACCCCGTAAATCAAAGAGCGGTTTCCAATTCTGAGCGACAGCGAAATTCAGGCCACAGAATGTCAGCAACATCATATTCAACAGGACAAAGATGCTCTTCGAATTCACGACAGATTACTCCTTTCCGGCATCTGCGGTACTGATGAATGTCTTTTGCAGTCTATCCCAAAGCGCTGAAAACAATTCATCCGGTCCTTCGAATTCCATATGAGATTCGCTCACAAACGCAGTCGTATTGCCGAGCAAACCGGAGATCAAATATGCTCTGAATTTCGTTCGGGGATTCGTTGCGCGGAGAGCAAGCGTATCGACTTCTTTTTCAAGTTCCGGAAATCGGCGGTCGGGTAAATAGAGTGCCATTCTGCCGATATGGGCAAGAGCGGATTCAACGACACCGTCATTCGCCGACCGGAGACATGCGAGATAACATTTTGCCACATGATCGATATCGGATTTTTGATGGCTCTCGAAATCCGAGAAATACGCTTGCTGACCTTTTGCCACGCCGATTGTCAACAGTATCAGCATTGCGATGGATAATTTGTGTGTGTTCATGACGTTCTCCTTATTGATAGTGATACAACATCAGTTTCAAACTTCTGGTATATTGTACGACCATCATTTTTCAGAGATGTCGTTTTTTAGTTAAGAATTGTAAAAAATTGTCATCAAACCGGACACCATATTATAAGATAAGTTTATACCCAATTCCGTGAAGTGTGATAATATGCCGCGGATTTGCGGGGGTTGTTTCGATTTTTTGACGCAGTTTGAGAATAAAATTATCGACCGTTCTGGAACTGATCGATTCATCATATCCCCAAACGTTTGTCAGAAGTTGGTCACGACTTACCGTTTGATTCGCATGCTGCCAGAGGAATTTGAGTATTTCGAATTCTTTCGGGGTCATATCAATTGATTTCCCGTTCCGGGAAGCAGAATATGTTGAAAAATCGATATCCAATGTTCCAATTGTAATTGTAGAAACGGTGTCCGTTGCCGATGAAGAATGTTGTCTTCGAAGGATGGCTTTCACCCGCGCTAATAATTCACGCAGACTAAACGGTTTTGTGATATAATCGTCTGCACCCAGTTCCAGTCCGAGCACTTTATCAATTTCTTCCCCTTTAGAGGTCAGCATGATCACCGGCATTGCTCTTCCTTGTTCCCGGCATTTTTTGAGAACATCAAAGCCCGAAAGACGGGGCAGCATGACATCCAGAATCACAAGGTCATATATGTTTTCAACAATCTTCCTGAGACCGGTTTGCCCGTCGCCCACAATTTCGACATCATACCCTTCGAGCTCCAGGTTGTCCTTCAGACCAATCTGCATGGTTGGATCATCTTCAATGACAAGAATTTTTGCCATAATCTTCTCCGTTATTTTGTGTGCCGCAAAGGAAAATACAACCGGAATGTACTTCCCTTGGTCGGCGTGCTTACGACTTCGACGCTTCCCGCATGCGCATCCATGATGTGCTTGACAAGCGTCAGTCCCAAACCGCTCCCCTTTACAGTATGGACAAGACCGGAGGAAACCCTGTAGAACGTTTCAAATATCTTCCGGTGATCTTCCGATGCAATACCGATGCCGTGGTCTTCAATTTCAAGAAAAACGTTCTGTCCTTTTGTACCGGTCGCGATCTTCAAATACTTTTCTTTGTCACTATACTTCACCGCGTTATCGAGAATGTTGATGATCGCCTCGGCGACTGCTTCCCGGTCCGCAACAATCGAAGGAACTTCCGTATCCAATCGAACGATAGGATCGAACCCTTCCGTTTGCAGGTGGAACGCATATGTCTTGAGAACATCCGAAGCGACAAGATTCAGATCGACAGGTTGAAATTGATATTCTTTTTTACCCGCTTCCATTTTTGAAAAATTCAGAATATTGTTCACCAGTCGTGTAAGCCGTTCCGACTCACGGAGGATGATCTCGTAATATTCCTGTTTTTTTCCCTCTATCTTGATTCTTCCCATTTCCAGGGTCTCAGCGAACATACGGATAAGAGCAAGAGGTGTTCGAAGCTCATGGGAAACATTCGAAACAAAATCCGACTTCATGCGGACAAGTTCCATCTCCTTCCGCATTGAACGATACACTATCCATGCACCAACGATCAATATGATATCCAGAGCGATAATGAACGAGAGATTCCTGTAAAAGCGCGACTGGACAAGCTCGTCGGCCGTCGCCCCCTTCAACCGAATACCGAGAAAATAGTTCGGGAGAATCCATAACTCTTTTTGTTGCCTAAGTTCGCTTGCCGGGATCGTCGATGTTTCATACACCGGTTCCGGCATATTTTTTTTAAGAACAGCAAGAACGAATTCGTCACCGGCCGCTTCCCGAAGTTTTGACGAGAGAACCTCCCGGATAAAGACCTGTTCGTCGAGAACGATAACGGCAAGCGTATAATTCTTCGCAGGATCGGTCAGGATAAAAAGGAGAGCCAGCTTCTTGTCTCCGCTGTCGGAGGGGAGTTCGATCGCCTCGATCTTTCGATACTCTTTTTCTTCAAAGCGCACCAACCGTCCAACCGTTTCGGTGTCCGTCCGCAATCTTTCTTCAAGAGCCGAAACTTTCACATCGGAGATCATCGACGTATCCGGCCGCGAATAGTGTTGAAAGCGTACGAACGAACTATCGGAGAGAATAATGGCTTGAAGAGATCGATTGTTCTCCAGGAATCGATCGACGGTTGTTCGCAATTGTCCGGCAGCATATCCGCGATGTTCATTGACAAGAATATTGACCGTACTCGCCCATCCGTTTGCTACATCCCATGCATATTGATTCAAAGAGAACAAAATGGCATCAAGTTGCTGGTGATACATCGAAGCGATAATCCCTTCCGATGTTGTCAGCGTGCTGATCTCATAACCGGAATAAAAGAGTATAGGCAACACGACAATGAAAAACAGAACGAGACCGATTTTATTCATATATATACTTTTTTATATGAAGGTTTACCATAGGGTAGGAACAGTATACGAAGTGATAGAAATATCGCGCCACTACTGGAAGATAAGATTATTTCGAAGAAACTTCAACACGGTATCGTTGCTCCTCGTTGATTCTCCGGAAATACATTTTGCCCGCGGCACTACCGTTGTCGCATATCACTATAACTTCCACTCCAGCTTCTTCAACTTCGGTTTGATGATGAACTGGCAATAGGGCGCCTGTGGGTTGTTGCGATAATAATCCTGATGATAATTTTCCGCAGGATAGAATTTTGTGAGCGGATGAATTTCGGTAACGATGGCCTGCGTAAAATTCTTCTGTGCTTCCTGCTTCGATTGTTCTGCAATGAGCTTTTGCTGTTCATCGTGATAGAAAATGACGGAGCGGTATTGTGTCCCAACATCCGCTCCCTGCCTGTTCAGTGTCGTCGGGTCATGGGCATCCCAGAATAAATCCACCAACTGCCGATAGCTGATCTTCGCCGGATCGAACGAAATTTGTGCAACCTCGGCATGACCGGTTGTGCCGGAGCAAACCTGTTTGTACGTCGGGTTCAGTGTCGTTCCACCGGCATATCCGGCAACGACCGATTGGACGCCCTCAAGCCGTTCAAAAACCGCCTCGACACACCAAAAACACCCGCCCCCGAACGTTGCTAATTCAAAATTGGTCATACAGTTTTCTTTCAAACATAATTATCTTTCAGCAACCAAACAAATTTGCAAAAATCGAACAATCTCTGCAACTTTCTTACACTTTGTTTCGTCTAAACCTATAATCCGTTCACCAACTATTGAACATTTCGTGAAGCTTCATTCTTTCATCATACCGGCAATATTTTTCGCTGCTATAGAATTTTTTTTACCTCCGGTGAGCGTTCATGCTGACGATCAAAGCAAGCTTCCCGATACGACGAAACAGAAAGCTGAAGTTACGGCAGTCAGGGCAACCGAACCGATAACCATCGACGGCAATCTTTCGGAACAAGAATGGCAACGGCCGGGAATTATGCAATTCACGCAACGGGATCCGATCGAAGGCATATCGCCCACGCAAAGAACCGAAGTCTGGGTTGCGTACGATGACGCTGCAATGTATATCGCCGCGCGGATGTACGACACGCACCCCGATTCGATCGTCAGCCGCATCGGCAGGCGTGATGCATCGCTGACTTCCGATTGGTTCTATGTCGGAATCGATTCGTATCACGACAAACTCACCGGTTTTTATTTTGGCGTGTATGCCGGCGGAACAATGACCGACGGAACCTTGTACAATGATTCCTGGGATGATAATACCTGGGACGGTGTGTGGGATGCCGCTACGAAAATCGATGACAAAGGATGGACTGTCGAGATGCGCATTCCCTTTTCCCAGTTACGGTTTACGAAACAGGATCAATATGTTTGGGGGATCAATTTCATTCGCACCATTGCCCGCAACAACGAGCGGGATGATTTTGTGCTCGTTCCGAAAAAAGAAAGCGGTTGGGTTTCGCGGTTTGCCGACTTAACCGGTTTACACGATATTAACCCGCCGCTCAAACTGGAAATCCTTCCGTATGAAGTTTCCACCGGTAAGTTTCTTCTTCGCCAACCCGGCGATCCGTACAATTCCGGACATGATCTTGCGGAAAATTTCGGCGGCGATCTGAAGGCCGGTTTAGGGAGCAATCTTACACTCAACGCGACGATCAATCCTGATTTCGGGCAGGTGGAAGTCGATCCGGCTGTCATCAATCTTACACAATTCGAAACGTACTTCGATGAAAAACGTCCGTTCTTTGTCGAAGGATCGAACTTCTTCAACTTCGGGTCGGGAGGTGCAAACAGCAATTGGGGATTCAATTGGGGATCGCCGACCTTTTTCTACAGCCGGCGGATCGGACGTCCACCGCAAGGAAGCGTTCAGCACACAACGGACGACGGGCTCAACGACATGTTCTACGACATTCCCGATCATACGCCCATTATCGGCGCAGCAAAACTAACGGGAAAAATTTCGGACAGCTGGTCGATCGGTGCGGTACAGGCAGTAACAGCCCGTGAATACGGAAAGACCGACAGTGCCGGCGTGCAATTTTCCGATGTCGTCGAACCCTTAAGTTATTACGGCGTCGTCAGAGGTTTGCATGACTTCGACCAGGGACGGCATGCCATCGGATTTTTCGGAACGCTTGTCGATCGGGATCTGAATCACGATTATCTTCAAAGTAATTTCAACCGGCAAGCTTCGATGGTCGGAATGGACGGTTGGGCAACACTCGACAGCACCGCCATGTGGGTCGTTACCGGTTGGTTCGCCGGGAGCAATCTCCAAGGATCATCCGGTGACATGCTGAACATTCAGGAATCCTCGCTACATTATTACCAGCGACCGGACATCGACTACGTTCACCTGGATTCCAACGCAACATCACTTTCCGGATATGCGGGACGTGTGGCAATCAATAAACAAAAAGGCAACAGTTATTTAAATGCAGCAATCGGAATAATTTCCCCGGGGTTCGATATCAATGACGCGGGTTTTATGTTTCGTACGAACGAGATCAACAGTCATATTGTCCTCGGTTATCAATGGTTTCAACCGGACGGTTTGTTCCGCAGTAAATCGTTTGATATTGCAACGTTTCGTAATTTTGATTTTGGCGGGCGAAAGACCGGAGAAGGAAATTTCCTTTTTTACAACGGGCAATTCATGAATTACTGGTTTCTCAGCGGCAGTATGAGTTATTATCCGGGAACGGTCGATAATCTTAACACTCGTGGCGGACCTGCGATGATGAGTACCAACCAGTATTTTGAAAGTCTTTACATGAATACCGATTCACGGTCAGCATTGGTGTATAGCTTCGGTACGAATCTTGAGCGAAGCGAATCGGGCGGATACCATGTCGAGTTTGATCCCGGTATCGAATGGCATCCGACGGCGGGGCTCAGTATAACGATTTCTCCCGACATCACGCGTGATGTTACCATTGCACAATGGGTCGACAATATTCCCGACCCGACCGCCAAGGCAACGTACGGAACGCGGTATGTTTTCGGCAAGCTGGATTATCGCAGCGTATCATCCGATATACGGATCGATTGGACATTCACCCCAAAACTGACATTGCAGATTTACATGCAGCCGTTGATCGGCGTCGGAACGTATTCCGAATTCAAAGAGTTAAAGCAACCGGGAACGTACACATTCAACAATTATGGCGAAAACGGTTCGGCAATATCGTACAATGACAACACCGGCGAATATCTTTTTTCTCCTGCCGGCGCACCCTCTTTTACAATTGCTAATCCCGACTTCAATTCTAAATCGCTTAAGGTCAATGCAATTCTTCGGTGGGAATATTCTCCCGGATCGACGCTGTATTTCGTCTGGACCCAGCTCCGGAATAATTATGATGATCCGGGAAATTTCAATTTCAACAGAGACTTCGGAAATCTATTCTCACGTCAGGGCGGGGATAACGTGTTCCTTGTAAAGGCAAGCTACTGGTGGAACCCCTGATAAAGAAAAAAATTACTGTGTATCGTGCTCGGACATTGTGGGGGGCAACTTCAATTGAAAAATGTCACCTTTTTTCGATTGAAAAAGTTCGCCGTGTTTTTGTGCGAAGTGCAGAACGTAACTGATGTCTTCCTGCTGGATATGATCGAGAATCGTGAATAAGACCGATTCGTTGATGCCGGGATATTGAACGGCATACGCTTTAATGATTTTCAGCAGTTCGCGATATTTCGGATCTTCTTTTGCAAACTCCGAAAAATCCTCTTCAGCAGCACGAAGATTTTCAACGAAGGCTGGTTGTTGCACCGTCGCTTCATACCACGACTGAACGCTGTTACGGTACGCGAACCGGGCGATATCCCGGTCTCCTTTTTCTGCGCTCTGCCGGGCAACGTAGTGAAAAAATTCCGCCGCTTCTCTTGCCGTCGGTTTTATCATATGAAATTTGTAAGATTGTTATTACCTGTTATGGACCATCATGTGCGGGAACGGTACATGATGGAGACAAGGAACTACCCACAAGGTACATCCTTCCCCAATTAAACGACGTGCGGCAGATCAAACATTTCACTTTTTACGTGATTGGTTGGAACAAGGAAAAGGAAGTAAAACGGGAATCATTGTATATGATTTTCGAACGATAAAAAATCCCGCGCAGGATACAGGCCCGACGCGGGAGACACCGGTGGTACCGAAAATCAGTCCCGAACGAAAATAATTATTTAGGCTTCGACTTAAAGCTCGCGAGCGCCCGGTCAAGTGTTTCGTACGTATCGAACACTTTCACAAGCTGTGTCATGACGAAGAGGTTCTGCACTTTTCCTTCAACGCGGGCAAGACGAAGATCCCCGCCGGCATTGCGCATGGTAGTCAACGCGGAAATCAATGTTCCCAATCCGGAACTATTCATGTAATTGACTCCGCCGAGATCGATGACAATCCGTTTCACTTCGTCGTTGACAAGACTGTGAATCTTTTCCCGAATTGTGGTCGTATCCGGTTCGCCAAGGAGATCGCCTTTTAACGTAATAACGGCAACATCATTCTCCATTTTTTCTTTGATTTGCATAGCAATCCCTGAAAGGTTAGAAATGACTTGTTAAGAATAACTGTTAATCATACAAAAGTCTTTACAAAAAGTCAACTTATCACCCCTTTTTCCATAAAATATTTCACAGAAATCTTTCCGGCGGGGAACCGGAATATATGGATCAATGTTCAATATTATGAAAGCTCATTCGACCTATGGTGGTTTGTGAGAAGATAGATTCGATACGAGGTGAAGAAGAATGAGTTTTTTGCCGCTGCAAGAGATTTGCAGCGGTTTTTTTTTACCGCAAAAGGCCGCCCGTGGGAAAATCCTACCCGCGAAATGTCGTTGCTTCTAAGGCATTTTTCTCGTATATTTTAAGATATTTCATTTCCACTACTTTTTTCAAAGGATTTATACCGTTATGCCTTTAATGACCAAAATTCGCGAAAGCTTAGGAACATTCTTTTTGGTTTTCTCCGTCTTATTCGTCGTCTACATGGTACTCGATTGGGGAATGGATATTACCGGACGACGCCGGGGCGATCGCACGCAATCACAGGAAATTGGAAAAGTCAACGGCCACGAAATTTTCGTCAAAGATTTTTCGGATCTCGTCCGCCGTGCCGCCGATAACCAGAAGTCTCAAACCGGTTCCGAACCCGACGAAGATCAGTTGAAGAATATCCGCGAGCAGGTTTGGAATCAATTGGTTGACGATATATTGTATGAGGATCAGATTAAGCGGTTAGGCATTACCGTCACCGATCAGGAAATTATCGACTGGGTACGCGGCAACGATCCGCCGGCATTTTTGAAACAGCAATTTACAGATTCAACCGGTACATTCAACCGGCAGGCATACGATGCGACCATCATGGACCCGAAAAACAAGGCGATCATGGTGAGTATCGAGTCCAGTCTCCGGAAACAACGGGAACGGGAAAAACTGCAAAGCCTCGTTACCACAAGCATCCAGACGGATGAAACTGAAATTCGCCAGCGCTTTATCGATCAAAATGTAAAATTCAATGCCGGCTTTCTCTATTTCGATCCGAACGTTTTTGTGAAAGACGATGACGTTAAAGTAACGGATGACGACCTCAGACGATTTTATAACGAACATTCCGACGAGTTTAAAGTCGAGGCGACCCGCAAACTCAAATACATTATGTTCAGCAATGCACCGTCACACGGCGACTCTGAAAGTGTTGTCTCCGCACTCGACGATGTTCAAAAACGTGTAACCGAAGGCGCTGATTTTCTCGACCTCGCAAAACAGGAATCCGAAACGCCGGTCTCCGATACATACTATAAACACGGCGATCTCCCGCAGGATCAGGAAAATGCAATCTTCGCCGCGAAGGATGGAGAGATTCTCGGTCCGATACAAACGCTCGACGGTTATCATCTTATCAAGGTTCTCGATTTTCGCAACGGATCGAATACGGCAGTTCATGCAAGTCACATTCTTATCAGCATCCAGAACAATGACAGTGTCACCGCTTTAAAACAGGCGAAAGATGTTTTGGCACAGGCAAAGAGCGGAAAAGATTTTGCCGCACTTGCCAAGCAGTACTCCAAAGATCCCGGATCAGCGGCACGGGGCGGCGATGTTGGCTGGTTCGGCAAGGGAAAGATGGTGCCACCGTTTGAACAAGCGGCATTTAAAGCCGGTGCCGGTCAAATCGTGGGACCCGTCCGGACACAGTTCGGATATCACATCATCAAGGTTCTTGCCAAGGACAGCCGCGAGGTAAAAATCGCTGACCTCCACATGGCCGTTCACATGAGTTCACAAACACAGGGCGACATTTCCCAGCGTGCGCAGGATTTTATCTATCTGGCAAAACAGGGTTCATTCGAGAAAGAAGCCGAACAGAGTAAATACAGGGTGCAGGAAACTCTTCCGTTCCAGAAGGATGCGGTTGTTCCCGGATTTGGTTTGAACAACACGATCAATAAATTTGCCTTCAATAATAAATCCGGTTCCATCAGCGATCCGATCACGGTCCAAAACGGTCTGGCGGTACTCATGGTTTCCGAAGTCAAGGAAGCAGGCATGCGGTCGTTTGACGAAGTAAAATCCACGTTGGATGCCAGGGTCAAACGGGATAAAAAAATGGAAAAAACAAAAACGATGGTTGCCGGCATGCGGCAATCTCTTGCCAAAGGCGATAGTCTCGGAAAAATTATATTGACGCATACAGGTATTTCGGCTGTTCAGCATTGTAACGATGTGACGTTGGGTGGATTTATTCCCGGCGTCGGAAGAGATTTGAGTTTCATCGGAACGTTAAGTCAGATACAACCCGGCGAAATTTCACAGCCGGTGGAAAGCCAGCGCGGTATTTATCTCATTCAATTGCAGAATAAAACACCGTTCGATTCATCTGCCTATACGACACAGCACGAGACATTACGATCGCAGGTGTTGACGGAAAAACGGAATCGCGTCCTGTCCGAATGGACCGAGGATTTAAAAAAGAAAGCGGATATCGTCGATAACCGCGATACGTTTTATCGCGAGTAAGACACTTCGATAAAAAAGTTATTCGAACACACGGTTCGGATTGATTGCCTTTCCATTCGATATGGCAATCGGGCGAAATTGTTTTCCATTGACATCGTGATCAATCTTCACTCTGGAATTATCTCTTAACGATAATGGCAGACGATCGTCGACATCTTGTTTACCTCACCGGCTTCATGGGAAGCGGCAAAAGCACTATCGCACCGATCCTTGCAAACACCCTCGGCTACCGGCACATCGATATCGATAAAGAGATTGAGAAAATCACGGGGAAAAAAGTCTCGGAGATTTTTTCCGATTTGGGTGAACCGTACTTCCGGAGTGCGGAATCTTCCATTCTTCACGAAGCCAGCGCACAATCAGGATGCGTCGTCTCACTCGGCGGCGGAACGATAGCCAGCGAAACAAATCTGCATCTCATAAAATCGACCGGCATTCTGATTTATCTGAAAGTCGGACCGGAACAGATTTTCAAACGGATGAAATTTAAAACAGACAGGCCTCTTCTCCGCTCATCCGACGGAACCACCGTCAGCGATCAGGAACTTCAGCTTCGCATTCAAAAACTTCTGCAGATGCGGGAGCCGTTCTATGCCGCGGCGGACCTCACGATTGCAACGGACAATCGCCGTGTCGGCATCACCGTCGATGAAATCGTTCACGCTCTGAAATTCTTCCACAAATAGGCTAGTGCATTCTACGGCAGAATTCTCCCTCACGCGGAATTATTTGCTGATTTTGACAGCAATAAGAACTCAAATGATAGTGAATCTGAGTTACACAGAAGTTACAAGTGAAATATAAGAAAAAGTTGGGGAAAAGAAAAAGTGTTTAGCTCTGAGGTTTTGAAAATTCTTTCATTGCATTTGGAAATACCACAACCCACAGGTAGATAGATATGAGAAAGGTAATTCTTTTTTTATTTGCTCTGGTTATTTCATACAACACTAGTTATTGTCAATCGAATACAAAAACAGGGAAAGGAAAACAAGATTCATTAAGTGTAGCGGGCCAGAAATTACATCGTCAATATTTCCTTCGTGAAAAGGCAAAATTGCAGGGTGAATGGTACGACCTTCACACTAGCGAAGTATTTTTTGGATTTGTCGGTGATTCAATTTATTATTTTCGCCATAAGGAATGGTACAAGTATAGTATAAGCAATGATACAATGAGCATCTATTACCCTGATGGAATATTCAAGTGGCGTTACAGAGTCCAAGGAGATACGTTAATAGATGTGGATGTCCGAGATATCTACGTACGCTACAGAAGAAACAGATGAGAAAATAGATTGTTCCAGATTATCAACGTCTCCCACAGTTTTGGAATTTCTTCTTTACCAAGACCGATGTGAATTGAACATCAAAGAACCATAAAATCCCCTCGTTGTCCGAGTGTTGCACACTCGGACACTGGTGGTCCGACAGTGCAACTGTCGGAAAACAGGGACACTCCCCCGTAAATCTCAAATAAAACCGTTAAATAATGCTTCTCAGTTGTTCGATTTCTCCGGCAAGCGCCGTTTGTCCCGCAACCGTAGATACGTCAGCGGTAAAAGCGGGATCGATGATTTGTACCTGATGAAGACTCGAAACATAATCGGGAGATGACTGCGCGAAGTAATCTTCTGCCAGGAGCAGATGAAGCTCTGCCGCGTTGATGGCGGAATGATGAACGAATGCCCAATTGGCATTGGAACCCAGCACGGAAAGTGCGCTGGTTATGGATTGAGAATAATTTTTTTGCGCGTTGGATGCGAACGCAAGTCCGGCATTCATTTCCAGACTCAGACTATCGGGCGCGTTCGTATCTTTTGTTAACCCGTTTGTAAAATTAGAAACCGCTGACGATGGTGCATTCAATTTCGCATTTGCCCAGCCGGCGCCGTTGTACGCATCGACATAATTCCCGTCTTCGCCGAGAGCATTGTTAAAATTGGTCAACGCCGATTGGTAGTCGGCGCCGCTGAAAGCGCTCCACCCGTCGGCAGTCAATTGTGCCGCGGTTTTATTTGGCGGTCCGGTCGAATCTTTCTGACATCCGGTTATCGCAACAAGACAACACAATCCTATGAATAGAATTCGCATATTCGTCATTGATCACCTCACCATTAGCATTTTTCCGACACCGGTAAACCGGGTGGCACCGTTCGATTGTGAACTCAGCCGGTAAAAATAGACGCCGCTGGCAACCTGCTTACCTGAACCGTCCTGCCCCGTCCACACGACTGAATAATTTCCCGCATCGCGCTCACCGTCAACCAGCGTTGTCACTTTTTTTCCGGTGATATCATAAATTTCCAACCGGACGGAACCGCGTTCCACCAGACTGAATGAAATCGTCGTCGAGGGATTGAACGGATTAGGATAATTTTGCCGCAGTACATATTCTTGCGGAAGAGACGGTGTAACGACATGACTGAGATATCCGAGAGCAAACATTCCAAGCTGTGAGATATTTGCGCGAACCTGTTTGTGTGGAACATCGATTTCACTCTCCACCGGAACCCAAGCCGTTCCCGTATTTTTCAGAACCGTCAGGTGCCGTTCGTCGCGGCCGGCAAGCTGTTCGTCCGTGTAAGCAAATTGAATCGACACTGATCCGGCAAAATCTTTCGCGGGACCGAATGTGTATGGAGTTCCCAGGACGGAATCGGATATCATCGACGATCGTTCCTGAACGACGGTGACATAGGTATCTTCCGTCAGAGCGCCCGATGAAACATTCAACGCGGCGTCATTCGATTCGGTTTGAACGGTCCCTCCTTCACCCTGCTTCAATAACTGCACCTGAAAACCGCGTGACCCGATCACG
>Ga0265322_10000607_pt1 | contig 13556 bp, 11 predicted proteins | sample 41222metaG_FD_193584 | JGI IMG/M metagenome (GOLD analysis project Ga0265322, IMG submission 193584) | Rhizosphere microbial communities from Carex aquatilis grown in University of Washington, Seatle, WA, United States - 4-12-22 metaG | ecosystem: Host-associated > Plants > Roots > Rhizosphere...
GTTCGGGATAACGCCGCTTGAGGCCTTGAGAAATAATGTTCCTGTCATAATATCAAAACAATCCGGAGTAAGCGAAGTTTTAAAGAATGCGTTGAAGGTTGATTTTTGGGATATAGATGAATTGGCGAACAAGATAATAAGCGTACTAAATTACAGGGCGCTCCATCGCGAATTGCTGCATCATGGCTCGATAGAGGTGCGAACGTTCAGTTGGAATATACCTGCACAGAAATGCATCGACGTGTATAATGAAGTGCTGCATGAAAACGCGGCTTCATGATTCGATAAGATTTATGTTTATAGTCAATGATTTATGAAAATCGTAAAGTTGAAAGGTAATTTTGAAATGTACAAGGTGAATTAGATGCCAAATATATGTTTTTATTTCCAGGTCCATCAGCCATATAGGATGAGAAAGTACTCTGTGTTCAATATAGGCTACAACTCAGATTATTTTGACGAGAACAAGAATCGTGAGGTCATGCAGAAGGTGGCCAAGAAATGTTATATCCCGACAAACAACGTCATGCTAGAATTGATAAACCGTTACAAACATTCAGACAGGAAATTTAAGATAGCTTACTCTATAACCGGCGTCGCCCTCGAGCAGTTTGAGAAATATGCACCTGAGGTCCTTGAATCTTTCAAGAAACTCGCCGATACTGGATGTGTAGAATTCTTATCAGAGACGTATTATCACTCACTCTCGTACCTTTATTCCAAACAGGAATTCAAGGAGCAGGTGGAATTGCATCGAAGGAAGATAAAAGAGCTATTCAATCAGGAGCCTGTCGTATTCAGGAATACTGAACTAATATTCAATAATGAACTTGCAAATTTCATAGAGCAGCTCGGATACAAAGCGATACTTGCAGAGGGCGCTGATCATATACTCGGTTGGAGAAGCCCTAACTATGTATACAAGGCAAAAACTACGAAGAATCTTAGATTGCTTCTCAAGAATTACAAACTCAGTGATGATATAGCGTTCAGGTTCGGGCAGAAATCATGGAAGGAATTCCCTCTCACTGCAGAGAAATATGCTCAGTGGATAAATCAGCATGCCGAGCATTCAATAAATCTTTTCATGGATTATGAGACCTTTGGCGAGCATCAATGGGAGGATACAGGGATATTCAATTTCTTGAGTCATCTGCCAGGAGAATTGATGAAAAATCATCACACTAAATTCATCCACCCATCAGAATTAGCGACTTACGAGCCTGTCGCAGAACTTGATATACATAATTTTGTGTCATGGGCTGATATAGAAAGAGACCTTAGCGCATGGATAGGAAATAACATGCAGAATTCGGCGCTCGCTGAACTATACGCACTTGAAAATACCATAAAGGAGTTGAACAATCATCCATTGACTGAAGATTGGAGAAGGTTGACAACAAGCGATCACTTTTATTACATGTGCACGAAATACTTCAATGACGGAGATGTACATAAATATTTCAATCCATATGACAGTCCGTATGAATCCTACATAAATTTTATGAACATACTGAATGACATAATACTGAGGATGAAGAAGCTTATACAGGAAAAGAGCATTGTAATGGAATTGAAGGATAGTTTTTCGCATGACAATTCAGGCAAGAGACACAGACCTACTGAAAGGCCAGCCGAATTGGTCAGTGGATGGAAAAATTGAATACAGTTTGAGAGATAATAAAAAGTAACTGTTCAAGAGATAGAAATTAACTTGATATTCAGAAAATTATATGTATAAGAGGTGAGATTTTGAAAAAATCTGTTGCAACAACCGCAGAGAATAAGCCGGAAAAATCTTCTAAAGCCAAGACTAAAAAGCATACGTTGTTTGTAGAGATAACTCCTGAGAAATATTTCGTCATGTGTGACGGAAAGCAAGTCAAGAACTTCAAGGAACTCGCAGATATACTACGGATTGTCAGCGATGATGTGTTCTTTTATCACGTAAATGAGCAGAGGAACGACTTTGCGACATGGGTAAAAGACGTATTCAACGAACAGGATCTGGCGAAGAGGATGCAGAACATCCATAACCGTATGGAAATGGGACTGGAATTGTATAAGAATATGTTTGAAAAGCTTGAAAAATTAAATAAAAAACAACCGTAAGCCCTTCAGGCTTATTGTTCGACTGTATAATAAGAGGTGGGAAATTGATAAATGCTCCGTCTGATAAGGAATTTGTATTCCATGATGGCAGCAGGACAAGAAACATCGCTCAGCTAGTTGAAAAAATAGCATCGCTGTCTGATGAGCAATTTTCAGAATTTGTCAATACAACCAAGAACGATTTCTCGAATTGGATAGAGTTTATCCTATTGGATAAGAATCTCGCAGAAAGGATGAGGATGGAGCATTCGAAGGCTGGCACATTGTATCTTATGAGAAATAGGATAAGTGAACTTGAGGTGCAGGATTCCATAGTGCGACTTTCCAAGAGACATCTAGAATTAGCGAATGAGAAGACAAAAGAGCCCGTAAAGCTCATAACAAACGACACGATACAAAAGCATTCTGCTTTAGAGACTGAAAAAGAGCGAAAAGAACATAGGAAGGCAGAAAATATATTCTTTAAGATATTCAAGAGAAGGAAGATCGATAATGAAAATACTCCGATAGTCCATGTCGAAAATAAACTTTCAGAGCTAGCGTCCGATACGGCAAAGGTTACTGAAATAAAAAATGAAAAACATGAAAGGCAGGAAATCATACATGCGACTGGTCATAAGGAACCTCATCACCATACTGAGGCAAAAGAGTCGAGACACGGCTCTAAGGTAGCACATGTAAAAGAATCAGAGGAACAATCTAGTGATACAGAAAACGCATTATGGATAGCATTGTACATCCTATTGATTGCACTGATAGTAGGTTTATTAGTCTATAAACTGTTTATGTAATGATTATTAATAAAAATTAATGCAATCGCTAAAATGCAAAAACGAGTAGTAAACAACAAGTGATTTCACGATAACATACGTCAAAAAAATGATAAACGTCGAAGCTGATTACCTGTTTGAAACATCATGGGAAGTATGTAATAAAGTTGGAGGAATATACACTGTTCTCTCCTCTAAAGCTCAGGACATGATGGATCATTACCCAAATTATTTTCTTATAGGGCCATATTTTGACCAGAATGCGAGAATAGAATTTTCTTCAAGGCCTGTACCAGAAAATTTCAGAAGGGCATTTCAGGAGCTGGAATCTGAAGGGATAAAATGCCATTATGGAATATGGGAAGAGGTAAAAGCAAAACCGAACGTTATACTCATAGAATTTATGGGAATAGTCGGTCAGAAAAATTCGATAAAAGAGGAGTACTGGAACGATTTCAAGATAGATTCGCTTAGGGGATACTGGGATTTCGAGGAGCCATCACTATGGTCATATTGTGTGGGAAAGCTTATAGAACGATTGAGCCAGAGATCCTTATCCGGTAAAAAGATTGTTGCACAGTTTCATGAATGGCTATCTGGTTTCGGGCTCTTGTATCTGAAGAAGAATTGCAAGAACATCGCAACGGTATTCACGACACATGCGACAATACTCGGAAGAACATTGTCCGGAAATAATATAGATTTATACCACTCGCTTAATACCATAAATCCGCTCACTGAGGCTTACAGGTTCAATATAGAGTCCAAGCACCTGACGGAAAAGGCGGCGGCCATAAATTCCAATGCTTTCACGACAGTCTCTGAGATAACAGGGCTTGAGGCTGAAAAATTCTTAGGTAGAAAGCCAGACGTTTTAGTATATAACGGGCTTGATATAGAGCGTTTCCCAAGTTTTGAGGATATATCGATAAAACACAGGATATCGCGTGAGAAGATAAGAGAGTTCCTGACTTATTACTTTTTCCCGTATTATACTTTCGACATGGAAAAAAATCTTATATTCTTCACTATAGGAAGGTTTGAGTATCATAATAAGGGCTATGACCTAATAATAAAAGCGCTCGGGAAATTAAACGACATGCTCAAGAAATATCAGGGAGATGTGACCCGCACAGCTACTGTAATATTCTGGGTGCCAATGGAACAGCACGGGATAAAACTCGAGGTACTTGAGAATAAAAATTACTATATGCATATAAAAAATTACGTGAATACGAATGGTCCCGACATAATAACGCGGCTGATATACGACGTGATCATAAAGAAGGATCATCCGGAGCAGGATATATTAGATGAATCTTTCTTATCTCATCTTAAAAGAGACTTAATTGCATTCGAGAGAAAGGGCAATCCGCCGCTTTCTACTCATAATATAGACGAAATAAATAATCCTCTCGTAGGCGCCTTCAGAGACAATGGTCTTCTAAATAGGAAAGAGGATTCTGTAAAAGTGATAATACATCCGGTATATCTCGATGGGAGTGATGGTCTTGTGGACCTGTCATATTACGACGCTATAGTAGGATGTCATATGGGGCTCTTCCCGAGTTATTATGAGCCTTGGGGATATACCCCTCTTGAGAGCATGGCTCTAGGGGTTCCAGCCTTAACGACTGATCTGAGCGGGTTTGGAAGGTTCCTCACCACTCACAACGTGAAGAAGGATGGCGTGTATGTTCTCCAGAGACTTAACGTTGGCGAGGATCATGTCGTAGAAGAGTTCGCGAATATATTATATTCATTTTTAAGGAATACTCAGCAGGAGAGGGTCGATTCAAAACTGAATGCCAAGCAGGTATCTTCTATGGCTGATTGGAAGATATTCGTTGAGAATTATATATTGGCACATAATACGGCATTGAAAAACCTTGCCGCTTCGAAAGCCAATTGATGTATAAATAAGATTCGAGATTAGTATGGAATTGCGCAAAGACTATATATTGAATAGATATGTCGTAGTTTCAGAGGTAAGAGGATTGAGACCGAACACATTCAATCAAGACATCCATCCGTCTTCAGACCACGACGGGAAAGAGAAGTGCTTCTTCTGTCCGGGCAATGAATATCTTACCACAAAAGAGAAAGGAAGGTTTGGTAATCCTTGGAAATTACGCTGGTTCGACAATAAATTTCCGGCACTAGAACCTATAGGAAAATATTATCTGCATACAGATAATAAATATTTCACATTCTCAGATGCATACGGATATCACGAAGTCATCGCAGAGACGAACGATCACGATAAGCAATTATATGATTTCTCAGAGGCTGAGATAAAAGATTTGCTGAACGTATACCGTAACAGGATAACTGAGCTTTCTGCGAAAGAGCATATACAGTACGTATTGATATTCAAGAATTATGGCAAGGACGCCGGCACGTCGGTAAAACATACGCATTCGCAGGTTGTCGCCCTGAATCACGTTCCTACATTGGTGCAGGAGAAGATACTTGTAAGCAAAAGCTATGACTCATGTCCTTATTGCGAAATAGTTGCTATAGAGAAAAATTCTTTCAGGAGATGCTTTGAGAACAGTAACTTCGTGGCATTTGCACCGTACGCGTCACGATTTAACTATGAGATATGGATATTCCCGAAAAAACATTATGCTTCTATAACCCAGTTGAATGACTACGAACTTATGGACCTGTCCGCTATTATGAAACAGGTAGTGTCAAGGCTGAAAGAGTTGAATTGCTCATATAATTATTATATACATAATTCTCCGGAGGAATATGTGAAAAGCAACATTCCATCTAGCCTGCACTTTCATATAGAGATAACGCCACGTATAATAATACCTGGGGGTTTCGAGTATGGAACAGAGGCCGTGATAAATAATATAAGCCCAGAGATGGCTGCAAGATTTTATCGTGGAGAGGAATAATGCTTATAACTCACAGGATAAAAAAAACGAAGATAAGTAGAAACATCCAGAACACTTTGGAAAGGAACAATTCACTATTCTTATTAGATAGGCGCGGACATTATCTTGCCCTTGCCGCTAATTCTCAAGAGCAGATAAGCAATTATTATGGGTGGGCTCACGTGATATCTAAAGGGAACGAATATTCCATGTATAAGGTGATAGATAATATCAGCATCGATGCCTCGCCTAAAGATGGTTTGCCTAAAGAGCTCGTGAATAATTTTACGAGTGTAGAGAGAAAATATTCTGTGAGTACAGAACGTTTTAGTCTTGTCCGCGATGGTCTGATATACTCCGCCTCTTCTTATAATGGGCAGATAATAATCGATTTAGATTTCAGGGAGATAAACGATTATGATGATACTGGAAGAATTTATCGTATATCGAATGTTGAATCTTCAGATACGATTGTCGTTGAATATGCGAAATATACGGATAATACTCTTTCTGTTGTAGAAAAGAAATATTATCTTGCCATTAAGGGCGCTAAAAATTATTCATCCCCAGACGCATGGATAAAGAGGTATTACAATTATGATGCCTCAAGAGGTTCTCGCTCAGAGTTCTACGTGTATCGCGCTCTGAAAATCGAATGCAGAAAAAATATATCGCTCATGTTTGCCTTTTCTGAGGATAGGGATGAAGCGATAAAAAAAGTTGGTGATATAGATGAAGAGCAGTCTGATAAACTATCAACACGTTATATAGATAACGTCCTTACTTTAAAGAATAATATCGGTAAGGAAATAGGGAATGAAAGAGCGTTTGCATATGTGAGTTGTATCCATGCGATAGAAGGATTATCGACGAGCTTATCTTTTGAAGGGGTCCATCACCGAGGGCTATGGGCCGGATTGCCATGGTTCTACCAATATTGGGCAAGAGATGAATTGATATCTTCGCATTCTCTTTTATTGGAGCATCGTTACAATTATACTAAAGACCAACTTCTGAAATATCTTGATAAGATAATGCCTGATGGAAGGCTGCCGAATAGGTATCCTGAATCAACCCTTGGGAATGCCGATGGTATAGGATGGTTATTCAAGAGGCTTAGTGATTTTCTGGACCTATGTGAGAAGAGAGATAATTTCGACATGTATTTCACTTTATACGATATCCAGAAGATAAGAGAAAAGCTGGAATCATCCATAAAGTTGATACTCCAAAATCATAGCAAAGACGGTCTTATAACAAACGCTAATCTTGAGACGTGGATGGATACCCATTTCTCAGGCGACGCCTACGACAGAGATTTTCGGTCTGGTGCAAGGATCGAGATACAATCATTATTCTTATCCATGTTAAGGTTCATGAACAGGCTTGACAACTACCTATCGAATAAATTTGTCAAGAAAGATAACCAGTTGATCAAGCTTGGCAGCGAGAAATACTCTAAAATGGAACATGACTTCAGAAAACTTGTGAAAGAAAGATTCTTTGTCGAGTCTTCTGGTAAGAAGGTGTTGAATGACGGCTATGATTGTGAGATGCATGACGTTGCAAGGCCGAACATTTTCCTTGCGTATTACATCTATCCTGAACTTCTAGAACCTGTAGAGTGGGAATCAGCATTCGATCATGTACTACCAAAATTATGGTGTGATTGGGAATTAGGCTCTATCGCAGGTGGCGGGTTAAGTACTATTGATAAGAACAACACGCTCTATCAAGAACATTACACAGGAATAAACAATAGGAGTTATCATAGAGGGGATTCATGGTTCTTTGTGAACAATATTGCCGCGATATCCATGTACCGCCTGAACAAGGAAAAATATTCGAGTCATATTACAAAGATACTGAACTCCTCGTCAGAGGATATACTTTTCAACGGCTTTTCAGGCTACGCCTCTGAACTATCTTCTAGCGGCCACTTCAGATCTGGCGGATGCTTCTGTCAGACGTGGAGCATAGCGACATTCATCGAGATGATGCACGAATTCTATATCGAGTGAAGATATGTCATAGCAATTATTATATACCTTACATCAATCAATCGCCTGTTTAATAAGGTTTTTTTAGTAAACTTTTTATATTTAAAAGCTTCCTTAATTTCATGCTTAAAGTAGATCCGGATTCTCCAAAATTGACGGAACATGACAAGGACGTTTTACGAGAGATTATAGAGCATTCTAAAATCCCGGATAGTAAAATTGCTGAGAATATCGGCATCTCTCCGCAGGCCGTTTTTAAGATACGGGAAAAGCTTGAACAACTGGGAATCGTACAAGGATACATGCCAATAATAGATTTTAAAAAAATAGGTATCCACGCCTTAGCGATAGTTGTCATCCGCGTTAGATCTGAAGTCTGGAATAACTATAAAGATTTTGAAGTTTCTGAACGCATTTCAAAAATCCCATATGTAATTTCAGCGTATAGAATCTCCGACGCGAAAGCATCACACGTCCTACTAATAGGATTTAGAGATACATTACAAAAAGAACAGTTTATTTCTCAGATGCAAACTAGATATGCGAATGAAATCGAGATAAAAGAAGTATATTCTTTTTCAGTGGATCAGATTATAATTCAGAATCCGATTAGCCTCTTAAACGAGATAATAGATAAGAATGATTTTTCTGATTATGAATTATTTCCTATTGATAAAAAAAGTGATTCTCAAAAAAACTGATTAGTATCTGCTTAGGGAGTGGTTTAGGGAAACTTTATAATTTGGCGGGTCTTTTCTGCTCTCATGCTTAAAGCAAATCCAGATTCTCCAAAGCTCACGGAAAACGATAAGGAAGTCCTTAGGAAGATTATAGACCATTCTAGAATTATTGACAGCAAAATTGCTACTGAAATTGGAATTTCTCCGCAGGCAGTCTTTAAGATACGAGAGAAGCTTGAGCGATTAGGAATAATTACCGGATATACCCCAATAATAGATTTTAAGAAAATTGGTATTCAAGCCTTAGCACTACTCGTTATACGTTTTAAAGCCGACGTATGGGATAAATACACTGATGCATCAATTTCTGAGCGTATTTCAAAAATTCCATATATAATCTCAGCATATAGAGTTGCTGACGCGCAAGCGTCGCATATTCTGTTGATTGGATTTAGAGATACAGCGCAAAAGGAACAGTATCTTGCCCAAATCCAGACAAAATACCACAACGATATTGAAATAAAAGAAGTATACACATTCTCAGTGGATAAGATTATTACACAAAATCCCATCGGTCTCTTAAACGAGATAATAGATAAGAGAGATATTTCTACATACGAGTTATTCCCTATCGGCAAAAAAAAGTGAGCATCAAAAAATTACGGGTTAAAGCCCATAGAGCTTTTACTCCTAAAGTGTAAGAAATTTAGGACATTTCTTTTGCACGACGTGGACTGTGCTTGAATAATTTCTGATATCTCAACCAATAACCTCTTATTTGTTGAGTATCTCTACCAAGCCATCTAATACTTAACTATCTTTTCTATACTTGGGGAACTTTTACAAGCTCGAAGTCTCATAGCATACTTGGTTCGTAGGATAGTAACATGAGATTTTCATTTGACGGTTTTTTTCCGTTAAATTTCTCCAAATAAGAATATTAAAACATCAGTTTATCACACATGCACAAAAAAAATAATAACGCAAAAATGGAAAGTATACAAATTTTAGTTGGTCCTAAACCTTTAGAAGGTAATAAGATAGTAGAAGATGTAAAAGTCTTAGTTAGTTCCGAACCTTTAGTTGGTCATGATCATGAACTTAGTAGCATTATATGTAAACACTGCAAAAAGCCAATAGCTAATGCCAAATTGGTAGGAGTATGTCCATCGTGTGGAAAACTACAAGACGACTCAAAAAATTCGGTGCGGGATTCAGTTGATACGGCAATTATATGCAAGCACTGCGGAAACTCAATAGACGAGGTCAAGATGGTAGGGTTATCATTGGTATGCCCATCATGCGGAGTCGCACAATAAAGTGCGGATAGAATAAAAAAATATTATCAAACATTATTACGTTTGTAAAAGAAGAACTAAAAATGAAACAAAATAAAATTTTATCAAATATTTTTGTATATATTATGCTTTTCACTCTTATGATATTTAGCGTTAGTGCAGCACAACAAACAGTCAATCTTGGAAGCGTCTATCTTGGAAGCGCAGGTGGTTTTACCATTCTTGCAAAATCAGGCATTTCAACTACTGGCACCACTTCGATACTTGGGGATATTGGGGTGAGTCCGATTGATAGTACTGCTATCACGGGATTTGGATTAATTGTGGATTCTTCTAATCGATTCGCAACATCACCTCTAGTAGCAGGAAAAGTATATGCTGCAGATTATGCACTACCTACCCCTACTACAATGACTACAGCTATAAGTGATATGCAAACCGCATATACCGACGCTGCAGGACGAACAAATCCTACTGTAACAGAACTTGGCGCAGGAAACATTGACGGAATGACACTCGCTCCCGGACTTTACAAATGGAGCACTAGCGTTTCAATACCAAAAGGAGTCACGTTATCAGGAAACGCAAATGACGTAAATGACGTTTGGATTTTCCAAATCGCACAAGACCTCACTGTCGGCAACGGTGCAGTAATCACCTTAACAGGTGGCGCACAAGCAGAAAACGTATTCTGGCAGGTCGCTGGAAAAACCACACTTGGGACCACGTCAGATTTCAAAGGGATCATTCTTGACAAGACAGCAATTGTTCTAAACACCGGCGCAACATTGAACGGAAGAGCATTCGCTCAAACAGCAGTTACATTAAACTCAAATACTGTAACATTATCAACGCCACCAGTAACGATGTGTGTTAAGTGTACAGTCCCTCCAGAATGTAATTTTATAAATTCTTCATGTCAGACATGCGGCACACTAGTTTGCTCGACACCACCAATCAACACTTGTATCGATTGTGCAGCCCCTCCATCAGAATGTAATTATGTAAATTCTTCATGCCATACATGCGGCACACTAGTTTGCAAAGTTAACGATGGTTCATCATCACCCGTCAATAATACACAATGCACAGATTGGTCAACATGCAATTCAGACGGTATGCGCACAAGGACATGTACAGCGTTAAGCAGTCTGCCAGCATCGGGTGCAGCAAGAAATCCGGACGTATCAATATTTGCCGAACCATGCACGCCAGCGCAAGAGAATATTACACATAATGTAGTAAATCAAAATATATCAATAGGATTACAGACGCAAAATAATTCAGGCAACTCCGGGCAGAATAACACAGTGATAGTTCAGGATAATAGTGGTACTGCTCCTATTTATGGATCAACTCAAAGTGGTTATAATGCTTCGTGGTGGAATAACTTCACTACATGGACATCAAGACTTTTCGGGGGACAATCATAAAAAATCTGTAAAACAATATCAAAAAATATCTATGAAATAAAAAAATTTACTATTACGCCATAAAAATGTTTACGGTAAGTGAACACAAATAAAATTAAAATGAAAAATATCAAAGTCTTTATCAAGGGAGAAAAATAAAATGAAAAAAAACAATATATTATCAAACATCTTCGCATATGTTACTGTCTTCGTATTCATGATAGCAATCAGCACATTCAGTGTTAGTGCAGCACAGTCAGCTGTAAATCTTGGATCAGCAGGCAATTTCGTTATTTTAGCAAAATCGGGGGTCTCAACGACAGGAAACACTTCAATAATTGGGGGTATTGGAGTGAGTCCAATAGATAGTACAGGCATCACAGGATTCGGATTAATAATGGATTCTTCTAATCAATTCGCAACATCATCATTAGTAACAGGGAAAATATATGCATCAGATTATACTCCACCAACACCTGCCGTTATGACTACAGCTATAAGTGATATGCAAACAGCGTACACTGATGCTGCAGGAAGAACATTGCCAGACAAAACAGAATTAGGAGCGGGAGATATTAGTGGAATGACATTAACACCAGGCCTCTATAAGTGGGGAACTGGAGTTTTAATAAATAATGGTGTTACTCTTTCAGGCGGCGCAAATGATGTATGGATATTTCAGATAGCGCAGGACCTTACAGTAGGCAATGGCGCTATTATACACCTTTCTGGTGGTGCGCAGGCAAAGAATATCTTCTGGCAAGTCGCAGGCCAGGCAACACTTGGAACAACATCTGATTTCAAAGGAAATATTCTATCTCAAACAGCAATCATACTAGGCACGGGCGCAACATTAAACGGAAGAGCATTAGCACAGACAGCAGTCACATTAGACGCTAACGCTGTAACAGTACCATCAGGATCATCAACGCCTAATCCGAATCCTACACCAACTGGAGGCAGTGGTAGTGGAAGCGGAAGTTCAAATGGAAACTCAAGCTCAAGTGGAAGTTCATCAGGTTCACAATGTACAGATTGGTCTACATGCGATTCAACCGGAACACGTACAAGAACGTGCACAGAATCGGGAAGTACTAGTAAATCGATATATACGCAAGCATGCACGCCAACTCAAACAAATGTGACAAATCAACTGAAGTGTGAAGAATGGTCGACATGCGGTTCAGATGGAACACAAACAAGAACATGCACCCAACTAAATACTACGCCTTCGTTAGGAGATGCAGGAAAGAGCCCGGATGTATCAATACAAAGTCAAGCATGCACACCAACTCAAACAAACACCACACAGACAACAGACACCGGCAACAATGGACAAAATACTGTGACGACAGGTCAGAACAATAATGGAAATACTCCAGTTGGCGGAACAACTCAAAGCGGATATACATCTTCATGGTGGAGTAATTTCACTTCATGGATATCTAAACTTTTCGGCGGAAAGTAATTAAACAATTTACAATGAAAAAATGTTTACAACAAAATGAATGTAAACGAAAATAGAATAAAAATCATCAAAAATCTTTATTAGGGAGAACCAAAAATGAAACAAAACAAAATATTATCAAACATCTCTGTATATCTAGCTATCTTCATATTTATGATAGCAGTCACCGCATTCAGCGTCAACGCAGCGACAGCAACACTAGTAGATCTAGGAACATCAGGTAACTTCGCGATCCTGTCAAAGGCGCAGATTACTGATGTCAATCCAGCAGTAATTACTGGAGATGTCGGAGCGAGCCCTATAACAGGCGCATCTATTCATATATCTTGCTCAGAAGTGACTGGAAACATACGTGGTGTCGATGCAGCATATACAGGCGGTTTCGATTCACATGTTGTATGTTTTATTCCAGGTACAACTGGCGACACACCAAATGCCAATAAGACTTATTTAGATACAGCAGTAGGCGATATGGGAATCGCATACACTGCAGCCACAGCAGAAGCAGCAGGAGTCGGTCCATTCCTCGATGTAGGAACAGGAACTCTTGGAATTCCCGGCACAAGCGATCATTTTGTCCCAGGCGTTTATACATGGGGCACATCTGTGACGATGCCAACCGATATCTATCTTGATGGAAATTCAACTGACGTGTGGGTATTCCAAATATCAGGAACTCTCGATACTAGCTCTGCAACGCAGGTTCATTTAACCGGCGGCGCACTTGCAAGAAATGTCTTCTGGGCAGTTTCTGGTGCCACAACACTTGGAACAACATCTATTTTTGAGGGAAACATTCTGACAACCGCAACATCACACATAGCGATGCTTACCGGATCAACATTACACGGAAGAGCATTGAGCGATGGAGAGGTATGGTTACAGTCTAGTACTGTCACAATACCGGCTTCAGGACCACCACCATCGC
>Ga0265322_10000608_pt1 | contig 13544 bp, 11 predicted proteins | sample 41222metaG_FD_193584 | JGI IMG/M metagenome (GOLD analysis project Ga0265322, IMG submission 193584) | Rhizosphere microbial communities from Carex aquatilis grown in University of Washington, Seatle, WA, United States - 4-12-22 metaG | ecosystem: Host-associated > Plants > Roots > Rhizosphere...
AAAATTCACGAATCCCATGAACACTGATGCTATGAGTGCAAGTATCACGCCTCGCTCGATCTTTGCCCTGAAATGTGATAATGATTTCGTCGCTATGAGCATTATTCCGCATAGGATGAATAGCGCGATTATCGCTTGAAGTGTGGTTAAGGTCTCGCCAAGAAAGACAAAGCCAAGAAGTACAGTTACAGGAAGTTCTATTTCGAGAACTACATCAACGACAGATATCTTTCCCTCCCTCAGAGACTCAAAATTGAACATCGCGGCGATAAACGTGACGATGCCCAAGACAGAGACAAGAATAAAATTTCCTGGGATGAGAAGCAATCGCATATCATTCCAGATAAACGGTATCAGAAGTATGCTTCCAAAGATGCCAATCCAAGTAAGCGTCTCGAGGTCTCCGACTTTTCTTGTGACTTTTTGTATTAGAAAATCTCCTACACCCCACGAGAACATTGCAAAGAACGCAAGCATTATGCTTATCTGTGATATCATCTCTCTCCTCTCTACTCCTATGATTCTTGATGCTTTATTCCTTAAATTTCTTTATCAATTCAAGTATCTTCTGGCCTGAAAATTTTCCGCGATATTCCTTCATAACAAGGCCCATTATGGCGTTGCTGTTCAATTCAGGCTTTTCCGATATAGTCTTTGCGATGAATGAGACTATTTCGTCCTCGCTCGTCTTATATTTGGAAAAATCTATCCCTTCTCCTGATGCCTTGTCTCTCATTATCTCGATTATACCGCTTGGATCTATGTTTCCAGAATTTATCTCTCTGAATAAAGTGTCCCAGAAATCTCCATCGAAATCATACACGAGCTTGTATCTTGTCTCGAGTTCTTTTGGGAGCCTTGTCAGGCTGTCTGCAATCGTTATGGGTTTTACCTGAAGGTATTTCTTGACAAAATTTTCGAAGTCTGGCTCGAACACAAGTTCTCTTGCGACTTGTTTTGGCAGATTATATTCGTGGGCGAGTCTTTCAGTCTTGTCTTTTATTAATTCGGGCTTCTCTATTCCGAAGATATCGGGGATTATCGTCGGTACATCTGTCTCAGGATACATCCTTGAACTTCCAGGCATCGGTCGTAAAAATGTCGACGTCCCATCATCCTTTGCATTCCTTACCTCTTTTGATAATCCGTTCTTGATAAAATATGATAATGTCTCGTCAATCTTTCTGAACGCAAGTTTGCATTTTTCTTCTGAACCAAGTATGAATATTATCCCGTCACTCTCAGCAAGCCCGAGCGTGTGGTAGATGTGCAGTACAACATCTTGTAAGCCATACTTTTCAAGGTTCTCATCGGTATGTATCAATCCGTTCAGTCCGAGCGTCTTTATGCGGTCGCTTAGTTCTGTTCCGAACCTTCTTCCAGGATTCACTTCGTATCCTAATATTCCTTTGAATGATGGATAAGCCTTCCCGTATACTTTCAATCCTGAATCAATTCCTTTCTTCAAAAAAGCTGATAATGATTGCGATGATGAAAATTCTGATGTGAATTCATCGATATTTTTAGATGGTAATAGCTTGATTCCCTTAGATATAATCTCATCTCTTAGATTTATCATATTAGATTGTCTTAACGCCTCAAGTTCTACTACTTTATCGATCATCCTCAAGTCTTGGACGCCTTTTATCTCGGCTCTTTCGCCACCAGCTACAGATATATTGACGTCCTGCCTTATAGTTCCTAGTCCACGTTTTACTTTTCCCGTACTTCGAAGAAGCATTCCAATATATCCTGCAACCTCTTTGACCTGCTGTGGAGTGTGCATGTCTGGACCAGTCGCTATCTCGATGAGTGGAATTCCTAACCTATCAAGCCTATACACGTCGAAATCGGAGTCACGTTTTATTATACGTGCGGCATCCTCTTCAAGACATATAGTATCTATCTTTATCTTCAGATGCTCGCCAGATTTTAATTCTACATCCATCGCGCCGTTTCTTGCGATGAGCGCCGTCCTTTGGAATCCGCTTGTGTTCGAACCGTCAACTACAGTCTTTCTCATCACGTGGACTTGGTCGACAATCTTAGCTTCAGTCATTATAGAGAATTGCAGTGTGACGTTAAGCGCTTCAGAATTTAAAGGCTGTGGAGGGCATTCGTCGAGCTCGACCTCACATGATGTGTCGTTATATGCTTCGTATATGAAATATTTTTTCTTATCCATCTCTGATTGGGCAGCGACATCTATCTCCCCAGTCTCTCCAGCAGACGCCCTGAGCGTTCTTCTGATTGTAAAATCTGGAGCGTCATCCCTTATGATATTAGGGCATGAACAGAAAAGCTTCTTGCCATCTAATTGCTGGTGGATTTCAAGTCCAGCTTTGAGTCCAATCTTTTCATAATCCATATTATTTAAAATAGAACACGATTTAAATAGATTATCATTAAATATCTAAAGCAATCCCGCGCATAATAGCAACTGAATGACTATATCTTCGGTATAATCACTTTCAATGGACTGTCAGAAATCTTTATGCGGAGCTTCTTACCAATAGGGAAAGGATACATCCTCCTGTTCTTGTCACCATCGAAATTTATCGTCCCATCAACGTCCATGAGAGACGTTATCTCCATAGTCTGTCCGGGGCCTATTGAACCCTGCACCATGGAATACTTATGTTTCTTTATATGTTCAGATACTAGATACTTGAGTTCTTTTGCTTCAGGTGAAAACCTTTTTTCAGAGTAAGGGATGTTTGCATACCACCCAGTCGAACCCGTGCCTGTGGCGACTATTATTTTACTGCTTCTCTGTCTCTCAGATTTTCCGCCTAATCGTATCTCGTAATGCGCAAGGCCGTTAAAATGTTTTGTTCCTATAGCGATCTCGTTCAAGGCTATATCTATCTTATTTCCAAATTTGCCTTCGGCTCTCGTCCATGATTGCATCTTGAAGTCATCTAGAAAGATACTCTTCAACGCCTTTTCGAAGTCACGTGCACTAAGAGTGCATAGGACGCCCGCGCTATCCTTCTCAGATTTTACTGCAAGAAGTGGAGTTTTATCCCGTATGAATCTTGCCGTATTAAGAACAGTTCCATCTCCACCAACGGAGATTATCAAATCATTATCGAGAAATTCTTCATGGGCGGCGTATGGCATATATACTGTCTTGTAAGAGATGTCATATTTCTTCAAGACCTCTCGTATAAGATTCAAAGACAAGTAGTGTTCTTCATGCTCTTTTTTCTTGAGCGAAAGAAGCTTCCTTGGTATTACGTCCTGCGGAGAATCATAACTTTGCCTATAATATTCAAGGGCCGTCTGTTTTGTCGCTAGTAAGACTTTTTTTATTATCATGGGCAACCCGAATGACGTCAATCACTCCTCATCAAGTGATGTGTTTGAAAACTCTCCTCTTAAATTTTTCATGAAATACTCTTTCGGGTCAAGTTTCTGCGAAAGAAGCCATGCAAGTTTGATGAATGCTGTTTCTGTGATGAGTGAAGAATAATTCCCAAGTATCCCCAGTTCCTGCAGATCTCTCCCTGTCGTATAGACGTTCATGTTCACTCTACCATAGACTGTCTGCAGCGTCATCACCACAGGGATCTTTTTGGCTAGCTCAGACAGGATGTTCTTTATTTTAGTATTCTCTTTTGTATGTTCGTCTATTTCGTTGATCGGAAAATTAGTAAGGCCCGTGCCTACAAGTATCAGCCCTTCATATCCTTTAAGGAAATGTTCGAGTTCGGCGGCGAACATATTAGGATGGGCATATGATATTCCTACATGAAGGTTCTCGTTGAACGGAAGAATCTTTAATTTTCCTGGACTGTTGAGCGATGTTTCAGGGTATTCTGAAATATATTCTATAGATTTGGTGGCATAATCTACTCTTGCAATCGGCGCACCATTAACCTGTTTGAATGTATCTCTCCTACTCGAATGGAGTTTTTTCGCGTTGAAACCATTCAAAACTATGCATTTCTCGTCACTCATGTTCTCGTGCATGCATATGAAGACGCCTTTCAGTGAAGTGTTGGCTATGAATGATACAGCGCTCACAAGATTCATAGCGGCGTCAGAACTTCCACGATCAGAACTCCTTTGGGAACCGACTATTACGACAGGAACTGGAAGATGCTCGAATACGAAACCGAGCGCGGCTGAAGTGTAATGTATAGTGTCTGTGCCGTGACCTATGATTATCCCTTTGATTGACGGGTCCTTCTCAAGTTCTGATGCTATCTCTTTCGCTAAAAGATTATAATGTGCAAATCTTATATCCTCGGACCACATCGAGCGGAATAATTTACTGTCAATTTGAGCAAGATCGCGCAGTTCAGGGAACATATCTTCCAAATCCTTCGGAGAGAACGTCGGATACGTTGCCCCAGTCCTATAATCGACTTTTGAAGCGATAGTTCCTCCAGTATGCAATATGAGGACCTTAGGAAGAGAGGAATCATGGGCGATCTTTTCATGGACTGATTCAGAGGACCGTTCGGCCTTTAGTTCTTTATATGATTGTATTTCCTCTATCTTTATTATGCTTCTTCTGGATACTCCGATATTATATCCGTTGGATAATTTTATGACAACGTGCTTATCGTCTTCTTTGACAAGAATCCCTTCAATCATTTCATTATCGAGAGTCACCTTAACATGTTTCATATGGTAAAAGCAAGCCTTCTAAATTAAAAAGTTTACCAAAAGGAGCCATGTAAGGTTTATAAGGTAATCGGCAGAGTTAAAAATACATAAAAGTTTCTAAACTGTGCTTAACAAGGGAAAGATGAATATAAAAAAATTAGAATCTCTTTATAATTATATAATATCCATAGAACCAGGAATAAACGTGAATGTTTCGATGGCAGAGACCAGTCAACATCATGAGACGTATCCATATGACATGGAAAAAATACTGGAATTTTTAGAAAAAGAGGGACGAAAGGGGATGCGAGTCCTTGATATAGGATCGGGGCTCGGTTTTCCAGTAGCTGCGTTCGCGATGAGCGGGTATAGGGCTAGCGGTGTCGAGCATGATATAGAATTCGTCAGGCACAGCAGAAAAAAATTGGAACGGATGCATAACGATGGAAGAATCAAGACGTTACCGCAGATAATACATGCAAATTTTTTTATCAGAGAATTCCAGAATCTCATTCCTGAATATGATGCTTTTTTTTCTTACAATTATGGAGCAGTACATGCAAGAGAATTGTTAGGTGCTCTGAAAAAAGCTCACAGCGGCGCTATGTTTCTTGTAGAGCAAAGATATTTTACACCAGAAATTCTCTCATCGACGGGGTTTAGTCCTATATATGAAGAAGACAGCGAAAGTTATCTAATAAAAAATTAGAAAATAATACTCTCTATCATAATTTTTTTCGTAACATCGATAATACCATATTGTTGGCTTCTTTCAATGGGATTTTTGGGAGTATACATGCTGCTGCTGATTTGTGTCCACCGCCACCTAGCGCCCGCGCAAATACAGATACATCTACACCCTTTCGAGATCTGAATGCACATCGCACTTGATCCGCTAATTCTGTAAGCATGAAAACAAAATCAGCTTCTTTTACTTCTGCAAGTGTGCTCGTGCTTTGGCGGAGTTCAGAATGGTTTATCCTGAATTTTTTCAAGTTATTTGAAGTTATGAAACTATAACCGATGGTTTTGTCTTTAATTTTTTTCAACCGAAAGTTCTGTATCAATAACGCGTGATATTGTTTTATGCGCAACGGAGTATTATTTTTCAAAGGGTTTACGATACGATCAACATATTCTGCTCCGTGTTTTATTAGGAATGCTGCATCACCAAATGATGATTCGCCGCCACCGTATGTGAAGAATCCCGAATCTGTTGTTATCCCTAGAATCAATCTGCTCGATAATTCCTTGTCAAATGTTATTTTCAAACTTTTGAACATTTCCAGAAGTATCGATGCTGTCGATTGTGCCTTATCATCAACGTATGTCATATTGCAGAAATGAGGATTATTGAGGTGATGATCAATATTTATCGTGAATACATTCTTGAAAAATCTATCTACAGTCGATTGCTCTACTTCTTTTCCGTATATCATATTATATGATGCGCAATCAATTATTAAAAATAAGTCGAAATCTTTGGGATTTACTGTAGTTATGCCTTTAGTAAAATCAATCTCTTTTGTGATCCATAACGATATTAGTCCCTCGCCCGGGTTATCTTCACTGATTATTTCAACCGTTTTCCTTAGATATTTTTCTATGACGTATTTCATCGCCGTACAGCTGGCCAGGCTGTCGCCATCCGGACCATAATGAAGAGTCATTCCGATACGCTTCGAGGCCTTTATCTTATCCCAAATCTCCTTGAAAGAATTATTCTTGATCATTTTAATCGTGATTTTGATACACCACTAACGAAATAGCACATAAATGATACAACTATTTCAGATATTATCCGAAGTAGCTAGGTTTGTCTTTCATCTCTTCTGCGCGTGTCTTTCTGAACTGTTCGCGGAACTGCTCATACATCTGCTCGATATCTTTTGAAGCTGAAGGCCTGACTTTCGATAATGCGTCGATAAAGTGCTCCATATGAATCTCTTTTGCTGTTATATCTTCTCTTAATGCGAGCATAGCGGCTTCCCTGCATACAGATTCTATATCTGCGCCGACATATCCTTCTGTTCTTTGTACGAGTTCCTCTGTCTTGACATCTTTTGCAAGAGGCATCTTTTTCATATGGACTCTGAATATCTCTCTTCGAGCTTTCGCTTCTGGAACAGATACAAGAACAATCCTGTCGAACCTTCCTGGTCTCAGCAGTGCACTGTCAAGTAAATCTGGACGGTTTGTTGCACCTATGACGACTACATCCTTCATCTCCTGAAGGCCGTTCATCTCGGTTAATAATTGGTTGACGACTTTTTCTGTGACTCCAGAAGAATCCTGGAACGCCCCTCTTTTAGGGACGATGCTATCTATTTCATCGAAAAATATTATGGAGGGGCTCGTCTGCCTTGCCTTCTCGAAGATCTTTCTTACAGCCTTTTCTGATTCGCCGACCCATTTGCTCATGAGCTCAGGACCGTTTACTAATATGAAGTTTGCTTTTGATTCGTTCGCGACTGCCTTTGCAAGCATAGTCTTTCCAGTTCCTGGAGGGCCATATAATAAAACACCTGTTGGTGGTTTTATTCCGAGCCTTTCAAATGCTGCCCTGTTCTGTAGAGGCCACTCGACTGCCTCCTGAAGCTCCTGTTTTGCATTCTCAAGACCTCCGACATCGTCCCACTTCGTCGTAGGCTTCTCGATTAATACCTCTCGAAGTGCGGATGGTCTTACAACCTTTAATGCAGAAAGAAAATCATCCTTCGTTATGACTAATTTTTCAAGTATATCCTCTGATAGCGGTTCATTGCTCTGGAGATTAAGGTCTGATATGACTCTTCTCAGAACTACCATCGCTGCCTCTTTGCCTAGTGCCGCAATGTCTGCACCTACGAAGCCGTATGTGATCTCCGCAATCTCATCGAGATCGGATAGGGCGCATTTCTGTCGTATATCAGTGTATAGTATTTTGTTGAGAACTCCAAGATCGAACAACGTTGTTATGGCATCGATTATCTCTGAATCTATTTTTTTATCTGCAATGGAAAGGAATTTTGCTTTAGGATCTTCACTACCCCATATTTCCGTAGAATTCTCTATGACGCGCAGCTCGCTGATTAATTTATCGACGTCGGTATTGTCCTCGAGGAATTTTCTGAATTTGTCGACATCTTTTGCCTTCTTGCCTGTCGCTTTGTAATCCTTAAGCTTCTGACCGACTACATCAAGCAGAACTTTCGATGCTATATCATTTTGGAACGTTCCGATGAGCGGCATGTTTCTTGTGTGAATCTTGAGGACTGATAATCTTCCGACCTTTGATGGAACGCCAATCTCGATTTCTCTATCGAATCTTCCCGGTCTTCGCAAAGCAGGATCTAGTGCATTAGGTATATTTGACGCGGCGATTACGACGACTTTTCCTCGCGATTTCAGTCCATCCATAATTGCAAGTAATTGTGCAACGACACGCTTTTCGACTTCGCCGTGTGTCTCCTCTCTTTTGCTTGCGATTGCATCAATCTCATCTATGAATATTATAGATGGCGCATTTTTTTCTGCATCCTCGAATTTTTTCCTGAGATTCTCCTCTGACTGCCCGTAATATTTGGACATTATCTCGGGACCATTTATCAGAATGAAGTTTGATTGCGTCTCATTTGCGACTGCTTTTGCAAGAAGCGTCTTTCCGGTGCCTGGCGGGCCGTGGAGGAGTACGCCTTTTGGCGGCTCGATTCCTAAACGCTCGAAGATTTCAGGATGCTTCAATGGAAGTTCGACCATCTCTCGGACTTTTTTCAGCTCTTCATCAAGTCCGCCTATATCTTCATACGAGACGTCTGGAAGCCTATCTTCTTTTATCTCAGGGATTGCTTCTGGATTGAATACGACTTCTGTCGCATCTGTGATTATAACTGCCTCTTTTGCGGGGGTAACATCAACTATCATAAATTTTAGATCGCCAAGGCCAAATCCCATAAGCGCCTCATCACCTACGATGTTGAATATATCGTCGAAGAATGGAGAATTCGACATTGCGCTTCTCCTTGTCCTTGTTCCGCCAAGGCTTACGATGTCGCCTTTTACGACCGCTCTCCCTAGAAGTCCTTGTTTGAATATAATTGGATTCGCTCTTATTAGAATTCCTTCTTTTGCAGGCGCTATGATGACGCGCTTTGCTTCTTTGACGTTAGCTTTTCTAACGATTACGACTTCGCCTATTCCTGTCTTTGCATTCCTTCGTATGAGGCCGTCCATCCTTATTATGTTAAGTCCGATATCGCCAGGATATGCCCTGTCAGCTATAGCTACAGTCTTTCTTCCACCCTGTATCTCGACAATGTCTCCAGAACGTATGCCGATCTGCTTCATATAGCCAGAATCGACCCTAACAATGCCTTTTGTGACATCGTCTTGGATAGCTTCAGCGACCTTTAACTTTACCTCAGGAACGCTCATCAAAACACCTCAACAATAATTCTAAAAACGCTATCTTGAAATATAAATGTTATGATTAAAAATGTTTAATTAAAAAAATAAAGATTACTTCTTCTTCTGTTCAGGCTTGACGTCTGTTTTGGACTTATCGTCAGACTTGGATTTTTCTGAAGATTTTGCCTCTCCATCCTTATTCGGAACGTCTACTCGCGGCATCTGGATAGGTGAAGGCAGACCTAAATCTCGGCTTATGACTATAGCTTCCACATTTGACCTTGCAAGTATTGTGTTGAATAGTTCCTGAAGAACGGTTGGGTGCACCTTAGTCTCTTTCTTCCAATGCTCAAGCACCTTTGATGCGAAATCTTTATCATACATCTCCATGACCTCGCCATCCATCTCCACCTTGCCAAGCCCTGGATCGTATCTGCATATATAGTGGAAGTCAAATTTCAACATCGACTTCTTAGGGTCTATGGAATTTATCTCCTGCAGACCTATCACGCCAACATTGCTCTGTATACTTATATTCGATTCTGGAACCTGCTTTCTTTCAGCAGTTATTCTCGTAAAAGTAAATCCGACCATTGTCATAGTTATACCTCGCTATAGACATAAGGAAGGACTTGTTTTTATAAATATTATGCTAGAAATTCGGATGCAAAAAAGGATACAAGCATAGTATTACTTTAATACTCATGATAAGATTTAAAAAGCAATAAACCTGGCGTATACTATGAATATAAACGCTGCAAAAGCAAATGCCGCTAAAGAAATCGAGAATAATATAGCTGTTCTAGAATCAAAGACCCTTGAAGACGTACAAAAACCAAGCCGACTATCTAGCTTATATAAAGGACTAAAAAATAGCTTACTTAGCGCTCTTATACCAGTAGTTGCCATAACATCTATGTGGGTATTGAGCCAACAAGTGGCAGTCTCACAAATAAAAGATAATAAAGCAAAAATAGAGTATGTAGCAGCTACAGAGTCAGATAATATCAAAAATCTCATCGAAGAGATAAAAACTCTCATAAAGAAAAAAGATTACGATGCAGCAACAATAAAGACAAAAAAACTTGGCGACATAGCAATAAAACTGAGCAATAGCAACATACGAGAGGGTCTTGATATTTCAGAGCAGGTCAGAAGATTCTATGCAGACATATTCATCCTCAGGACAGCATCAGACATCAGCGCAGGCAAGTTTGCGAAAGCAGATAGTAATATACAATTTTTAAGGGAGTATGCTGAAAAGAATAATGATGGATACTGCGCATCTGGAGTGGAGAATCTCCTATTCCTAAAGAATAGGGTACAGTGCTGGAAAAATCTCACCACAGTATATAATTACATGAAAGTCGGGAAATTTCGCGATGCGCTTACGATAATAGATTCGACGAAGGAAAATGCATCAAAATATAATGATGACAAAGTGTTGCAGGCATGCATAGATGCATCTCAGGATCTGCAATCGACATTCTCAAAGAGTAAGCTGACTCAAATGCAATCAAAGATGAATGAAAAAAAATATGATGACGCAGACAGCCTGGCAAATAAGTTCGGAGACATGTTGATGAGCACACCAAACCCTAAAATTAGTGCAGAATTTACACAGATATTAGATACGCTGAATACAAAAAGAAAAATTACAGGATATGTAAGAGGAGCAGCCGTGATCGATTCAACGATGTATGTCATAGCTGTATTTCAATCCGATATGGAAAAAAATGCACGCAATGAAGCCATAGACGCTATATTAGCAAATGCAAAAAGACGGGGAGTAAAAAACGTGGACAGTTTAAGATCAAAAATAAAAGTTATAGATTTTAGAAATGATAAGAATCGTACCCGAGAATACGAGTTCATAGCGTGTATAAGTATTAAGGATATGAATAATATAGATTCGACAACACAGAAATCTATAGATAATCAAAAATCTGGTGTAACAAAATTCTTCGATGGACTCTTAGGAGTATTTGGCGGCAAGAATTGATAGGAAAGATTTAAAAACCCTCTTTGATTCCTATTCTTTATGCATAAGTTATTTTGTTACGGAACATATAAGCATTTCAGGTTCTAGACAGATTTTTCTATATCAGTAATAATTTAATTTTTTAGAGCGACTTTTGCATAACAAAATGTCGCCAATTTTTTATAAACCTTTGTTTAAAAGGCTTGGAGGAATAAAATGACAGAAGAAGTTTCAGGAAATGATGGTTCAGAAGGGAAATCGCAAGAGATGCGCGGATACGACACATTAGAAGGATTCCCAGAGATAAAAGGATATGATTTCGATGAAAAATTCGATTTCGATAAGTTCATGGATTCTATGAAGTTCATGGGAATACAAGCGACAAATCTTGGGATGGCGATAGACATCACAAATAAGATGATAGAGGACAACTCAACAATATTTCTTACATGCACGTCAAACATGATAAGTTCAGGCAATAGAGAGATAATAAAATTTCTTGTAAAGCACAAGATGGTGCACGCAATATCCATAACTGCGGGAGGGATTGAAGAGGACGTGATAAAATGCCTCAAACCATTCGTGGTCGGAAGGTTCGACATACCAGGAAGGACATTGTTCGACAAGAGCATATCACGTATAGGCAACATATTCGTCCCAGTAGACAGATACACATACTTTGAAAAATTTACTGAGACTTTTTTCGACGAGCTCTACGTGAAATATAAACAGCGCGAAAAACCATTCACGCCATCAGAATTCATATACGAACTAGGAAAAGAGATGGAAAGGCTTGAGACGAAAGAAGAATCAGTGATATACTGGGCGTACAAGAATAATATACCAATATTCTGTCCCGGATTCACAGATGGAACTTTCGGACATTTCATGTATTACGAATTCATAAACAAGAAGGATTTTTACATAGACATAATCAGCGACCATAAGAAAATAATAGATCTTGTCCTATCATGTGAAAAGGCAGGCGCTATAATGCTCGGAGGAGGGATTGCGAAGCACTACATGCTTAACGCAAACATCTTCCGCGACGGGCTGGATTACGCAGTATACATAACGACAGCCGAGGAATCTGATGCATCAGATTCAGGAGGCGGTCCACAGGAAGCTATAACATGGGCGAAGATAAAAGTCAATGCGCCAAATGTAAAAGTCACAGCGGAAGCTTCAATCGTCTTCCCATTGCTTGTTGCAAGTACGTTTGCAAAAAAGATGAGAATAGGGAATACAAATATTTAGGCAGCGTGTTTCATATATGTTCGAATTTTTTCAGGAATCTGCTCTTCAGGAAGTTTGGACAAGACTACCGTAACACAAGAATGTGAATATTTGACGGACTCGACCCATTTATAATCGAGTTGTTTGAGGAATTTTCTACCAGATGTAGGATCTTGCAGTAGTTTGTGGTCCAGCGTTTCGGTACGCCCATCAGAATATTTGAATTCCATGAAATACATCTCTTCATCATATCCTAGAGGCATTATCTGATTAACGACACGTATATTGTAAGACTCTGCATGCTTTAATATCTCACTTTCAAGATCTTTCATGTCTACAATTTTCAAGCCTATAGTCTTTTTCCTATTACGCAAAAGGACATGAATACCCTGTGAGAAATCATCGGAAGAAGACTGACCATAGAAACTGCAGATATTGATTGTTCGTAGAGGTTTTCTCATGGTGCTTTGAAATAGAAAAGCGTTTATTAATATTTTTATTTTCAGGTCGTAATTTTTAGTGGGATATGTATCGGCAGTATTTGAGCCATCCATATTGAGGATATCTTCGCAGTACACTCCCCATCCTTGATTGCTCTACTTCGACTATAGTTCTATGCGTTGCACGTATCCCTGCAGCGTCGACCAAAGATGCTAACTCGTTTTGAGTGTATGCATTATTGATATTATACATTCGCGCTCGAAAAGTCGCAGAAGCATGGGGTTAAGCATCTTGAGATGATGATAAAATCTTTTATAAGAATTCTCAGGACTAGTTCAGATGTTGTCCGATTATTATGCAAGATTATTGTTTCTTCAACACTTTCTTCGTATGATTCTTTAAGTGTTCAAATATCTCTTGTTCTGTCTTCTCAATCTCCTCGCGATGTTTTTGCTCTGCAGAATAGAAGTCATCGAGAGGTTTGTTCTGCTTTTTCCTTTTCGCTATTTTCTTCTCTTTTGGATCACTTCTGAGCATGAATTGATCTAAACGTTTGCGTTTAAACAGTTTTTGGTTGAGTTTTAATAAGAGTTTCGTCACCGACATGGAACGATAAATTAATTATTTTAACTATCTTCTAATAGTTACAAATCGAAAGCTTTAAATATTTTATAGTAGATTTCAACTCTGTAATTGAGGTGGTCATTCTAAAGGCACTTATTCACCTCTGAATCACGCTCACCTCTTTTTCCCGGGAAGCACTCTCGCAAGAGAGTCTTCCGGGTTTTTTATAATACGCTCATAACGAAAAGGAATGTAAACAAACGACGGCAAGGAATTACTCACATGACAGGATACGTCAATGTAATTGTGGGGGCCCGAT
>Ga0265322_10000609_pt1 | contig 13530 bp, 20 predicted proteins | sample 41222metaG_FD_193584 | JGI IMG/M metagenome (GOLD analysis project Ga0265322, IMG submission 193584) | Rhizosphere microbial communities from Carex aquatilis grown in University of Washington, Seatle, WA, United States - 4-12-22 metaG | ecosystem: Host-associated > Plants > Roots > Rhizosphere...
TATCTAGGGGGATTATAGCATTTTGGGGGGATTATGAAAAAAGACAGTTCTTAGGCTGCCTAGATTATTGCAGGGGGTGAGAGTTAAAGCTTATTTGCCGTAGGCGCTGCCACCGTAGCCGTGGCTCTGGCTGCCGGTAAAGCCCTTGTGTCCCAATATCTTCAAGATAGCCGAAAAGCCCATAACCGACGCCAAGCCCAAGCCTAACGTAGTTAAAAATTCTTTACGTGACATTTCTTTTTGAGTTATATCATTTAGATAACTGTGCATTTAAAAATCCCTTGTTGATTTTTTATTAGTTCTGCCTACAAGCATACTGCTTATATTTAAGCTGTCAATCCCAACTTAAAGGTTTTAGGTCGAATTACCCGCTATGTTTCCGTGGGCGGGGTGGTATGGCGCTACGATATCCCATACCGTTTTGGACGGGCGGCCGTTTACCGCCGGAGGCCTGCCGGCTCCGAAACTGCTGGCCGAATAAGCCAATGCCACAGGTACCGGTTCTGGAATGTTTTGTTGGAGAGCGGGAGCCAGCGCAGGCTGGTCCAGCTTCTTCCTTTTATTTTGCAGATATATAAACAAAACGGCTACTTGATACATGGCCACTATCGGTACGGCAAAAATCAGCTGGTTGAAAATGTCCGTGGTGGGGGTCATTATAGCCGCTGCGATAAACGAAAAAGCTATAACGTACTTTTCCGCGCCAAGTAGTTTTTTGGGCCTAAGCGGTTTAATACGGTTAATGAAGGTAATTACTAGAGGAATCTGGAACAGTAAAGCTGACCCTACCAAATAGATTGTCAAAAAAGACATATACTCTTGGATGGTTAGAAGGGGCTTTATCTGCGAGGTAGTAAATTGGTGCGACAAGAACTTTAACGCGACCGGGAGACCTAGATAATAGCCAAAGGCCCCGCCGCCGATAGCCAGGATACCGGAAAAAATGCTGTAGTACGCAACCATCCGTTTGGTACCGGCCTCGATGAGCGGCTCCAGATACCTGAGTAATTGGTAGATGATTACCGGGATGCTTAAGGCGATCCCAAAATATAAGCATATCTGGAACAAAAAATTGAGGCCGCCGCCGGGTGTTGTATAGATAAATTGCTGGCCTTTGGCTGGAGCCAGCAGAAAACGAATGATCTGCTGCTGGATAAAGTAGCCGGCCAGCGCAAACAAAGCCACCGAAAGCACTATATAGAACAACCGGTGTTTTAGCTCGTGGACATGCTCTATGAAGGTCAGTTTGTCTGTCTTAGCTGGAGCTGTCCCGGGTCTGGGCTGGTTTTTCTGGTTCCTCTTTTTTATCATTGGCGGTTTTATCACTTCCGTTCTCGATATCGCTCATACCCTTACGGAGTTCGCGCATAGATTGGCCGATACTGTGGCTCAATTCCGGCAATTTTTTGCTCCCGAACAACAGTAGAAGTATTACCAGAACAATTATTAGTTCCGGTGCGCCCAAGTCTAAAAATCCAAATTGTGGCATAAAATGTCCTCTCCTGCTTTATTCCTATTACTTATGATGATAGCATACTATAATAAACAGTAGCGCTAAATAAAGTGAGGTAAAAATGAGCGATTTCGTATATGCCTACACCCCGTGGACCATGGCCAGCACCTACGGCAGCTGTGCTTACGGTGGCTCAAGCCAATATTCAACCTCCAGCGGCACGACCTGTTCGACTGGCTACGGCGGCAGTTCCTTAGTTAACACCGGCAGTGCGGCCTTGATAGTAACGGCCGTTGCCGTATTGATTCTGGTCACAGCACTGATAGTCCGCTGGCGCCGAGGCTCTAATAAATAGCCGCGGAAAGCTCAAAGCTAAAAGCTCAAAGCTTAAGAAATATCATCTGTTAGTATATTTTTATGGCGACCCAATCTTTCAAGGATCTGCTTGTGCGGCAACGAGCAAGCGATCTATCAGTAGATCTCTATAGAGCGTTCTCGTTAACCAAAGATTACAGTTTCCGCGATCAAATACAACGTGCGGAATTATCTGTGCCAAATAATATAGCTGAGGGTTATGCCAGACGAAGCGACAAAGCTCTCCGGAATTTTCTAATGATCGCTAAAGGCTCCGCGGTAGAGGTTGAATCAATGCTCACAATTGCCACGAGGCTTAATTACATATCTACAGAACAACAAGAGAAACTAACAGCCCAAGTGCAAGAAATACAAAAATTATTGAGCGGGTTTATTAAAAAGCTTTAAGCTAGGGACTTTCAGCTTTCAGCCTACTGAAATTGGGTAAGTAAATTATCCGATCCGTAGCGTCTGGCCACCAATAACCAGGCGATGCTAATCAGCAGCAGCGCCAGCAAAATCCAGAATTTTTTCTTTTCGCTCATCTTTGGTCCTGCTCCGCGATGACCGCCAAGCGGAATTTACTGGTCCACATCGGCGTACAGGTGTAAACGGTGATCCGCTTATCCGTAGTTGGCTTTACAATACTAGTATCCCACGGTTCAACGATTTTAATATCTGAAACAGTGTAGCTGAATCTCTGGCCGTTCCAAATCAGGGCGATATTATCACCCCTTTTGACCAAATCAAGGTGCGCGAAAACCGATGGTCCATTGTATGTAAAACGGTGGCCGATAAATACGGTATTGCCGGTTTGGCCGGGCGAGGCGCCCATGGGATAGTGCCACACGCCTTTGTTAACGGTGTAGATACTTTTGCCCTCCACCACCGGCTGGTTTAGGGCGATGCTGGGAATGATTAGCCGCTCGCCCTGTGCCAAATCGGGATGCTCCGGCAGCGTCTTGACCAGCTGGGCTAGTTTTTGGGGTTGGTGCTGGGCGTGGTTTTGCCACCAGAAATTGGCAATGGTATACAGCGGCAGGGCGATTACATAGACGTTAACTGCCACGATGGCAGTAATCAAAAAATTATTAATCCGGCGAAAAGTCATTAGCACTATAATACTTGGTTTTCAATAAATCACTCAGTCAAAGGTATTTATCAACCGCTGAACAGCTTGCGGCCGAGCAAAAAGTCGCGCCAATCTTCCAGGTTTTTCGCCACACCTGTTGGTCCGTTAACAGTGCTACTGCCAGCCGAAACAGGGGAAGTTGCCAACGACGGATCGACGTATTTCATGGCTACGCTTTTGGGAACCAGCAAAACCGTCTCGCCGGGTGCCGCCAAGCCGAAATTCTGCCTGGCCGCCAGCTCCAAGTATTGGTCAGTCCGCAAATATTGATTTTGCAGCGACGTGTCAGCATTTTGCAGATATGTTACGTAGTTTTGCTGCTTTAGAGCCGAGATTTGTTTTTGCAGCTGGTAATTACTCTGTACCGTTTTAACCCCGCTCCAGGTGATAGCCAAAACGATAAGGGCAAAAATATATAGGCCGACATTGCGTATATCGGTTAGCTGCTTGATGCGGGCAGTGTTCCATTTTGTTTTGTTTTGCTCAAACATCGCTATATGCATTATAGATTACTCTGGTTTACTGGTATAATTACCTCTGTTCTTTTATCCAATTTGTGAAATTCCGCAGTGCAGTATTTTACAAAATTGAGAGGAGGAAACGAGCCGAGGCTGAAAGTAAGCGTAGTTTACAAGCTTACGAAAGCCGGTGCCTCGTTTGCGACGAGGGGATGTAGCTCAGTTGGTTAGAGCAGAGGACTCATAATCCTTTGGTCCCTGGTTCAAGTCCAGGCATCCCCACCAATATTATTTTGCTTGTGAATCTAAAGTTTCGTTGGGTGCGACAGGCGGGGGCGTCTCTGTCCCCCCGCCGCCTTTTATTAGCCTCATGCTCGCCCGCCGGGTCCGAGCCGCAAGGTCGCTTTCTAAGACAGTTCTGCTGCCTGAATGTGGGTCCGGTCCTAATCCTTGCGCTTCTTTTCGTAATTTATCTACTGCTTCAAGTTCAGAATCAGATGGTGCTATGGGGTATTGCTCGTCCATACTTTCATAATGGCTAAGCTTTAGACTAATGTCAACAAGCCCAATAGTTCTTCCGGGCTATGCGCATTCATGAGTTTAGCCCGCAACTCGCTGGCGCCGTCAAAGCCGTTAATATATATCTTGCAGAACTTATTAAGGGTTTCTACCCTACGCACCGCACCAGCCTGCCTGCTAGCGGAGCCAGCAGCTCTGCTGGTGCTTGCAGCGGATTGCGGCGTTGCAGGCTGTGCTGCTCCTTTGGAGTATTGTCCATACACCTCAGTCCGCTGCTCGCCTGCGCCTTGCACTCCATCTGCATGCGAAGGGTAATATGTTTTGATAAATAGTTCCACGTGCTTGCTATAAAGTCCTAGTTTCTGCTCTTTAGTCCAGTCTTTCCAAGGCCCGGCCTTGGAAAATATCAATGGGTCGTGGAAGATGCCGCGGCCAATCATTATGCCATCCAACTGATGCTTTTTTGCCAACTCTTCAGCTTGCTGCCGGCTATCAATATCACCGTTACCGACAATTAGGGTGGCGGGGCAGAGGGCATCACGCATTTCCCGGGCTTGGCCGACTAAATCCCAATCGGCTGGGACTTTAGATAATTGCTTGGCTGTCCGGCCATGAATACTTAACATGTTAAGTATTTTTTTAGAGAGCAGGAACTCAATCCAGCCCATATCTACCGTTGTAAATCCTACGCGGGTTTTGACGCTGATGGGGAAGTCATCGCCCACCCCTTCCCTGGTGGCATCAATAATTTGGCCGGCCAGTTCCCTGTTATTTATAAGTGCTGCACAGGCGCCGTTTTTAATGACGGTTCTGACCGGGCAGCCCATGTTCAAGTCCACCCCATCAAACCCCATGGCCTTTATTTCAGCGGCGGTTTTTTTAAAATTCTCCGGTTTTATACCCCACAGCTGAGCAACTATTGGTCTTTCTTTATCTGTAAATTTGAGTTTGTGCATTAACCGTGGTCGGCCCGGGCTTTGCAGGCCGTCAACGTTTACAAATTCCGTAATAAATAAATCCGGTGGCGCCAAATCAGCCACAATTTGGCGGAAAACCGTGTCCGTGACATCGTCCATCGGCGCTAAAATAAAAAACGGTGTTAGCAATTTATCTAAGAAACTCATCTGATAGATTGTACTAGATTTAGGCAGCTTTTGGGTCGTGGTCACCTAATCCGTAACGTTCTGCCATCTCTCTTGCTTGCTTTGCGCCTAGAACTCTATTTTCTTCGGTAACTACCGGGGACTCCGTAGCCTCCAGTTCTGTCTGGACTTGCCTCGCCCCTGCATTAACATCAGAAGCCATCGCCAGGCGACCTCTTACCGGCCTACCCATAGTATGCAACCCTTCAGGTCTGTCCGGCGGGGCAATCTGATCACCCATTGATTCGGGAACGACAGTGCCATCGGTTAGAGCATCTACGGCTTGCGGTTTTAATGGGCCTCCACGAGCTTTATCGATATCGGCTGTGGCCTGACTGGCTGTTTTGGTGCCACTATTGACCCAGGTGTCCCATTGACGGTTTTCGTTGTCCGTCCAGTCGGGGTTATCTAATCTTTCGCGTTGTATCGGCACTTCAAAAGTTCCTGTCATAATATGATTATACTTTAAGCAGCTTCCTCTTGGTTTTTATCCACTTTCTTTTTGTACTTTGCTAATCTGTTTTCCTCGCGTAGTGGATGGTCAATAGGTAAAAATTTTTCCTGCGTTCTACGCAATTTTACTAAATCAGCATGGGCTTTATGGTGCCCAATGTCATAATCGAAATCACTCCACATTTTCTCGAACCGGGAACGAACTTGTTGCTGGCCTAGCCCCAAGGCTCTGCCACGCCCTCGTAGGCTCTCAAAATCAGTGGTTATCCAGAACTCATTCATGGCTTCTGCATGTAGGCGCTCTTGCTTAGGTATAGCATGCTTAATAACGAAGGGTGTTCCTTCTAGATAATGCATCCAGATTGGGTCACTATACTTTTTATCGTGTACCCCTACATCAAACCCGCCTAGTTTGTTCCTGTGGGCTAATTTGTTCATAATTCCAATTAGTCTCTCGGCACGCTCTGCAACATTTGTGTGAGGTCCTATTTCACCGCCCATTACTGAATGAACTTTATAGGCATCGGAGCCTTCTGGATATTGCCAATCCTCAATGGATCCTTCAGGCGGGATTATAAACAAGCGGGGCTGATTTGGATTAGGCGATTTTATTGACATAGTTTATTTATTTTAACATAAATGCACAATAATACTAGGCTTTGAGGGCGGCTTTGATGCGGTCTTCGGGCGAGAGTTTTGAATCGACTTTACTGAGTGCCTGAGCAGCATCCTGGACAGAGTAGCCGAGGGCTACTAACCCCTGTAGGGCTTCATCATTAGGGTTGGCGCTGGAAGTCAGAAAATCTGTAGCATCCTGGCTGGCAGCCAGGCCGACTTTGTCTTTAAGGTCTACCACCACCCGCTCGGCAACCCGTTTACCCACGCCGTTGGCCTGGGTGATGAATTTGGTGTCGCCGGCGGCGATGGCCTGCCGCACGTGGCTCAAGCTGGCAATACTTAAAATGGCCAACGCCATTTTGGGCCCTACCCCATTAACACTTAACAAAAGCTCAAAAAGCCGCTTGGCCTCCAGGCTGCGAAAACCGAATAAATCGTAGGCATTGTCGCGAATGTGTTCGTAAGTATAGAGTTTGGCCGGCTTGCCGGTTTCTAAAGCGCCAAAATCTTCAAAACTAACGTTAAGGCCGTAGCCCAGCCCGCCGCACTGCAAAACCACGGTATCGGCGAGCTTTTCTGTTATCAATCCCTCTAATGTTGCAATCATCTTGTATTTATTCTACACGAAGCGACTGGACATGACAGATAGCTGCAGCTAAAGCGTCGGCACAATCATCTGGTTTTGGTATTTCCTTCAGCCCTAAAATTATCCGAACCATTTCCTGCATTTGTTGTTTTTCGGCCCGGCCGTAGCCAGTCAAAGCTTGTTTGATTTGCAGCGGCGTGTATTCGGCGATTTTTAGCCCGGCTTGCATGCCGCACAGCAAAACCACTCCCCTGGCCTGCGCCACGGTCATAGCGGTAGTGACGTTTTGGGCAAAAAACAGCTTTTCTACGGCCATTTCGGTGGGTTTAGTTTGGGTAATTATATCCGTTAATTCATCAAAAATGGTTTGCAGGCGCACGGCATCGTCTTCTTTGACCGGCGTGCGGATTACGCCGCCGTCAATCAGCGTGGCTTTGCCGTTTTTGCCGGCTTCAATAACCCCAAAGCCCAAGATCCCCGTCCCCGGATCAATCCCAATAATTCTCATTTGCTAAGAGCTTTTTTTATAAATGGCCGATAGTCTACCGTACTGGCAATTTTAATCTCATCGAGCTTCTCCACTGGAATCCACTCGGCTATCTCAGCATATTGTCGTTCCCATTCATCAAAACCATCGGTTGACAGTTCGCCCCCCACAAAATCACATAGATAATAAATTAAAATGCTGTGGTAGGCCTCGGCTAACGCGTGCGAATCATAATAAAAGTTATCCTCCACACCTAGAAACCTCGGGTTTTTGACGTCAATGCCTGTTTCTTCTTTAACCTCTCTAACGACTCCTCCTTCCAATTTTTCGTCTAGTTCCATACCACCGCCTGGCAGGTCGTATTTATCGCCAAATTGCTTTGACAGCAGAATTTTATTATCTTTGATTACTACGCCATACACTGACGGCCGCCATTTCAGATTTTTAACAGGAACCTGGTATTCTTTCCCGTGCACATCCTTGCAAACGACGGATTTAGACATTTATACCGTCCGCGATGTCAAAGTTGGTGTGAGTAGAGGTCACGTCGTCCAAGTCATCCAGGGCGTTCATGAGGTTTATAACTTTGCGGGCGGTTTCGGGGTCGCTGATTTCTATGGTGTCGTTGGGCACATAGGTCAGCTCGGCTTCGATAACTTCCAGCCCGGCATTTTTTAGGTTGTCGCGGACTTTGGCCAAGTCGCTTTGGGCGGTATAAACTACTGTTTCATCGCTGGCTTTTTCTTCAACAACATCTTCGGCGCCGGCCTCAATGGCTCGTAGCTGAGTGTCGTCGCTGGTGCCTTTTACATGAATTACGCCTTTGCGGCTGAACTGGAAGGCCACACTGCCGTGCTCGGCCATATTGCCGCCAGTTTTGCTAAAAGCCAGCCGGACTTCCGGCAATGTGCGGTTTTTATTATCGGTGGCAACCTCTACCAGCACGGCCACGCCGCCTGGCCCGTAGCCTTCGTACATTATTTCCTCTATTTGGGCTGCGGACTTATCAGCGGCGCGTTGGATTGAACGTTCAATATTAGCATTCGGCATATTGGCTGATTTGGCCTTTTCTATAGCCATGGCCAAAGTAGAGTTCGTGGCCGGGTCGGTGCCGCCGCGCGCGGCTATGGCAATCTGATTGCCAAGCTTGGTAAACAAAGCGCCGCGCTTAGCGTCGTTAACACCTTTTTGCCTCTTAATAGTCGCCCATTTGGAATGTCCACTCATAAGACTATTTTACCATCTTTAAGGTGTTATTACTTGCCCCGTTGCAAAACCTGAGCGGAATAGTCGGCAATCGGATTATGGAGCGTCAAGTTTTGCTGCGGGGTAGCATTTTTAAGATGAATATGCCTATTCGCTGCCAGGATAACTAGCAAAATCATCGCGTAGAAACCAACCAGCATGTATGGCGTAATCGTTAGATGCAAGAACTGTGAGGGTACGTTCGCCAGCACATGCACGACATCAAGCATATAGGTCAATAGCAACCTGGCTGGTAATGCAAACCAGCCGGCGATCGGGACCGCCCATACACCAGCTACGGCAGCGATTGCCGAGAGCAACATCCCCAGCGACACCAGCGGCACAATCATAAGATTGGCGATTAGTGCTACGAGGGAAAATTGGCCGAAAGTCATCATAATCAAGGGCTGCGTCATAAGCTGTGCCGAAAAAGTTTCAAGCAAAACGGCTGTTAAGATTTTTGGCGGGCGGCTAAAGAGACGCGCGGTTATTATCGGCGAAATTACTAGAACCCCAAAAAATGCTAGGAATGATAGGTACCAACCTAGATCACCCCAAACGTAAAACGGGCTAATCATACCCGTTAAAGCCGCTACAAAACTGATGAGCACTAGAGGTTTGATTTGCCGACCGTAAAACCAGGCCCATAATGTCAGTAACGAGACTACGGCCGCCCGCACAATCGAGGCGCTAAAGCCCGTCACTATTACAAATCCACCTATAAACGTCAGTGACAGCATAAGTTGCTGGTACTTCGACGGCAATTTTAAGCGCGCTATAGCCCTGGCAATAATCGTGACGTTGTAGCCGGATACCGCAACAATGTGCACCAAACTGGTCATGGTCAGCGCCATTAGTACATCTTGGGGAAGAGTTATCCGTTGCCCCACCAGTAATCCCATGGCAAACGAAGCAACTGGTTCGGGCAAGGCATTTTGCATACCCGCAGAAAAGCGCCTCCCAATATCAACCAACAGATTGTGGCCGACGCCAATCCTGGTTATTTGAGCATAAGCAATCGTAGCCTGACTGGCGCCACGTGACGGATAAAGGGTCCCCGCTACCTCTACTCTGTCACCTCTGTAGATCATCTTTTCGCCAAAACCGCTCAACTTAAAAGAGCCGCCGAGTGGTTCTGGCTGCGGCTTTATCATTTGAATATTATTCGCCGTAAATTGTATCTGCGATTTGTTCCCGTAAACTGAATCGCTGGTAGCTGTTGCTTGGATCGTAACCTTTTGCAGAGCGTGGCTATGCAAGACATGGAGTTTTTGCATATAAGCGTCGCCGCGCCATAGGCCCAAGCTCAAACCTAAAAATACTACCAATATTAGCCCGGTGATGTTTTTGGGCCTGAGCAGTAACAAGCAGCCAGTAGCAATTAGTGAGGGTAGAAATATCTGCGGGGCAATGTTCAGTTTGCGCGACAATCCAAGGCCGGCCAAAACCGCCACACACCCCGCCGTAATCAGCGTAGTCCGTCGATAGCGCTTCATCAGAAACTATATTGCCAGAAACCGGACGAAAAATTAATTGCTTATGTTTGACTTTTTGACCAAAAAACAGATAATGTAAGGTGTTATTTTGTCCGCTTGCGCGGGCCCTTAGCTCAGTTGGTAGAGCAGAGGCCTTTTAAGCCTCGTGTCGCGGGTTCGAGCCCCGCAGGGCCCTCCAAGAAATATACCCAGTTTGCTGTTTATCACTCGACTTTGTCGGTAAATACTACCAAGCGGTTGGAGTAGCTTTTCTGGGCCTCATTCCAAGTCCCCTCGCAAGTAATGAGATTAAGGTGAGCCTTGCCGTCGTTAGAGGCAAACACGGCCTCCTCGCTGGCATTTTGATCATACATCTGAATATCACGCACTACAAAAGCGATGGTCGCGCCCCTGTCATCTACTATGTATATGCCATCCCCTGCTTGTAGTTTATGCAAATCATCAAATACCGCTGGTGTGTTATCTTTCCAGCCAAAGTGCCCGTCAATAACCGCGTTGCCCACTTCGCCGGGACGCGAGCTACGATCGTACCAGGCCGCGTTAGTGGGCCCGGCTGGCACGCCGAGTTCTCCTTGGGGCGTAAGACCGACATAGTCCAGCGCAGCGTCAACGTTAATGCTCGGGATTTTAAGGCGCACGGGGGAGCCCAAAACCATTTTTGTTTGCCCAGACTCTGGCTGCTTATTGATACTGGTGGTGATCCTGCTGAGCCCTACTGAAGAAGTATGGCTTCGTGTCCCCGGAATAAAATTAGCGAAGAAAACGGAAACTAGCGTCAAGCCCACAACGGAGACTATCAACAGCCTCCGCTTAATCGACGATTTGGGCAATCTCATGTACGACTCTTTTCTATGGTCGTTCTAGCTTGTAGATTTCTTGCGGGCTAGGTAGAACAAAGATCCAACGGCAACAACTGCTACATACGGGGTTATGGTCTTCCACGAGACACTGTTAGGCGTAGGAGCGATTCCCGTATTTGGCAGCCCTGGAACGGCCGTAGAAGTGGACGTAGAAGTAGTTGATCCCGCCGTGCAAACGGGCAGGGTTATAGTGTCATTAATCAGTGTAACGTTGCCATTGCGAGCCAGGAGTCTTCCTTCTATGTTTGCACCGTTGGCCACCGAAATTGAGTTAAGAGCCAGAATGCTACCCTTGAACACCGCGGTTGTGTTAATACTGGCTGTGTCTACTTTCCAAAAGACGTTGCAGGCCTGAGCACCATTAATTAGAGACACCGTGCTACCTGGCCCCACCGTGAGTCCGGTTCCACTAAAACCCGCTTCAAAGATGAAAACGGCATTGCGATCGCCTTGCCCATCAAGAACAAGAGGGCCTGCTCCGGCCGTAATCCCGAAAGTGGTCGCACCAGAAGTGTAAACGCCTGGAATTTTAGTTGTACCACCTAGCTCAGTCGGTACAGTCGAGAACGGTGTTCGTCCGGCAGCATCAATGTATGCGGCAGTTAAGTCGCCCTTGGCCGCAACAACTAAGGGAGCATTCACTGTAAAACAAGGGTTACCGGTGCCATCGATAGCATAGATAATTCCAGTAACTTGTGTGCAGAGCAGTCCGATGGCGGAACTAGCGGCTGGACTCATACCGACATTTCCAGTAATAACAGATGTAGGGGAGTCGGTAATGTTAGGAGTCCCGGACAGTATTGCAAACGGTGCGGCTGTTTGAAGGTCTACTGGGGCTTGGGCCGCATATGCTCTATGGGAGGTTGTAACTACTCCGGCCAGACCAAGTGTGAGCGCGACGACCAGGACGATTGCTAGTGAACGCTTATTAAATACCTTCATGTACTACCTTATTAATCTTGGTGCTTAGTTAATCAATTGATTATAGCTTATCCTTACCTGGGATTACAGTCAATAATAACGTTACAAAATTGTGACAACATATGTTCACAAATTACGCCCGCGGCGGCGGGTTTTTTATTTGTGTTTTTTGGGGTGATAGGCGGATTTACTAAACCAAGTCAAAATCAAGCTTAGAAATGCGCCGCCGGCAATTGCCGGAGTTTGGATTTTTTGCAGGTCGCTCCAGATTGTATTGTTAGCAAAATCTAGTCTGGCTGACTCACTAAGCAGTGGCACGGCCACCAAAGCCAGCAGAATACCGGCACACAATGCCACTACACAGTTTAATAAGAGTTTCAGTGAACCCGAAAATGCTTTTCTGGTAAGAAGTAGCGTTAGGGCGATGGGCGCGATAAGCAGAACTAGGTTGAGGGTGGTGTTATTGATCTGAAAACTGAGATTTTTGGTTAAATCGGCAATGTCGGCTCCGGCAAAACTAATCACCACAAAGCCGGCACAAAGCGCAAAAAAAGACAGGGCGGCGTTGCTTTTGAGCAGAAAAGTGAGAGCCACGGGTCCAAAAATTAATACGGCAAGTAATAGATCGGGCACGAGCTAATTTTAGCACAAGAATTACCTCTGGATGCGGCGCAAGTGCTGGTTAAGCACCGACGCGGTCTTTGCGATGCCGGGCTTTGGCATTCAATTCTACGTATTCAATGATTTTTTCGGCCACGTTGCGGCCGGTAATTTGCTCAATGCCAAAGCCCGGGCTGGAATTAACCTCCAGCACCAGCGGACCCCTTTGACTTTGCATCAAGTCTACTCCACAAATAGATAGGCCCATGGCCTTGGCGGCCTTAATAGCCACGCGTTTTTCCTCATCGGTTAATTTGACTGAAGTTCCCGACCCGCCCTGATGTAGGTTAGAGCGGAATTCTTCATCTATATTAATGCTCTGGCGTTTCATACTGGCCACTACTTGGCCGCCGACCACAAAAGCCCTGATATCGGTACCGGCAGATTCCTCTATGTATTCTTGCAGCAAAATGTTGGTGCCGTCGTCGTCCATCATGTAAAAGGATTGGATAACCGACTTTGCGGCCTTGCGGGTTTCTGCCAGGACAACACCGCGGCCGTGCGTGCCGCGCGCCAGCTTGATGATAATTGGCGGGCCATCCAGTTTTTCCATTACCTGGTCGACATCGGTGGCCCCGCGCGAGAAAATAGTTTTGGGGATACCGATACCGGCGCGAGCCATCAGCTGGACGGAGCGCAGTTTGTCACGCGAGCGGACAATAGCAATCGAGCTGGCGGTAGTAAAAACACCCTGCATCTCGAACTGGCGGACAATTGCCGTGCCATAGCGAGTGTAGCTGGAAGCAATACGCGGAATAATCGCGTCAAAGCCGGTCAGGACTTCGCCTTCGTATGTAACGATTGGATTGCTTTTTTCTATTTTAGCTTCGCAAAGCACGTAGTTAATAATGCGCACTTCGTGCCCGCGTTTGATAGCTTCTTCTTTCAACCGTTTAGTTGAGTAGTTGCCCGGACCTTTGGATAAAATTGCGATTTTCATGACAGTTATTTTACCTCGTAACGGTACTCTGAGCCGCCATTGGCGTCAACCAAGAATCCGTGTTCGCGCAAGAAGTTACGGCCCAGCAGAACCCCTTTCATCATGTCGCTGCGGTCAAAGAGGCTAATGTTGATGGGATAATGCACTCCTTTGATAACGACGGCGGTCGGAATAATGTAGCGTTCCTGCGTGGCGCCGTTGGAACT
>Ga0265322_10000611_pt1 | contig 13519 bp, 14 predicted proteins | sample 41222metaG_FD_193584 | JGI IMG/M metagenome (GOLD analysis project Ga0265322, IMG submission 193584) | Rhizosphere microbial communities from Carex aquatilis grown in University of Washington, Seatle, WA, United States - 4-12-22 metaG | ecosystem: Host-associated > Plants > Roots > Rhizosphere...
AACACCCGACACCAAACAGAACACCGACCTGTTTCAAAAATGTTATGATTTTACACGTGCGGATGAAGTGAAAGCCTCCGGCTTTTATCCGTATTTTCGGGCAATCGAAGAAAATGAAGGACCGGTCGTTCAGATCGAAGGCCGGAAAATTATCATGGCTGGATCGAACAATTATCTGGGATTGACCGCCCACCCGAAGGTGAAAGAAGCCGCAATAAAAGCTGTGGAAAAATACGGTACCGGCTGTTCCGGCTCGCGGTATTTGACCGGCACGCTCGATCTGCATATTGAACTCGAAGCCCGCCTTGCAAAGTTTATGAACAAGGAAGCATGCTTGTTGTTCAGTACCGGATATCAAACCGCTCAGGGAATCATTCCGACACTGGTGCAGCGCGGCGAATATCTTATTACCGATAAGGACAATCACGCTTGCATCGTTGCCGGATATATGATGGCAAAAGGAATGTTTGCGGAAATCGTCCGGTATAAACATAATGAGATGTCGGATTTGGAACGCGTGATCTCACGGCTTCCCCTGCACGCCGGGAAACTCATTGTCTCGGACGGCGTCTTCAGCACGAGCGGTGAAATCGTCAATCTTCCGGATCTCGTCACCATCGCGAAAAAATATAATGCACGGATCCTGATCGATGATGCGCATGCCGTCGGCGTGATCGGAAAAGGCGGACGGGGAACGGCAAGTCACTTCAAACTGGAACATGCTGTCGACATGACGATGGGAACGTTCAGCAAAACATTTGCATCGCTCGGCGGTTTTGTTGTCGGGGAAGAACGCGTCATTAATTATATCAAGCATCAATCTCCGGCATTGATTTTCAGCGCAAGCCCGACGCCGGCATCGGTTGCAGCGGCGCTTGCGGCGCTCGATATTCTTGAAAAGGAACCGGAACGCATTCAACGACTGTTGAAAAATGCGGATATGATGCGTGCCGGATTTAAAAAACTCGGATTTAAAGTCATTGAAGGACAATCGGCCGTTGTTCCCGTGATCGTCGGCGATGACATGATTGCCTTCCGGTTCTGGCGGGCGCTGTTCGATGCCGGTGTGTTTGTCAACGCATTTATCAGTCCCGGTGTGCCGCCCGGAATGCAGATGATGCGCACGAGTTATATGGCAACGCATGAGCAACACCACTTGCAAAGCATACTCGATATTTTTTCCGTTGAGGCAAAAAAACTCGGTATCATTAATTAAACGCGTTTCCGTTGCTCTTTCGATTCATACAATTTTCCCGTCTTCCGGCAGAAACCAATTCTCCGCCATTGCTCATCTATGGAATTTCCGCTTATGAATACCGTTGACATCGAAACCGTTTCATCCAAACGAGAGATTGAACAATTTATCCGGTTTGCCTGGCAAATTTACAGCGATAGCCCGAACTGGGTGCCGCCGCTGTTGATGGACCGGCGGAAATTGATGGATAAGAAAAACAATCCCTTCTATCAACATGCCGAAGCGGAATTTTTTGTTGCCCGCCGGAACGGTAAGATCGTCGGCCGCATCGGCGCAATCATCAACGACAATCATAACAAAGAGCATAACGAAAGAATCGGTTTTTTGGGATTTTTTGAATGCATCAACGATCAATCGGTTGCCGATGCTTTGATCAACACCGTGAAGGTTTGGGTGAAAAAACGGGGAGCGACGGCACTGCGCGGTCCCGCATCGCCGTCTGTCAATGATGAATACGGATTATTGATCGACGGGTTCGATTTGCCGCCGGTTGTTTTGATGCCGTACAATCCGCCGTATTACGCGGCCCTTCTGGAAAAAGCCGGAATGAAAAAAGCGAAGGATCTGTATGCATATCATTTGTTTAAGGAACGCTTTATTACCGAGAAATTAGCCCGCGTTGCGGAAGCAGTTCGCAAGCGCGAAGGATTGAACTTCCGCACGATCAATATGAAAGAATTCGATAAGGAAGTCGCTCTTATCAAAGATCTCTATAATAGAGCGTGGCAGCATAACTGGGGAGCCGTTCCGATGACCGACGCGGAGTTTGCAGCTCTTGCCAAAGATCTTAAACCGGTGGTCGTGCCGGAGCTTGTGCTGATCGCAGAATATAAAGGAGACCCGATCGGGTTTTCACTTTCGCTGCCCGATCTGAATGTCGCCCTGAAATATAATAAAAAGGGATATTTGATTCCGGGGTTTGCACGATTATTGATTCATAAAAAGAAAATCAATCTGGCGCGCATCATTGTTCTCGGTGTCGTTCCCGAACGTCTGAAAACCGGAGCCGGAAGCGTTCTGTTTTATGAGACCGGCAAACGATGCAACAACGCGGGATATGCCGAGGGAGAAGCGAGTTGGGTTCTGGAAGATAATACCATGATGAACCGCGGTGCCGAATTGATGAACGGTGATCGGTATAAAACGTATCGTATTTACGATTGTAATTTGTCATAAGAAAGGATTGATTGATGCCGGTAAAACCTGTGGAAAAAATCTGGATGAACGGAAAGCTTGTCAATTGGAACGATGCGAAGATTCATGTTCTGTCACATGTCGTTCATTACGGTTCGAGCTGGTTTGAGGGGATCCGGTGTTATGATACGAAAAAAGGAGTGGCGGTTTTCCGTCTCGACAAGCATCTGGAACGCCTTTACGATTCCGTGAAAATTTATCATGCCGCGATACCGTATACCCGCCAGCAGCTTGAACAGGCGATTATTGAAACGATTCATGTCAATAATATGCGGTCGTGTTATATCAGGCCGATTGTGTATCGCGGGTACGGTGATGTCGGTGTCAATCCGTTGAATAATCCGGTCGATGTCGCTATTGCCGTGTGGGATTGGTGAACGTATCTCGGCACCGAGGCATTGTCGAAAGGGATCGATGTCTGCGTTTCGACATGGACGAGACCTGCGGCAAACACCTTGCCGACAATTTCCAAAGCGGGCGGCAATTACCTGAATTCTCAATTGATCAAAATTGAAGCGATCAAGGCGGGATTCGTGGAAGGTATCGCTCTCGATACGAACGGTCATGTGAGCGAAGGGAGCGGCGAAAATATTTTTATGGTGAAGAATAACGACGTCTACACGCCGCCGTTTACATCGAGCATCCTTCCCGGTATTACGCGGTCTGCCGCAATTACGATTTTACGGGAAGCCGGTTATCGTGTGCTCGAAGCGCCGGTTTCGCGGGAATTGCTGATTGTCGCCGATGAAATTTTCTTTACCGGCACTGCTGCGGAAATTACTCCCATCCGTTCCGTCGACCGTCAGGCGGTGGGCGACGGGAATGTCGGGCCGATCACGAAAGCGGTTCAAAATGCATTTTTCGAAGTCGTGCGCGACGGTAAAGATTCGCGGGGCTGGCTGAAGTTTATTGTGAAAGATTAGTTCTGATTCGATTATTGTTTTGGTCCGGTCTCAGTTTGGAGGAAAACGTGCCATGAAAGATTCATCAAAGAAAAAACCTTCTCGTCCCGCGGCTGAACGCGAAAACAACGAACAAAAGTTGGTTTCCATTCACCGCATTTTGGTTCCTATCGATTTTTCCGATCATTCCAAATCCGCACTCCGGTATGCGGTAGAGTTTGCCGCCATTGTTCACGCGGAATTGTTTCTCGTGTATGTGGTCGAGCCTGCGATGTACCCGGCGGATTTCAGCTTCGGTCAGGTGGCGTTACCCGATTTCGGGAACGAGTTGCGCGAACGCGGCGAAGAGGGATTGAAAAATCTTGTCCGTGACATTATTCATAACACTGTTCCTGCCCGGGCAGTTGTCCGGACGGGGAAACCGTTTCTCGAAATCATCGATGCGGCGGAAGAAGAGAATATCGATCTGATCATGATCGCCAGCCACGGACATACCGGTGTCGAACACATCCTGTTCGGCGGCACGGCTGAAAAAGTTATTCGAAAAGCCCTGTGTCCGGTGTTCGTTGTCCGATAATTGATACTCTGTGTAACAACAAGAGCGAACCATGCGAACAATTCTTACGAAATATATCGTAATTCTTATTGTTCCTTTTCAATTATTTGTTGCTTCCGGTGCTGCATTTCCCAATAGCACCGCTCTGTCGGAAAATTTTGTTTTGAATTCGGGCTCCGGAAATGACATAAATGTCGGAAGCGATTCTATGATTGTTATCCGGCAGTCCGTTTCATTTGAAACATCGTCAAACGCCATCATTGTCCATTTACCAAATCCATTACAAACGAATAGTATGGTAATTGTGGTTTTGATGTCAGATGGAGAAACAATCGGTGGCGGATTAAGCGCTATTGTCGACGCTTCGAATGTAAATACATTTTATGCTGAATTTGTCGGCGCAGAGAATACGCATAGCGTAAATATGACATTACTCGGCGCATCACATGAAAATATACATCACAGTATATCTAATGATATTTCAATCGGTAATCAGGGCGCAAGTTATTTGATTGGTTTTGTTTTGGAAGTGACAGGATTAGATTCAAATCCTATTGATGTCAATGTTACTCATTGGGGCGATGCTGGAGTTAAAAATTTTAACCTGAATCCACGCTCCGTTGCAGCTTCCCAACCTTATGAATTGCAGATGGCAGTCATTGGTTTTGACGGAGATCCGGGAGCGATGAGCGGCAATGATATCACTGAATATAAAACTGTCGGTAATGGCACGACCGGCTTTTATGTTACAACCGAATTAAAAACTGTTACAAGTACTGGAATTCCTTATGGAAATAATGTTATAGCAAATTCAGTGAATTGGCAGGGATTTGTAGTAACGTTTAAAGCAGCAGTTCCTTTTAGTATAAATAATAAGAAATAAACGAATACAATTCGCGCTGAATTACATTTCTTATGCTGCCCTATAGCTCCACAGAATCGAGTATAGCAAATTCACTCAGTAGCTTTTGAATCGCATATCAGTGAATCAAAAATCAATATCGGTGCTCGCGTTTATTGTCTTGGTCTTTGCCATACTCGCCTTGCTGTGGCGAAATTCTTTACTTGCGGATGGATTTTTTCCGATGCTTATACAAGGTCTGGCAATTTTGCTGATGGTCTGGGCACGCATCACATTCGGGCGCAGAAGTTTCCACGCCGCGGCTAACCCCACCGAAGGTGGTATTGTAACGTCCGGGCCCTACCGGTTTATCCGGCATCCAATTTATGCCGCCATACTGTACTTCATTTTTCCCGGTGTAGTAACTCATCTTTCAATGATAAATATCGTTCTGGTCCTCGTCGTTCTTATTGCCGTCACACTTCGCATTCGAGCCGAAGAGAGTTTTCTTGTCGTGCGTTATCCTGAATATGTGACGTATGCGAAACGAACAAAACGCATCGTTCCCTTTGTTCTATGATTGAATTGTTCGAATGTAACACTGCCGGAAATTCCGTATATTCTCCGATCATATTTGAAAGCAACCGACGTGAATATTCATATAGGAAATCTTTCCGCACAAGTCACCGATAATGATCTCCGCACGCTGTTTGCGGCATTCGGCACAGTAGAAACGACGGAGGTCATCACCAACCAGAGGACAGGAGAGCCGCTCGGCTACGGTTTTGTCATTATGCCCGTTGAAGCAGAAGCTCTTGATGCGATTGCTACGCTCAATGGAAAACCGTGGGGCGGGAAAACGCTGGCAGTGACGAAAGCAAACAGGAAAGACGGAAAACGCAAAAGCAGGTTTCCGAGAAAATAATATAATAATCGTTTGAGATTTTTCTGCGCCGCAGTTAACTTAACGGTTCGGCAGATTTCGCCAACAACTTTCTTGTTTTCCACGAGACCCACCCCACGATAACAAGTGTCATCACGCCGCCGAACACCGCAGATGGAATAACTCCCATCAGTCGAGCCGCAGTTCCCGATTCAAACGCTCCAAGTTCATTCGATGACGAGACAAAAATGCCGTTCACGGCCATAACACGTCCACGCATTGCGTCGGGTGTCATCAATTGCAAGAGGGTTTGCCGGATAACCACACTCACGCTGTCGAATGCACCGCTGAAGAACAATGCTATCACGGATAATCCCATCCATGGGGAGACTGCGAAAATAAGTATTGAGACACCGAAGCCGGTAACAGCAATCATCAGGTTCCTCAACGGGTGATGCATCGGAGAAATTCGTGAAAGTATAATGAGCGTGAGAACCGCGCCGACCGATGGGGCTGCACGAAGAATTCCCAACCCCGCAGCGCCGACTTTCAATATATCCTCTGCATAAATCGGAAGAAGTGCAACGACGCCTCCGAAGAGAACGGAAAAAAGGTCGAGTGAAATTGCATAGAGGATCATTTTGGTGTGCCAGACAAATTGCAATCCTTCTTTAACGCTTTCGATTAAATTTTCGGTAGCAGATTCTGCCGGTTGTCGTTTATCACTGATGCGTGAAAACAGAAATATGGCAATGCAGAGTAAGCCAACAACGACAAGCAACGTGTTGGAAAATCCGATTCCGGCAAAAAGGAATCCGCCGATAGTCGGGCCGACGATCGAACCGGCTTGCCATGCCGAACTGCTCCACGTTGCCGCATTTTCGTACGCTTCCACGGGAACGAGAAACGCACGAAGCGACATTGCCGCAGGCGATTGGAATGCACGGCATAGTCCTATCAGAAAAACCATTCCATAAATGACACCGACAAGCAGTGATGTGGGAATGTGTTGTGCTGCGTCCGCCCGGGCAACGAGGTGCAGAACGAACGAACCTACAGTGATAATGCCGGAGCTGAAAAGAATGATCCGGCGTTTGCTGTTCCGGTCGGCGATATGCCCGCCGTACAGTGACAGCCCGATGAACGGAACGGCTTCCGCCAGTCCGGTGAGCCCGAGTGCCAGGGGATCTCTCGTGACGATATAGAGCTCATAACCGAGCGCCACTTCCTGTACGAGAAGTGCAACCGTAAACAAAAATGAGGCAATGATAAAATTGCGGTATTCCGGAAACCGCAGAGCGGCGTACGGATCGCGAACAAAAGGAAAGAGTTTACCGGACATCCTGAGAACGAATCTTTTTCATGATATTTCTGAACATACGAAATTCTTCAATGAGATGCCTATAAAAATGCGCGCGTGAATGAATTACTGTTTCTTGGCCGGAGGTTTGGATTGTAACTTATCTTGAAATAATTGAAGAGAAGAAAAAACAGGACGTATAATGGATGCTATAAACACAAAACCCTGCCTTGTGAGCAGGGTTTGTTGTTACAGCGTGGTTCTAGTGTTACTGGATAACGCTGACGTTCGATGCGTTGAGGCCCTTGGGACCTTTTTCGACTTCGAACTCCACGTTGTCGCCTTCATTCAAGCTCTTGTAGCCGCTTGCAGAAATCGCATTAAAGTGGACGAATACATCTTCGCCGCTTGTGCGTGCGATGAAACCGAAACCTTTTGCTGCATTGAACCATTTGACAGTTCCTTTTTCCATGGGAACAAACCTTTCATGTAAGTATGATAACCCGGCTCAACCGCCGGGCAAAGTGTACGCCAACCAGCTTATCTGAATGATGGCGTTGCGACTTTGGGAGGATTCGTACGGTTCATCAGTAGGACTATACAAGCGGTGTACTGTTAATTCACTCTACAACATACACATAAACCCGGTCAATTCCTAATTGCATATCTTCATAAAATTTATGAGCGTTACCCTGCCATTGCAATGTGGATACATTTGTTAGTTCTTTCGGTGATTTTAAAGTGGTCGAACAATTCTTTATCTTTATCGTATGATATACGTAAATTATGTACTCATCTTTCGGAAGGATTTCAAAATGGGAAAACTACTGAGTTATTTCCGGTGGGCAGTTTTTGGCATGCAGTTTGTAATTTTTGTTAGCGCTTTTGCGGGAAATGAAAAATCGTCGATGGTAGTTTCGACCTCATGGCTTGCAGACCATCGTGATGACCCGTCGATTGTCATTCTTCACGTCGCTTCGCTTAGACGGGATTACACGGCCGGGCATATTCCCGGCGCGCGGTATCTCTGGGTCGGCTCGATAGCGCAGGGCACACCGGAGATGTCGTTTGAAGTAGTGCCGGTTCCCAAAATTAAGGAAGCTCTCGAAGCGTTGGGAGTTTCGAACGACTCCCGCGTTATTCTTTGTGGCGTCGGAGGAAATGTGAGTGCGACCGCCCGTGCATTTCTTACACTTGAATATGTCGGCATGGGTGAGAAAACCTCAGTCCTCGACGGAGGGTTCGATGCGTGGAAAGCGGAAGGCAAGCCCGTTTCGGTGGATGTGCCGATGATTTCACGCGGGTCATTTATTCCGGATGTTCATAGCGAGGTGTTTGTCGATGTGGATTGGGTAAAGGATCGTTTACATGCACCGTCGGTAACGATTGTCGATGCGCGTGCGCCGCAATTTTACAATGGTACCAACGCGGGACAGCCTCGGTCGGGTCATATCCCGGGTGCGAAGAATTTATATTTTTCTACACTCGTTGATTCTTCAAATAAACTTCTGCCGGTTTCAAAATTACGAGAACTTTTCGACAAATCCGGTGTCAAAGAAGGGAATGAAGTTGCCGCGTATTGCCATGTCGGGCAGACCGCAAGTCTTGTCTATTTTACTGCCCGGTATCTTGGATACCATGTCCATTTGTACGACGGTTCGTTCGATGAATGGGGTGGACGAATGGATTTGCCGATTGAACTTCCCGCTAAAACCGATTCGACCAAAAAATAAAATGTATAAGGGAAATATTCATGCAATTTGTTTGCATGAATTGGGTGCGGGTTATTTGCTCCGCTCCATGACGTAGTTGACAAACGATGTCAGGGATTCTTTTGATGGTGAATACGGAAGCGATTCGAGTGCCTGGAGAGCGAGTTTGGAAAAATATTCTGCCCGTTCAATTGTGTATTGGATGCCGCCGAATTCATGAGCGAACTCGACGACGGCGTGCAGCTCTTTTGTCTTCGCGCCGTTTTTGATGATCTTGAGAATCTGTTTCGATCGGCTTCGCGGCGATTGCGTTAAAGAATAAATCAACGGAAGAGTTAATTTTTTTTCTTTCAGGTCCAGCCCTGTCGGCTTTCCGGTGATGCTTTTCCGCCCGGTATAATCGAGGAGATCGTCGCGGATTTGAAACACCATGCCGATATTTTCTCCGAATATTTTCATCCGTTCCAGTGTTTCGCGATCTGAAGTTGCGCTCGCCGCCCCGATCCGGCAGCATGTCGAAAGGAGCGATGCGGTTTTATCGGAAATAATTTTAAAATACGTCTTCTCGTCGATATCAAGATCCCGGCTTTTGGCAATCTGAAGAATTTCCGCTTCACTCATGCGGCGAACGGCATCGGACGTGATTTGCAGAAAATGAAAATCACCGTTATCAATCGATAACAACAATCCTTTTGCCAGCATATAATCGCCCATCAGAACGGCGATCTTGTTCTTCCAGACGGCGTTAATCGACGCAAGTCCGCGACGAGTGTCGGCATCGTCAACCACATCATCGTGGATCAACGTTGCGGTATGAAGGATTTCAACAAGCGATGCGCCGCGGTACGTGCTTTCGTTGACTTCACCGCACGCTTTGGCAGTGAGCAGAACAAGCGCGGGGCGGATACGTTTTCCCTTTTGTTTTACGATATACCGGGCAATCATATCGACGAATGCGACATTGGACCGTATCGCGGTCCGAAAACGATCGTCAAAACGATCCAGCTCTTCTTCGATAGGTTGTAAAATTGTTTGTAAATTCATTCGTCGATTTATTCTTCAGAAGTTGAAGGGGCATCCCGTTTTTTCTTGGCAATGGATGCCACCCAGATGCTGACTTCATATAATACGAACATCGGAAGCGAAAAAATGGTCATCGTGAACGGGTCGGTTGTCGGTGTAACGACAGCGGCAATAATAAGAATGACGACGATGGCATGGCGTCGGTATTTCCGCATGAAAGCCGGCGTAATAATCCCGAACCGCGCGAGAAAATACGAGATCATCGGCAATTCGAAAATCAATCCGGACAGTAAAACCAATTGGAGGCTAAAACTCATGTATTCATCGATCGAGATCCAGTTTTGGATCCCCGTTGAACCGAATGACGCGAAGAATTGCAGCATGTACGGCAGCATAAGAAAATACGCGAACGCCACACCGAGAAGAAAACAGAGCGTTGTATAGGTTACGATTCCGGAAATGTATTTCCGTTCTTTCGGCATAAGCCCCGGCCGGACGAATTGCCAGAGCTGGTACAAAATCCACGGAGAGCTGAGAATGAGCGCAGCGACAAGCACCGCCATCATGTAAAAAGTGATCTGCCCGTACGGAATAGTGTTGATGAGATTCAGCGGCGGCGTCGTGAGCCGGCTCGGGCGGATGACGACGGTGTTGACGATCCAATCCGAATAAATACCGCAAATAATGATCGCAACTACGCAGCCCAACGCCGCTTTGACAATGCGCCACCGCAATTCTTCGAGGTGCTCGAAGAACGACATTTCGTGTTCATCGGTTTGGTGTTCTTCACCGTTCGGTGTTTCGTTATCGATATCGACGTCTGTTTCAGCCAATGGACGCTATTCTTTCTGTGATCTCACGATTGGAATGCAACACGAATTTTAAGAACATGATTTATGAATACAGCGGAAACTCCTCACACAACTGTTTTACTTTCTGTTCGACCTCTTTATAGACGCTCACCGATCCGATATGCTTTAACACTTCATCGATCAAATCGCCGACAAGTTCCATTTCCTTTTCTTTCATGCCGCGGGTCGTAAGTGCAGGCGTGCCGATGCGAATCCCGCTTGTGATCAGTGGGCTTTTATCGTCGAACGGAACGGAATTTTTATTGACCGTGATGCCGGAGAGATCGAGTGCTTCCTGTGCGTCTTTGCCCGTGAGGTTTTTGTTCCGGACATCGACGAGCATCAGATGATTGTCGGTTCCGTTTGAAACAATATAATATCCCATGCTCATCATTTTTTTGGCAAGTGCTTGAGCGTTTTTGATGATTTGCTTTGCGTATGTTTCAAATTCCGGCTGAAGATTTTCCTTGAAGCCGACGGCTTTCGCCGCAATCACGTGCATTAACGGGCCGCCCTGAATTCCGGGGATGACCATCGAATCGATCAATTCCGACATCATTTTTGTACGTCCGGATTTCGGTGCGACGAGTCCGAACGGATTTTCGAAATCATTTCCCATCAGGATTAATCCGCCGCGCGGTCCGCGCAATGTTTTATGTGTCGTGGATGTAACGACATGACAATGCGGAATCGGATCATTCAATAATTTTTTTGCAATCAATCCTGCCGGATGGGCGATATCGGCGAACAGGAAAGCGCCGACTGTATCGGCGATCTGCCTGAATGCTTTGTAATCGATATTACGGGAATATGCACTTGCACCGACGGTGATCATTTTCGGTTTTTCCCGTTTTGCGATTGTCTCTACTTCATCATAATCGATCGTGCCGGTTTCTTTGTTGATGCCATAGGCGGAAAATTTATATAATTGTCCGGAAAAATTGACCGGTGATCCATGCGTGAGATGCCCGCCGTGCGAGAGATTCATTCCCATCACCGGATCGCCCGGTTTGAGGAATGTAAAATAAACAGCCATATTCGCCTGCGAACCGGAATGCGGTTGAACATTTGCATATTTCGCACCAAACAATTGCTTTGCCCGATCGCGGGCGAGGTTTTCAGCGACATCGACAAATTCACAGCCGCCGTAATACCGTTTGCCGGGATATCCTTCCGCGTATTTATTCGTCATGACCGAACCCATTGCTTCCATCACGGCCATGCTGACGAAATTTTCGGAAGCGATGAGTTCAAGTTTTGTATTTTGTCGGTTTGTTTCGTTCCGGATTGACTGAAAAATTTCCGGATCCTGTGCACTGAGATGATTCATAGCGCTCCAGTCCTGCTCAATGATGGAAAGTTACAGATTGGTTAATGTATGAATTTTATCAACGCGCCGTTGATGCCGCCCGCCTTCAAATGCCGTTGCAAGGAACATATCGATAATGTCTTTTGCTTTTTCCCACGGTGTGAGCCGGGCACCGATGGCGAGAATGTTTGCATTATTATGCTGACGTGCAAGGCGTGCCGCTTCTACCGATTCGACATTGGCTGCACGAACGCCGTTATGTTTGTTTGCGACAATCGACATGCCGATTCCCGTTCCGCATACGAGGATCCCGAATTCCGCTTTACCGGAGCCGACATATTCGGCGACTTTATGTGCATAATCGGGATAATCCGTTGATTCAGCAGAAGTTGTGCCGAAGTCGATAAATTCAATTTTTTTAGACTTCAACAGCTCTTTGGTCTTTTCTTTATAATCGAAACCTCCGTGATCGGCGCCGAGGGCAATCATAATTTTTTTATTCCTGTTCGGGGCGAATGAACCACGTTTCGCCGCCGGTCAATGTTATTGTGACACGCACTATTTTGTCTCTTTGCAATTGATTGTCGGTCGTTCCCCGCCAGCTGTATTCCATGCCGAAATTCAATCTCGAATCCCCGATAACAGGAAGACCGAGACCGGCGGTGATACCGGTTTCATTGATGTCGATGCCGTGAAGCTGGTAGTATGTTTCGTTATAGAAGAAGCCGAGGCGATATGCCACACGCTTCGGAGTCAGTTCTGCACCGATGCTGTACCGGTGATCGTCCCGAATCGTTGCGCCGTTGACATCCTGGAAAGCACTCCAGTGTTGATAAAAGATATCCGCGGCGATTAAGAACCGGTCGTTGGAAAAAGAAAGCCCGCCGCCGGTACTGAATGGAATTTTTGTTTTAGTGCCGGGGAGCGTCACCGTATCGCCTGTGATGGCGCCGGAAGAATTGTATGCGTAAAAGCGTTCATCGGTTTCGTTCAGGTATGAAGTTGTCGTAAACAAAGCGCCGAGATTGAATGTTGAAGCGTCGGGTAATTGGAGAATTTTTCGCAGGCCGGTATAGATTGCGCCGAACGAGAAACCAATTCCCCGAAGCTCGGTCGACCGGATGATGCCGTCATTTGCATAGGCCGCAGTGTTGAACGATTGCGTGGTGGCGTAATTTAACGTTCCGAAAAAGTAATTCAATTTAGCGCCGATATTCAATTCATTATCGATTGTCCATGATGATCCAAGATAGGCAAGCGATAGACCGCCGCTTCCGACATACTGCACGGTATACGAATAATCGCTTTCGGCGATGGGAGTAATAACATTATAATCGACTCTGCTGTAAGGTGTAAAACCTGCGCTGATGACGACACCCGATCCGGTTGCCACGGGAATAGCGATACTCACTCCGTTGAAATCCAATTGACTCAGATATGCCGATTTAGAATTGTCGGAGGTCGAAAATCCCTCATACAATGTGCTGGCGGAAAACCTCGTACGTGTAATCCGCGCCCATGCGGCCGGATTCATTTCATCGATTTCATTGTTGGTCAGTACGGCAAAACCGGCCCCGCCCATGCCGACGGCACGGTTGGTTAAAAAATAGCTCAAATCACCGATGCCGTATCGTGAATATCCTGATCCGCCGCTGTCACCTGCAAATCCTTTCGGCGAAAAGAACACCGTTAG
>Ga0265322_10000613_pt1 | contig 13496 bp, 11 predicted proteins | sample 41222metaG_FD_193584 | JGI IMG/M metagenome (GOLD analysis project Ga0265322, IMG submission 193584) | Rhizosphere microbial communities from Carex aquatilis grown in University of Washington, Seatle, WA, United States - 4-12-22 metaG | ecosystem: Host-associated > Plants > Roots > Rhizosphere...
GGATTTATCAGCGGGGGCTGGGGCTGGGGCTGGGACGGGGACGGGGGCGGGAGCGGCCGGGCTGGCCGCGGGGGGCGTCGGAGTGGCCTGGCTCCAAAGCAAGCCAGCAGAGACGGACAGGATGAAGGCGAACTGGAGCAGTCGTGTTCTCATGGGACTTTTCTTGATTTGATGGGCCGGGTGATTTCTTCGCGGTTAAAGCGAATCTTGAAGGAACTCCGATCGATCGCCGTGATGATTACCATATATGCAGTTCCTTCAAAATTAATAGTCAGACTATCACCGACTTTCAGCTTTTTTTCACGGAATAAAAGCACCGGCTCGCCGTTTATCACGAAGGCGCCCGAAGGCGTGATATGTGGGGCGAGTTTCTCCAGCAGATCGAGATCGGAACTGACCGGGCCGGCCGGGCGAACCGTTTCACTGGGCTTGCCTCCGCTTGGCGCGGGGGCCGCAAAAGCGAGGGGGTTGAATGGATCCACCAGTTCGGCCGGCAGCTTCTCGGCCGGGTTTTCCTTTGCCGCGAGCAGTTGGGCGGCCAGATCAAGCGTGCTCTGCCGTTTGGCCGGATTCAACACCGCTTCCTCTCCAAAGGAAACCCACCTGACCGCGCCCAAGACCAGCAGGCAGACCATTAGACGGTGCATTTTCATGGCAAGCCAAGCAGTTCGAGCGTGAGCGTGAGGTTGATCATGGATGCACCGCGCTGCTCTTTCGCGGACGCGCCACGCTGCTGGGAAACGGAACTGGAAATCAGCCGGTAAAAAAGCGGTCCGGATTCGAGCCGGCCGATAAAATTGAGAATCTGGCGGTAGTCACCCTGCACGGCGATGGAATAACTGATGCCGGTGTAGAGTGGCTTGGGGCCGCGCGGCTGGGCGCGGCTGGGGGCGTTCGCCTGCAAGCTGAGTTCCTTGACGCCGGTGTCCGACTCGATGCGGTAGAAATATTGCTGGTTGCGGGCGCGTTCGGCCCCACGCACGAGCCTCGATTCCAGCTCCTTCGTGGCGGCGGAGAGCGTCTCGAATTGCTCGGGCAGATTGGTCCCGTTCTTAATGTTGTTGAGGATCGCCGTTCCCTGGTCGTCTTTCTCCTTCAGTTGCGCGGACAGTGCGCCTGCCCGGGCATTCCGGATGTAGGAGCCGGTCAACAGTACAACGCTGAGTACCCCGCAGCTGATGACGAGGGGGTGCTTTTTCAAGATCACCACAAAATCTTTAGTCGTGAAGGCCATGGCTATTTCTTGAGGGTGGCGCCCTTGAAGCGGAGGAACAGATCAAACGAGAGCCGTCCACTCGCCTGATCCCGGTCAAGTTTGTTCAGTCCGACTTCTTCAAAAATACTGCTGAAATACTTGTCCTCCCGCAGTTGCTCCACGTAGGTGGACGTACGGCCGCTCGCCTCGTCGGGTGAACCAGTGGCGGTACCGCGCAGATTCACACCGGTAGGGCGGATATCCACCGTGCTGACCGCCAGTTCCTGCGGTAACGTGCTCCCAAGATTCAAAAGAAATTGGGACAGCACCAGCCGTGGTTTCACAAAGTTATTCAGTTCGGTGATCTTCTTTTCCTCGGTGGTGAATTTCTGGGAAAGCAGGCGCGCTTGCTCGCTGGCCTTCTTGTTCGTATCGATCTGGGTCTGCCAGTAGGCCACCTGGTGGGAGAGGTTATTGATCCGGTATTCCTGGTAACTGAAGTACAACAGGAGGCCGGCGGCGACGGCGATCGCGGCAAAATTGACGAAAAACTGCGTCCGGACAACTTTCGTGTCCGGCAACCGTGCCGGGTTGCGGAAATCCGGGTGCCAGGCCGGTACCAGCGGCGCCTGCGGCTGGTCACTTTTTTGTAGCAGCGACGGCATCGTGGAAAACCATGAGACTGAGCAGGCCCAGCCACCTCGGGTCGAGGCTCGAAGAAGCCGGGGGACTGGTAAAAGTGATCTGGTGCGACTTCAACCAATCCGCGAGATCCAGTTTGAGCACGCCGACACCCAGTTCCTTGGCAATGATGTTGCTCAACCAGGCCAGCTTCGGGGGGATTTGCGTGCAGACCACCTGTCCAATCGACTGCCCGGTCTGTACTTCGTAAAACCCGATCAGGGACTGCAGTTCCTTGATCAATTTTTTGACGAGCATCACGCCCATGTTCGTAAAATCGAACGTGTTCGAGAAAAACAGCTTTCGCGCCGATTCCTCGTCTTTCAAATTCAGTTCCTTCTGGACGACGGGGATCATCGCCTCAAGGCCCTGCGGTATCGCCCGGGTCGCGTCAAGACCGTCGGCGGTGATGATGAATGACTGCGTGTTGTCGGGATCGATTTCCAGCACGAGCGTGGGCGACTTCAGTTGGGCAAAGGCATGGTAGTTTATCAGGCTGCCCAACGTGGCCAGTGTGCCGAGTTCAAGCCCCTCCGGATATACACCCAGCGCCAGCAGCCGCTCCTGGGCCGCGAGGAGTTCGCTGTTATTCCCCCCGACAAAGACCACCTCCTTCTGGGTGACCGCCTTCCCCGCATCCAGATCATAGTCGGTGCCGTCTGTGGAGTTGAGGACCACAATGGCGTTTTTGTCGGTCTCCATGCGAAACTGCTGCGCACAGACTTCCATGAAATAACCCGGCTCCTTCACGCGCTTCAGGTCGAGGGTGAAGCGCCGCACGAACCTCCGCGGCGGATAAATCCCACACCGCGCATGCATGTAGCCGCTGCTGCCTTTCTTCCCCACCAGTTCCTTGACCGCCGCTTGCACGGCCGGCTCATCGCCGATGGGGACTTCTTTTATGTCTTCGATCGCCAAGGGTGCTTCCGGAGACGAAGTACGCGCGATCAACGCCGTTTGTGCGTTGATTTCGATGAAAAATCCTTTCGTTTTCTTCGAGAGCGAGAACATGCAGACACCAAGCGCTAAGCTGCGTTGAATGGGGAATAGGGCCGATGCAACCCGGGTTGATCTAAATCATGATTGCATCTGCTGGGCAATCACTGACTAAGCTACCACAACAAAACGGCTTTTTTTACAAAAAATCCTGCTCATGACAAGACCAAAAAAGCGCCTTAGTCTCACGCTGAGCGTCATTTACCTTTTTCTAATTGCATTACCTGCAATTAGCTTGGCCGCGCCGCCGCTGCTCTGGCGGGTGGAAGGGCCACGTCCTAGCTATCTCTACGGCACCGTGCACAGTTCCGATCCGCGACTAAAAGGGATTGCCCCCGCGGTGTTCAAGGCGCTCGACGCATGCCAGTCGTTTCACCCTGAGATCGAACTGTCGCCTGACCTGGCCGGACTCATGGCCGTACGTTTGTTCAATCCCGCCGCTCCCGACCTCGAGACCAGCCTGCCTCCGCCGTTATGGGAACGCTTGAAAGTCGCTGGCGCCAGCCTCGGCCTGCCGGAACTTCTTTTGCACCAGCTCAGTCCCGGCCTGGCCGCCTTGCTTTTCGCCGCGCCACCTGAAGAAACCGACATCAGTGCCACTGTCGACGGTCAGCTCTACGAACACTGCCAGGCCCGTGGCCTCACCATCGCCGCGCTGGAGACCATTGATGAGCAACTCAACCTGTTCGACCAGCTCAAGCCGGCGCAGGCGCAGGCCCTCCTCGTCGAGTCGCTCGACGATTTCGAGGCCGGCCACCCGCAGCTGAACCGGCTGCTTGACGCCTATGTTTCCGGAGATGAGGGCCGCATTGCCGCCGAGGTCGAGGCGGAGTTCAAGAATTCATCGGTGCATGAACTGGTCAATCCCCTCCTCTACCAACGCAACCAGGTCATGGCCCAGCGCGCGGAGGTCTATCTCAAACGCGGCGGGGCTTTCGTGGCCGTCGGCGCCGCCCATCTCGTCGGCCCGCGAAGCCTGATCGCCCTCCTCCGTTCCCGGGGTTTCAGAATCACCCGCGTGCAATAGCCATTATTCTGGCTTGGAACCGGGGGCGTCTGGCTGGTGGCTGCCGCCAGGCGATGGCCTGTGAGCGTTCGCGACGGCGTTTAAACAAAACCCGCCGCAACTCTGGCGGCGGGTCGGATATTTTCGCCAAGGCGAGCGGCGGCCTATTTCTGCCACGTGCGCTTCTGATGGCGGTGCGACTTCAAGCGCTTGCGGCGCTTGTGCTTGTTCATCTTCAGCCGGCGTTTCTTCTTCAGGTTGCCCATAGGTGGTCCAAGGTTCTGCGAGAACCGCACCGTGCGGCGCTTTTTCCGCTCTGTAAAGCAGAATTTAGGTCGGGGGCAGCACCCTCGCTGCGCCCGCCGCGCTGGCATAGAGTTCCAGACTGACCGTGCAGTCCGGGAAAAATCCGGCCACACAGGCGCCGTAGGCTTCGAGCTGGGGGCGATAGTCCTCCGCCAGACGTTGGAGGAGCGCGCGGGCGTCCTCGTCCGCTCGCGGTCGGTTGGTCTTCCAGTCGATCACCCGCACCCGGTGGGCCGTCTCGTCGTGCACGACCAGGTCGATCACGCCATCGATCCACGCCGCCGGGCGCAGCGGTGCAAAGACGGCCAGCTCCGCCAACCGCCGCCCCGCCATGGTCCGCAGGCTGCGGAAAAACTCGCCGGCCAGCAGTCGGGCGATCTCGTCCTCCGCCCGCCGTTCGAGACCCGTCTGCCGCGCTCGGCTGAGTGCCGCGGCCAGATAGGCTTCCACCTCTTTTTCGCTGCCGTCCCATGGCAGGAATTCCATGGTCTCGTGCCACCATCGGCCGTAATCAATCGGGTCGTCGCCCGGCGAACCGATCAACGGCTCGTCGAGCGCGGATTCGTGCCTGGTCGTCCGCACGGCATCGGGATGATGTGCCAGCTGGTGCGGCAGCAACCGGGCGGGCAAGGAGGGCAGCGCCTTCGTTCCTGCTGTCGCCGCTGTCGGCCCGTCCTCTGTGCTGGGAGCGGCGGAGGGGGCCGGCTCCCCGGCCGTTGCCTCGCCCTCCCCCCATCCGCTTGCGGCCACGGCCGCTGTTTCCGGCAGTGCATCAAACAGCTCCGTTGCCCCCCACAGATTGGCAAAGCTTCCCTTCAGGTTCGGGGCGAACTGCGAATGCCAGGGCAGCACGAGATGCCGCCGGGCCCGGGTGAAGGTCACGTAGAGCAGGCGGGTCAGTTCTCGCCAGCGTTCTCGCCCGCGCGCCTCCGTCGTCGCCGCGGGTACGCTGGAGGCGTCGAAATAAACCTGCGCAATCGGTTCATCGCCCGCCAGCAGACGCAGCCCCGTTTCAGGCTTTTCGCGCAGGTTGCGCCACAGGCCGATGGGAATCACCACCGGCCATTCGAGCCCCTTGGCCGAATGGGAGGTCAGGAGGTTGATCGCATCGTCGGCCGGTTTGCCGGCCGGGCGTCCTTCCTCGCGGTATTGCAGCAGTTCGTGCAGCCATTCGCGCGGACCCCCGCCGGTCTGGCCGAGTCGCGCCGCCCGCGCGCGCAGCCGGTCGAGCTCCGCTTCGGATCCGCCGGTCGGATCGGCCAGCCGGGCCTTTTCGCGCAAGGCGCACGCTTCGATCAGCGTGGTCACAAATTCCTCGAGCACCACGCCCTCCTCGTCCGCGCGCAGGATGAATGGGGCCAGCGTGCGCAGCACCGCGGCAACCGGGGCCGGATGGCGTTCCGGCTCGTCCCAACGAAACGCTCCCTCGGCACGCCAGGTTTCCGCAATCACCGCATCGGACACCGCGAATATCTCGCGCAACACCCCCGCCCATTCGAAGGCGTTCTCCGGATCCCCCAGCACCGCAAACAGGCCGGTCAGCCATGCATAAGCCGGATGATCGGCGTTGCGGTTGCGCCGCATTTGCAGCGCCACCTTCAGGCCCTCGTCTTCGAGCACCTTGCGCGCGGTGGCCAGCCAGTCGTTGCGGGGCGCGAGCAGGCAGACTTCACCCCAGGTGCGTGCCCCCAGCATCGCCGGGCCGCCCGCGCGCAGAACCCGCGCAATCTGCCGGACCTCCTCCGCCAGCCGCGGTTCGACGCGCAGCTCCGCGGCCGGCGGTGCCAGCGGCAGACGGCTGACCATGCCTTCCGCGTTTGCACCCGCGGCGATCAGCGGCGTATACGCCACCTGCAACCGGCGCCGGGGTGCCACGCCCCAGTTGTGTTCGCGCTGATCGCCGAAGGCCGCGGGAAACCCGGCGTTGAAGAAGTCCACCGCCCGGCGCGGCGCGCGAAAAGTCACCTGAAACTCGAGCCGTTCGCCGCCGTCGCCGCGGGCGAAGGCCTCGAGATGTCGCAGGAAATTCCTCACATCCGCCCGGCTGCCGTAGATCGCCTGCTGACCATCGCCGACCATGCTGAAATGGCCGGGCCGCGGTGGCCGGCCGCCGCCTTCGGGCCAGTCGCCGATGGTCGCGCCCGGCGGCCGGGTGATCTCGACCAATACGGCGAACTGCTGCGGATCCGTGTCCTGCGCCTCATCGAGCAGCACGCGGTAACCTTCCGTCCGGATCATGTCCAGGGTTTCCGGGTGCTGCAGGACGGCGAGTGCGGCCTCCACCTGATCCGCGTAGGTCTGCACGCCGCGCGCAAAACGATGCTCGCGGTAGCGCTGGGCCAGTTCCCCGGCGAGAGCCGCCGCCGCGTCAGCCAGCCAGGTCTTGAGCGGCGCCGTGAGCGCCTGCACCAGTTCCTGGACGCGCTCCGCCGATCCGATGGGCCGCAACATCGGCAGGAAGCCACGGCCGTCATGAAAACGCCGCACCCAGTCGGCGGCGGCGCGCTGCGTGGCCTCGAGGTTCTCGCGTCCACGCCCCTTGGGCGGGAGCGCCTGCAGGGCGGCCAGCACGCCGGGGTCCGGCGCGGCCGGCCCCTCGCGCGGGGCGCGCTCAAGAAAACGCTGCGCCGCGGCCGGGCCGAGTTCGCGGGCCAGCGGGAAAATGTCCTCGAGCGGCAGGAAGCGCAGGAAGACCTCGACGCACGCCGCCGGCATGGCCGTGAACTGCATCGCGTCCTGCTCCAGAAACTCCTCCCACCATGCCTCATCGCCTTCTTCGAGCACCGTGGGATTCAGGTTCAATCCATACGACGAGCCGAATCGCTGGCCGAGTTGCAGACAGAAGCTGTGGATCGTGCCGAAAAAGGCGCGGTCGAGTTGTTCAAGCGCCTGCGCCGGCACGGCGCGTCCCTCGGTCCGGCGCCGGACCAGTTCCCGCAGCAGCGTCGCGCGCGCCCGCTGGCGGATTTGTGCGGCCGCTTTTTTGGTGAAGGTGACCACCACCATCTTCGGCAGCAACCTGGCGCCCTCGGGTGACAGTGCCAGGCACGCCAGTCGTTCCGAGATCGCCGTGGTTTTGCCCGAGCCGGCGTTGGCACTCACCGCAAAGTTCGTGTGGAATTCCTCGCGAAAACGCGTCCGGACAGCCTGGTCGGCGGTCAGCTCACTCATGCTCCACCTCCTCCGCCTCCGGCGGTGCGCCAAAGGTTGCGGCATATTTCCCGGCCAGCACGGCATGCTTGATCGGCGCGCAGGCCAGCGGTGATTCGAAGCCGTGCGTGTAGTCGGTGCGGTCGGCCGTGAGCTGCCCGTATTTGCCGGTGGCCAGGTGTTCCCACAGTCGGGCCAGCAGCGCCAGCGCCGGATTGAGATCCTCCATCGTGAGGCACGAGGCGCCGCCGGGTTCGGGCTTGAGCATCCAGACCCGTCCGTCCACGGCGCCCAGTTCGCGCGCCGCGGCAAGGTAGACGCCCAGCTGCAAACCCTCCCCCTGCCCGGCCATGCGTGCGGGCGAGAGCGGCCGGATGGTCCCGGTCTTGAAATCCACGACGCTGACGGTGCTGCCCTCCCAGCGCGGATGATCCGCCAGGACCACGTCCATGCGGCCATGCACTCCCACGCGGCCGCGGCCGGCCGGCAGTGTGACGCCGCGCGGCAGCGTCCATTCCACCACCGCAAACCGGCCTCCCTCCAGCGCCAGCACCTTGTCGAGCAGTGCGCGGGTGACGTGGGTCAGCTCGGCGTGGAACGAATCCCAGTAGCGGTCCCCGGGCCGGCTGCCGCGCCAGGCCGCCAGCGCTGCGTCCAGCCGCGCGCGGCACTCCTCGGGCGGCGGCAGGCGGTGGAAGTCACCCTCCTCCGCCTCCCCGCGCAGCGCTCCCGCCAGCAACCGGTGTGCAAACTGGCCCAGCGCCTTGCGGGTGGCGCGCGCGAACGGCCGCCAGTCGACCGCCCGCATCCCCAGCAACGCGCCATACCAAAGCTCCACCGGATCACGCAGACCGCGCTCGATGAGCCCCGCAGTGACGCGCGCCGGCTGCAACGCCGGGTCCGCGCAGTGGAAATATTCGTCGAAGGGTCGCGCCGGATCGCGGCGGGCCGCCCAGACGCCGCGCCACCGCTCCAAATCCTCCGCAGCCGCCGTCGGGGAATTGGACGCCCTGTGTGCGCTCACAGACAAAGCCTCCCAGGCATGTTCCAGCGACCAGTCCGGCTTCGTCACGTTTTGCCAGAAAAGCATGCGCTCGACCCAGACGTTGGGCAGCAACCTGAGCTCCGGCTCCTCCTCGTCATACAGCGCGGCCGAGAAAACCACCCCCTCGCGCGTGTCGCGGGTGATGGCGGCGTAGGCGTCGCGTTCCAACTGGGCGCGAGTGTCGCTCGTGAACAGGCCCAGCGAAAACCGCGAGGCCTCGTTGAGCCCGTCGCGTTGCTCGTCGGGCAACCAGGGACCGGACTCAATCCGCGTCGGCCACGCGCCGGCGTTGGCGCCGGTGAAAATGACATGTGACCATGCCACGCTCTCGGCGCGCCGGCGCGTGGTGAACGTGATCCGGGCGAACGTTCCCTTGCCGACGGCGGCCGCCGCCGGACTCGTCTCCGGCAGGAAGGCCGCCAGCGTGCCCGTGACCAGCGGCAGCGGCAGCAGCCGTGTCTCCCGTTCCGCGAAGGCGGCCAGCGCATCCCAGCCGACCGGCCGCGGCAGAAGCAAACCTGCGCACAACCGGTCGAACCTCGCCAGTGCGTCGGCCAGTGTCAGCTCCGCCGGCCACGACGGCAGCAGCCGCTCGGCCAGCCCGTGCACGGCGCGCCAGTCGGGATGCTCTCCGGCGGCGAGGCGGGTGGCGCAGGCCGCCAGCAGGTGCGACTGGCATTCGTCGAACAGCTGCTCGCAAACGGCGCGCGCCGCCCCGGGCCGAACCTTCACCCAGTCGAGCGTGCGCAGCAGCGTCCACAGTTCGAGGAATTCCTCCAGGCGGCCGCCGCGCTCGTAAAACATCAGCAGCGCGCGCTGCACGCGCACCTCGATCGGTGGCGTGCCCGGCGTTTCCAGGAGATCGGCAAACTCCAGGCCGCGCGCGGCCAGCAGTGCCGCCAGCCGGCGGTGCCCCGCCTCCGGCCCGGGGAAGACCACCGCGATGTTTTCGGCTCCGGCTGCGAGCAGTGATTCGATTCTGGTGGCGACCAGCGCCATCTCGTCGGCGTGGGTTCGGCCCACGAGCAGCTCACAGGGCAGCGGAGCGGAAGGCGGCGCTTCGCCGGTCAACACCTGGCCCACCGGGGCGCAGGAGGGCCTGGCTTCCTCCTCCGCGAGCGAGGCCGCCTCGACGCCGAGAAAATCCTCCCAGAGTTTCACCCATTGTTCGTCCAGACCCCGGCCGCGCAGGGCGGGCTCGGGCAGTACGATGGTGAGATCGCCGCACCGGCGCGCGAGCGCGGCGACCGGGAAAAATTCCCTCCAGGCCTCGGCTGAAAGGCCGTAGACCAGCAGGGCGGAGCCTGCGCGCGGCGCGTCCGGCGGCACCGGCGTAAGCGCTCCGCGCTCGCTCTGCAGCTGGACGAAGTCATAGCCGGTCTCTCGCACCCACGCCGTGAGCTCGCCGAACAGATCGCGCAGGAGCGGCCGGCCGAAATGCTCGTAACTAAACCCCGCCTGCAGCAGCTCGTCGAAGTCGTCGAGGGCGCGCTCAACGTCGGATTGCAGGCTCTTCAGGAGGCCCAGCTCAGGCGGCGGCGGGACGGCGTCCGCGAGGCGCGCCAGCCGGCGGGCGAGGATGATCCGCAGGCCGAGCAGCAGCAGCTCGTGCCCGAGCGCGGGTTGGGCCGGACGCGCGAGGGCCAGCCATTTCTGGCGGGCGAGCCCCGGGGAGAGAAATTCCACTCCGAGCAATGCCACGCCCTCGGCGAGACAACGCTGCTTGAGCGCGTGGGACTGGCCGCGCGTGGGCACCACGACATACCGGCGCGCCAGCCGGCCGGATTCTGCAGTCAGCCATGGCCGCACCATCTGCGTCCACGCCGTGTCGGCGTGGCGGAAAAGACGGAGTTCGCACGTGGGCGGGGCAGACGGCATGCCGGGGACAGCTTGGACCGATCACCCGTACGGCTTCAATCCTGCAAGCAGCCGCGGACCGGCAAAACAAAATCCGGGGCAGGCGGAGTGAAAACCACCGGGCGTGACCGGGGCGTCTTACTTGGCGAAAACGAACTTCGAGGCGTGCGACTTCACCCGCGAGGCGGCATTGGTGTGGATGACACCGCTGCGGACGGCCTTGTCGACGGCGGCGACGTAGGCGATGGCGGCGCTCTTGGCCGCCGGCGCATTACCGGCCTTCGCGGCTGTTTCCAGCTGCTTCGCGAGTGTCTTCAGCCGCGTTTTCACCGCCTTGTTGCGCAACATGCGCCTCAGGGATTTGCGGGCGTTCTTGATGGCGGATTTGGTATTGGCCATGGGTGATGCGAAATTAGCTGCGGGCGGCTTGAGAAAGGGTCGAACATCCCAACGCCCCCCGGCAAGTCAAGCGGTTTTTCCCCCTGACACGCCCGCGTTTTGCGCCGCATGGAACGCGTGGCGGCAGGCCTTGGTCTTGGGGCCGTAAGCCGGATTCTGTACCCCGGCTTGCACCGGAGTTGATCGTCATTTCTCTCGGCCGCTCGCGCGGCCGCCCCGCCGAAGCGGGATGCGACATACCCGGGACTGTTGAGCGGGCCGCCCAGTCCCCTATTTTGTCTTGCACCGGATTGGGTTTTCCCTGCCACCGGCATCGCTGCCAGCGCGGTGGGCTCTTACCCCACCTTTTCACCCTTGCCGCCACTGCCATCTCAAATCTGGGATCCGAGATTTCAGAGGCGGCGGTATTTTCTCTGTGGCACTATCCGTCACGGCGGCTTGACCCGCCGTGCCCCGGCTTGAGCAGAAGCGCCTCCGGCCGGCGGCCTTGCAGCCAACCGTGCCGGCGCGACAGCGTTTCTTGCCGGGAATCCTGCCCGAGGGTGTCCGGACTTTCCTCTCCGAACCGCCTGCCGGAGTCCGGGTTTCCCCGAACGGCAGGCGCACTTGGCGCGAGTTTACCCGCGCCGTCGGGATGTTTCCAAAGAACGGAGCGACGACCTGGCCCCAAGACCAAGGAGGGGCAGATTGAAGCAGGCGGAAACAAGAAGCAAGAGGGCCTTTTCGGAGCACGGTAACTCGTTTGCCGGAGGCCAGCTTGTCCGCCTATCGCTGCCTTATCGCATCACGGCAGCCACGAGTATACCCGTGGCTCACGCTTCCCAGTAGACGATCCGCGTGCACTGGTCGCAGGTCACGAGCTTGTCAGGCTTGCGCGTCTCACTGTCGATATTGAACGAAATCTTGAGATGGCACCCGCCGCATTTGCCCTCGTGAATGGGCACCACGACGGGCAGGCCGGGCTGGTCAGCGAGCCGGTCGTAGAGACGCAGCGTCGGCTCGTCGAGCTGGCTGCGCGCCCCGGTGACCGAATCTTGCGCCGCCTGCAACTCGGACTGCAGATTGGTCTCGCGCTCGTGCAGCATGGCGATTCGCGACTCATGGCCGGCGATGTTCCGCTTCAGCTCCTCCCCGGCCGCGGCGAACTGTCGTTTCGCCTCGTCGATGGCGTACATCACCTTCAATTCCTCCTCCTCCAGCGCGCCGATCTGGGCTTGCGTGACCTCGATCTCATGGCCGAGCGCCTGATACTCGTCGTTCTTCCGCACCTGCAATTGCTGGCTCTTGTATTTCGCCAGCCGGTCCTCGGTGGCGCCGACTTCGTGTTCGATCGCTTTCTTTTTGACCTCGAGTTCCTTTAACTCGTCCCGCGTGGTCTCGATGGCGGCCTTTTCGGCGGAGATCTTTTGTTCCACTGCCGCGATCTCGCGTGGTATCGCCTTCAGCTGGGCCTCGAGGGCCAGCCGCTGCTGGTCGCGATCCTGCAGGACAAGCAGCTTTTCGATCGCGGGTGTCGGCATGGTCGCCTCACTCTGCCGCCGCCCCCGGTTCGGTCAAATGAAAGTTGCCGCGACTCCAGCTGGTCGAAACGTCACCGGCGGACCTCCTGTCTTGGCCATCCGCCGGCCCGCTAAATGTAATACATCTCACCCGGCCCCTTGGTCATCAGCATGTCAAGCGTGTAGCTTTTGCACTTGGTCTCAAGGGTGGCGCGCACATCGCGCCAGACCTGCTGCACGCGCTTCCCGGACTGGCCGTCGGCATTCCCGCCGAGTTCCAGGAGATCGCCTTCGATGAGCTTGACGATGTCGTAGAGCGTGATCTTTTCCGGCGGGCGGGCGAGCACGTAGCCGCCCTGTTTGCCGCGCCGACTGGTGATGAGTCCGCCGTTGCGCAGTTCGCTCAAAATCTGCACCAGATAGTTCGCCGGAACCGCTTCAATTTTGGCCAGTTCCTCGATGTGCGAGAGCCGTCCTTCCCCGTGGTGTCGAGCCAATTGCGCGAGCACCCGGCAGGCATAATCCACTTTGACCGAAAGCTTCACGATGTCAGCAACTTACACTGTCATCTTTGGCTGGCAACCTAAAATTGCACAATGGCCAAGATTGATCAAAAAAAACATTGTCCGCAGGTCTGTTTTCCGAGACAGTTTTACCTTCATTTCCAACGCCAATTCCCCCCTGCATGCCTGACCAAGAAGACCCGAAAATCCTGAGCAAAATCCAGGCTGGTGCCGCCGCTTACGACGCATCCAAGATTCAGAAACTCGAAGGCCTCGAGGGTGTTCGCAAACGCCCCGACATGTACATCGGCGACACCATGGAGCGCGGTCTGCACCACTGCGTCTTCGAGGTCGTCGACAACTCCATCGACGAGGCTCTGGCCGGCTTTGCCACGCATATCACAGTGAGCATCCACCTCGACGGCTCGTGCTCGATCGAGGACAACGGGCGCGGGATCCCCGTCGACATGCATCCCGTGTACAAGATTCCGGCGCTCGAGCTCGTGCTCACCAATCTCCACGCCGGCGGCAAGTTCGGCAAGGGCGCCTACCAGGTGTCGGGCGGTCTGCATGGTGTGGGCGCGAAATGCGTGAACGCCGTCTCGGAATGGTTCGAAGCCGAGGTGCGCCGCGACGGCAAGGTCTACCACCTGCGCTGCACGCAGGGCAAAACCTCGCAGAAGATGACCGTGATCGGCGAGACCAAGAAGACCGGCACCAAGATCACCTTCAAGCCCGACCCCGAGATCTTCCGGGTCACGCGCGAGTTCAAATATGAGATCCTGGCCAACCGCCTGCGCGAACTGGCCTTCCTCAACCCCGGCGTCGCCATCGATCTCGTCGACGAGCGGTCGCAAAA
>Ga0265322_10000614_pt1 | contig 13472 bp, 13 predicted proteins | sample 41222metaG_FD_193584 | JGI IMG/M metagenome (GOLD analysis project Ga0265322, IMG submission 193584) | Rhizosphere microbial communities from Carex aquatilis grown in University of Washington, Seatle, WA, United States - 4-12-22 metaG | ecosystem: Host-associated > Plants > Roots > Rhizosphere...
AGACAGCCGGAGCGGTACCGGCGATCTGGACCGTGCTCGTATCATCATTCGAAAAGAATGTAAATTTTTCTTTCGATGCGATAGAGATTTCCGGAGTGACCTCCAGTTCATCTTTGATTTTGGAAAATATTTCTACCAATAAATTATCGATCCGCCCTTCGTCTTTATCATTTGTTGCAAACGAAGTCAGACGTATCGTTGCATCGTCCCATCCGAGGTATGTTGTAATAACCGGAATCGCCGGTGACTCAAGCTTTTGTGTCACATAAACACCGGGTTCTTTACCGTGCAATCCTACCGATACGATATGCGCAAATGCATTCCATTCTGCATCGAGGCCCGGATGACCGTATAATAATTCGCCATGTTTTCCGACAAGACTTTTATAAGGATCGTCCGGGAAACAGTATGTCGACTGCCAATCTCCGGGTGCATACCGGAAATCCACTTCCGGTCCGGAAGCGGCAACAACCGGCGTTTTCTCCTGATGCTGTTGAACTGCAGTGACAATTTTTGATAACGGAAATGCTTTCGTCGCATCTTTGCCGACGGCAATCGCGCCGACGGTCAATCCTAATTTTTTTAAAAAATTCCTGCGATCGTTGTTCTTCATGGATTCAACCTTCTGAAAAAATACAATTGGTGTTAATGATTTCCGGAACTATCGGCTGTATTCTGTTCTTCGCCCTGCTCCTGCATCATTTTTTTTAAATCAAGTGTTTGTTTTTGATAACCATCCGGCGGCAAAAACATCGAGGCGGATAATTTTTCTTTATGAACCAGCGTCACTTCCTGAGTTTCCGCTATGTTCTTGTTTCGAATTGTTGTCACTTTCAACGGAAACATTTTCAGAACTCCAAGTTCATGTTCCCATCCGCCTTCTTCGTCCTTACCGTTCATCTCACCGAGCGATTGCGACAATCCTTCATAAATATTTCCCAATTGCTTTGTCGCCCACACATGAATTTCGTCCCCGTTTTTCTGCGTCGTCAATTCTTCACAGGAATATCCGAGGATGGTTTGTTTGTGTCCCGTTTTTTGGAGATGTTCGGCAGTACTTTCCTTCCGGCTTTGTTTATTTGTTTCGCCCGATTGCGATTGGTCTGTGGAAAGCTCGATATAATTTTTCTGATCGTCATCGATGATCCATAGGACTTTCTTATCGCTGCGGAAAATAAATCTCCCGTTCATCGTGGAAGCATCGGATTCATGGAAATCGGCAGAGACATTGGTTCCCTGAATCTGCAGCCGGTATTTTGCCGTTTGTACCGAATCTCCGGCTGTATCGACAACCTTCATTTCGATGACGCCTTCAAATTGGGCAGGAAGTTTTTGTCCAAAAAGGAACAATACGATCACAATCATTATGGCTCGAAGTTTCATATCTCTTGTTTTTATTGAAAAGTGAAAAATATTTCCACAACTTCATTGTGAAGCTGATTGAAAACTACGAAAGTTGGGATACTTTTCCAAATATCGGCGAGATTAAGTAGTGCCTCAATTTGAACTGCGTTGAGATTGCTTCGGCTCTACGTGCCTCGCAAAGACGACTTTTTGCCTCGCATACTTCAAACTGACTCACTACCCGAGATTACGGGATATGTTTCGGCGGCGGAAGTGCGAAAGCAACAATCTCCGATTGGAAATTGCACTGCCGGTGAGCGCTGTCGCAAAACGGCTTGTTGTTGCTCTGACCACACCGGCAGAGTGAAACTGCAGTTCGACCCGCAAGATCGAACTTGTTTCCGTTCTGGTCGACTATCTCAAAATCACCTTCCACTTTTATGCTTCCGTTACTCTTGATCATTATTCTTGTTGACATGTGACTCCTTTTTTATTGAACATCGACGATTTCTTCTTCTTTAATATGAGGAAAAATAAATTTTTTCATCTCCATCGATTGCATTCCCATCGACAATAGTTCCGGAATATTGAGAGCTTTTTCCGCCTCATCAACTGCATCAAGATTTGCCCACGTTTCGGGCGAACGAGGCGCGAGAAATGAACAGCAATCGTCGTACGGCTCTTTCGAAATATCGAATGTGCCGATGTTCCGGGCAATCGCCATCGTTTCTTCTTTATCCATTCCGGCAAGCGGACGCAATATCGGCAATGTTGCCGCGTTATTGATTGCACGAATGTTCCGCAATGTTTGCGATGCGACCTGACCGACGGCATCGCCGGTAACGAGCGCTTCAGCTTTCTCGCGTTTGGCAATTGTTTCTGCAATCCGCACCATCATTCGCCGATATAAAATTACACGAAGCGGCGGCGGAGTTTTTTGAACGATTTCGTTTTGCACATCGGCAAACGGAATGAGATACAGTTTTGATTTCAATTGATAACGGGTAAGTTTCTCCACCAACTCGACGACCTGATCGACGGAATTTTGGCTCGTGTATGGCATGCTGTGAAAATGGACGAAGATTACCGTCGCACCACGCTTCATAATCTGCCACGACGCAACGGGCGAATCGAATCCGGCAGACAGCAATGAAACAACTCTGCCGCTCACACCCGATGGCAAGCCGCCGGCGCCTTTCAGCTTTGAACAAAACACATACGCCATCCCGTCGACGATCTCGATAAAAACAGTTTCATCCGGCTGTTCCATTTTTGCACGAACGTTGAACCGGTCGCATACCAATCCGCCGACAATTCTGCTCACTTCCATCGAACGTTGAGGAAAATTCTTATCGGGCCTCCGTGTTTCGACTTTCATTGTCCGGAATGTTTTTCCTTCCAGCAAATTAATAGCTGCTTCGGTAAATTCATCCATTGACTGATTGACTTGCAGACCGGTGCAAATGTTTGCAAGTCCGAAAACGTTGGCAAGCCGCGCAGTGATAACATCCGTTTGCGATTCAGCTTCGAGATGAATGATGAATTTTCCATATCCGCCCCCGATAGCGGACGACGGTAGCAGATCGGCAAGCGAGCGACGAACATTCTTCAGCAATAACCGCTCGAATTTCTGTCGATTATTGCCTTTGAGCGTGATTTCATGATGATGGACGATGATAACCGGTTTCATACTAAAAAGATAAAGCTTTATGGAAGGAAAAGCAATGGGGTTGTGGTCTCAGGTCTTTTATCCGTGGTGTCAGGTCTTATGCCGAAGGCATCCCTTCGGGACGACCTGACACCGAAAAGGCAGGTTAGCGTCGGGTGGCAACACCCGACGCCACGCAAAAGAAGCTGGTCAATAGCATACCATTCAGCGTTAAAGTATTGCACTTGATTAGGAGACAAGAAAACATCTCCTTGTTGAATCTTTGAATAAAGAAATTAAGCTATCTAAGAGGGTTGCTTACCAAGGCTCATACCTAATAGTCTTCCACCTAGCCGTCAGCGGGCCAACAAAAAGAATAAAAGTAAAAGGTAGTCGTGGGCTTCGATTAAAATAGAGAGTCCCAGATTTCAAATTTATAAAGCCCTTAGAACCATAAAATTTATTTCGCCATAGTAACCCCGTCTCTTCTATATTGCCCAAACGGACTGCCTCAAAAAATTCATTCATCCTTTCTATGGAGAGATCCAATTCATAGAATCCCAAGTGATTTCCTGCTCTCACATGCATTGCATCCGCATGGAATCCATATTCTAAATACGCGGCATTGGGATTCCTCGGTTTTAGTTTCAGAATAAGCTCGTTTTCTCTTTTGGGACGGTATTCCCTTTCAACATCAACAGTTCCAACACCTAACTTTGAAACCCAAGAATTTACCTCAGTTATTGCTTCTTCGATTGCATTCATAGTTTTTCTCATCACCACCATTTTAACCGTGTTTCTGATACACCAATTACTCCGTGGTGTCAGATATTTTGACTAGCCAACCTTGCGAAGGTGAAATTTATCCCGCTGAAAGCGGGAAACCTTTGCAAGGTTTATCGCGCTCTTCGTTTCCTGGATGCTCTCACTTTAGGAATTTTCCCGACACTCGGATCTCCCTTCAGGACAAGTTCACAAAGCGTCATTGCAGAGGATTCAAAATCCTTTGCCCGATCCGAGATCATTTGCCAGTTGGTTTCGCCTTTTCCCAAAACATCTATCGACTTCATCGACGGCAAAAGCTTTTTGAGTCGTTGATGATGCTCTTTCCCAGTTGCAATCCAAATACCGTTCATCGTGGGATGTGTCGGACTTTTGCGCAACATCAATACAATTTTCCGTCCGATATAAATAGCAAAACAACCGAACATCGGCTTGACAACCGGTTCTTTATGCGCAAGATAATCGATGACAAAACTAAATGGCGGCTTTTTCTTTGGTGTCATATCCTTTATTGATCAAAAATTAACACGTAAAGAAATGCCACATTAAGGATCTTACTTAAAGGTTACAGAACCTTTAGTAAACTGATGACCAGGAACATTTGATTCAATCTCGGTTAATTTGTTATTGCTATCAAAGTAGAATCTAATCAATTGGTCATAATTGTTTCCACTGATCTTATCCTTTTTCCTGACATAGTATCTCAATAATCTATCAAGAAATTTAGATCCAACTTTTGTCTCAACAACATCATCATAATCAGGCATTCCTAGTATATTAGTCACGTTGGTTATGGTATCCTTCAAATTAATTTCATTCAATCGGGAAAATAGAGTGTCTATCTGTTTCTGATTCATCTCAAAATACCATTTATTCGGCGCGGGGTCTTGCGGAATTCCTCCGTTCCAACGTTCTACCCTGATTGCTCCTGTATTGGCTTGCTTCTCTTTGCAAGAAGCAAGTATCAATATCAAAACAATAAAGATAAAACTCTCCGAGATTATCTTCATAAGAAATTTTATTTCCCCGTCTTTGCCCACTCAGGCGTAATCACGACATCGATGCGGCGGTTCTTGGCTCTGCCTTCGGGCGTTTCGTTGCTCGCAACCGGACGGCTGTCGCCGTAACCCTGAGAGTTGATCGGCAATGCAACACCCATATTTGCCATCAAATATTCCGCAACGGCTTTCGCACGATTTTCGGAAAGCGTTTGATTCGATTCAACGCTTCCCTGCGAATCGGTATGTCCTTCGATCGTAACTTTAGAATTCGGAAATTTCTTGATCGCATCCTGCACCCGTGTCAGCAACGGATAGTATTCGCTTTCAATGTCGCTTTTCCCGGACGGGAACGACAAACCATACAACCTCAGCACAATATCTTCACCGTCGCGAATCAAACTTCCTTCTTCGGGAGTAAACGTCGCCGCAACTTGCCGGATCGTTTCTTCCTGCTGCTGTTTGATAATAAGCTGTTGCTGTAAATCTTCACCTTGCTTTTGCAACGCTTTTTCATTTTCCGTCAATGAACCGAGCCGCGTTTCCATCGCGGCAATTTGCTGATGAAGATTATCGATCTCGTTATCCTTTTGTCGCCCATATTCCGTAAGCTGACGGATGGAATCTTCTTCCCGCTGAATTTTCGCATCCCGCGATTTAACAGCGGCAATCATTTCGGTGGCCGGACCGTTAAACCCGACATCAAACCGCGGCTGAACTCCCAAAACTTTCGCGACCCGCTCAAAATGCATTTCGCACGTGAGTATGGCATCTTCATACGATTTATCTTCCTCTTTCATTCCCTGAATGGTTTGATGAAGATAAATTGCGTGCGACGCTTCATACTTCGCTTCCTGTGCAACCTGGCGTGCATCATCGGTGTTATACCGGTTCTGCTTGAGAATAGAATCGACGCGTGCCGAAAGCATTTTTGCTTTCTGCAATGTCTTCGGTGCGTTATCGCCGACATGAATTTCATCTGCCCGTTGCAGTAATGTTCGCGCGGGCGAAAGGAAATTCGCTTTGATCGCTTCAAGCTCTGCCGAGCGGTACGCCGTTTCAGCTTCACTGCCGGTCTTCTTCGCATCCTCGATATTGCCGTCTTCAAATTTCCGCGCGGCTTCTCTGAATTTCTCTTCACCGTTCTTCCACAATTCTGCGGAATAATTCGGCGCACCGGCGCTATTGGCATCCGACTTCGCCACAATAACTCGGCTGAACATCAACGCCGCCTGCTTGCCGATTTCTGCGGCTTTCGTGAATGCATCGGTTGCTTGTTTCAGCTTCTCGCGGATTTCGTCGAGATTGCCGCCGCTCCGGTATTTTTCATCGGCGTCCCGGTAATACTCGGATCCTTTTGTCGATAATTTCTGAGCGTAAAAATCTGCATTCCGTTCTTTTGCCTGATGCACGGCATCGTCGGCATTGCCGAAGAGCTGATTGCGTACAACATCCTGCGCATAGGTGTTCAAACAAAATGCAACCGGAATAACCAGCAAACTGAATAACCGCCATACCATCTTCATAAAAACTCCTTTGAACATTGATAATTAGTTGGTGCAAATATACTGCGAATGAAGGAGACTATCAAGAATCGTGCGTTGGAGCGCACAACTCAGGCGGATATCGCCTTTTTCAGAAATGAAACCGGATGCATAACTTCCATTTTCAATCCGGATTGCCTGATGCCGCATTCCAATTGAAGATGGCATCCGGGATTTGCGGTGAGGACGATTTCGGCATTGGTCGATGCGATGTTGTTCATTTTACGTTCGAGCATTTTCATCGAATCATCGAACCGGAGAATATTATAGATACCCGCGCTGCCGCAACACCATGTCGATTCCGGCAATTCGACAAATGTCACTCCCGGAATTTGTTTGATGATATCGCGGGGTTGTCGACTGATTTTTTGTGTGTGAACAAGATGACATGCTTCGTGATACGTTACCCGGACATCGAGCGGAGATAATGGTTGAAGAATTCCGACATCCGAAAGAAATTCCGAAATGTCTTTCGTTTTATTTGATAACATTTTTGCCCGATCGGCATAATCAGGATCATCGGCAAACAAGGCACCATATTCTTTGAGAAATGCTCCGCATCCAGCCGAATCAATAACCAGTGCATCAAAATCATATTGAAGAAAAATATCGATATTTTGTTTGGCAAGATTTTTTGCCGTCGACACATCGCCGTTATGACCGTGCAGTGAACCGCAGCAAACTTGTCGTTTGGGAATGATGACATCAAACCCGCAAGCTGTCAAAACATCAACTGCATCACGGTGAACATCTGCAAAAGCAATATTCATGATACATCCGGAAAGAAAGGCAACGCGACCACGTTTCTGACTTTGCGCCGGAATAAATTCCGGCGATGTTTCATCGAAAAATTCTCCGCGAACATCCGGCAAGAGGCGGTGTTTTTCTTTGAGACGTTCCGAAAATACTCCCAAAATTCCTGTCTCGTCGATTGCCCCGCGTAATCCGATGCGATCATACCAACGCAATACTCTGCCGAATAATTTTGTCCGTTTCGGGGTGGAAAGAATTCCCCGCAAAAACATTTTCTTCAGCAATCGAAGCGATAATGGTTCACGATGCTGATCTGCGATTTTTTCCCGTGCATCTTCGACAAGCGATCCGTATTGAACGCCTGCCGGACATGCAGTCTGACATGCCTGACAATCGAGACAAAAATACATTTCGTCCGTAAACCGGTCGCTCATGGTCAAACTCCCGTCGTGCAATGAACGCATCAAACGGATTCTGCCGCGGGGAGAAGATTCTTCCTGCTGTGTGATCGCGTAGGTAGGACACACCGGCAAACACATGCCGCAATGGATGCAATGACTCAGGACGTCATCGATATGAGCTAAAGAATTCATCCGAGCTGGTCGGTCATCCACTTCATCCAGTCGTTCAGGCTTTCTTCGCCGATCTGATGCTGCATGTCGTATTCACGGTATGTAACATGCGCTTGGGCTTTTTCGAGAAGTTCTTTTGCGCGCTGAGCAAATGAAACGGGAATGATCGGATCGTATTTTCCATGCGCAACGAAAAACGGTTTCCCTTTGATCGCCTGCCATTGATATTGAAGTGACGTTCCTTCAGTAATCAATCCGCTGTTTGCCGCAACGCCGGCAACCGATTCGGGATGCGTAAGTGCAACCGCATACGACATGATCGTTCCCATGCTGAATCCTCCGAAATATACTCTTTGAGGATCAACAGGATAATTTTTCTTCACATCATCAAAAAATTGGAGAAGTTTCGCGTAACTTTCATCGAACATTTTCGGTTCCGGTTTGCCGACGTCGAGAATTTCGTACCATGTGTATCCCCCGCCGAACGAAAATGAGAACGGCGCCCGTGCGCTGATAATGAGAAGCCGCTCATCGAGATATTCCGCAAGTCCGAGAAGATCGTCCTCATTGGCACCTCTTCCATGCAGCAAAATTAACGTTGGATGCTTTTCTGAAATTTTCCGTTGCGGCTCGACGATTTTATGAATGAGTGTTGATTTTATTTTGTTCATAGATCAATTCAAAATTAAAAAATAAAAATTAAAAATAACCCGTTTTTACTTTTGACTTTTGATTTTTTACTTGTTTATATCCACGCTACATCTTCAAACTTCTTGATCTGTTCCCTATCTCGCGGCAATCGCCCTTCGCATTTCGGTTTCAGATCGAACACTTTGCCGGGGTTGAGAATATTATTCGGATCCATCATCCGTTTGACCGTTTGCATCATCACAATCGACGGCGAGCCGACCATTTTCTCTAATAATCGTTTCTTATACAATCCCACGCCATGCTCGCCGGTGATCGTTCCGCCCATCTCAATCGCAGTTTCTTCCACTTCGAAAACGGTTTTTTCGGCACGCGCAAACTCAACCGGATCACGCTCGTTCGTGAGATAATTCGGATGAAGATTGCCGTCTCCTGCATGACCGAAATTTCCGATCATCACATCATTCTTCTTCCCGATCTCGGCGATGCGGGCAACAAGCCGGGCAAGATCGGCACGAGGCACAGCAACATCTTCCATAATTGTCGTCGGCTTGACACGCGCAAGCGACGTAAAAGCCGACCGCCGCGCAACTTTCAGTTTATTCGACTCTTGTTCCGACTGCGCAACCGTCACCGACGTTGCATGAAATTTTCGGCAAATATCGGCGATCAAAGCCGCATCTTCTTCGACGACTGGTTTCCTTCCATCGACTTCAATTAAGACGATTGCTTCGGCATCGACCGGCAAACCGAGATGAGCGTAATCTTCGATGCAGCGGATCGATGTATTGTCGATAAACTCCAGCATCGCTGGCGTGATTTTTGCCGCTATGATTGCCGAAATCGTTTTCGCAGCGTCATCCATCGACGCATACGATGCGAGCATCGTCTTGTATGTTTCCGGTTTCGGAACCATCTTCAATAAAATTTTCGTAAGAACGCCGAGCGTTCCTTCCGATCCGACTAGAATGCTTTTGAGATCGTATCCCGCGACATCCTTCACCGATTTGCCGCCGGTGTACAGAATTTCTCCGGTCGGAAGAACGACCTCCAAACCGAGCACATAATTTTTCGTGACGCCGTATTTCAAGCCGCGCAGTCCGCCAGCATTTTCCGCGACATTCCCGCCTATTGTGCAAATACTCGAACTGCCGGGATCGGGCGGGTAAAGAAAACCAAGCTTCTCAACCGCTTGATGAAGGTTTGACGTGATCACTCCCGGCTCGACGGTGACGGTTAAATTTTCTTCGTCGATTTCTAAAATGTGATTCCAATGATTTGTCAGAAGGACGATGGAATCTTCCATCGGCAGAGCGCCGCCGCTCAATCCCGTTCCCGAACCACGCGGGACAACCGGGAAATGTTCCTGATTGGCAAGCCGGATAATTTGGGAAATTTGTTCAGCGGAAGAAGGGCGAACCGCAGCGGCAGGCATTTGCGGTTTCATTGCAGCGGCATCGTACGAATAAACAATGCGTGATTCGTGAGAATCGAGAACGTTTTCGACTCCGACAATTTCTTTCAACTTTTTCAGTATTGAAGTATTCACCATCGTCTCCGATTCTTCTCACAAATTCGGACACAACGTACATAATTCGGGGTTCAAAATCAAGAAAGGGTGAGACTTATCGATTGTTGAGGATAGTTAGTCGCGAATAACGAAATGCTCAATGACAAAAGACACTTCGTGAGATTGATGCTGATTATTTAGATAAATTCTTCCATCACTCTATCGTATAGAGTATATAATGGAAAATAATCCGCCGCGATAAGAATAAAATTTATTCACATTTGCGAAGAAGGTCAGAGCCCAACTAAATCTGCTGCCGGGATCAAAATGCAACCGAACATCAAAGGGAAGTCCGATAGAAGTAACATTTTCTCTCGTGTAGCTGAAACCCGCGACACCTCTGGAAACTACATTCATTGAATGAATGCTACGCACTAAGCTGATTCCCGTTGAAAGAGAAACTCTTGCTGGCCCAAATTCATTTTGAAGACCGTACAAAATGGCATATTCGATGTCTTTGCTTGCAGGGGCAGTCTCATATTCTGAAAATATAAAAGGAGTGAATTGTACCAAATAAATTACATGACCTGAAATGAAGTTATGATCGAACGAATATGTAGCACCGAGAGACCATCCGATTCTGTCGGACGTTCTACCTACAGCAAACAAAAACATTGGTGGCCGATCAGTTGAATCTTGTGGCCTTGCTGTCGCTTTGAATGTCGGTGAAATGAGAAGAATCAAGAATATGCACCAGAAATACATACCGAAGGATTTGCGAAGGGTCTCTTTCATACTTCTCTTAAACGAAATACCCAGATGGTAGTCGGTTTCTTCTTGCGCATTGCGTTATTTCTTTTAACTCAAAAACACAAAACCCATCAACGAAATTGCTCAGCCATTGTGGCTTGCCGCTTCATTGACGGGTTTTTCAAAAAACTTTTCTTCCATAACACATCATCCCATGATAAGACTACGAGAACGTAATAAATTATTGTTGGAAAGTCAATTTACAATATCCCGTCTTTCCGAAACGTCACAAAGTGATCCCTTTGGGAATTTTATTCGGAATCTGACGGTTTCATCGTCATCCCGACATGTTTTAAGTCGGGATAAAAACTACGCAAGCTCGGGATAGATGCTGAATAATCCCGCTCAATGAGCGGGACAGCAAGACGGGTTGGCTTGGTTGGTATTTCCCCTTTTTTTCCCGTCCTTCCGAAAAGCTTTAATTCGGAATCTGAACGAAGCGAGATCGGAACAACGTGCGACTCACTTTCAACAAAGAAGCCGCCGCGGGAAGTGAGTCGCACATAGCTTCATCCAAGTTTCCGCCCCACCGCAAGTGCAACGGCTTGGATTTCTTTCATCAACTGAGAAAATACTTCCGGCGTGAGCGATTGATCGCCGTCGGAAAATGCTTCGGCAGGTTTCGGATGGACTTCGATCATCAATCCGTCGGCGCCGGCGGCAATGGCAGCGCGGCTCATCGGAAGAACGAGATCGTGCCGTCCGGTCCCGTGACTCGGATCGACGATGATCGGCAAATGCGAAAGCTGTTTCACAACAGGCACGATGTTTAAATCGAGCGTATTGCGCGTGTATTCCACGAACGTCCGGATTCCGCGCTCGCACAAAACAACCTGATCGTTTCCGCCGGAAAGCAGATACTCGGCACTCATTAAAAACTCGTTGAGCGTTGCGGAGAAATTTCGTTTCAACAAAACCGGCTTTTTAATTTTGGAGAGCGAGCGAAGAAGTTTCGTATTCTGCATATTGCGCGCGCCGACCTGAAGCATGTCGGCATAATCGGCAACCAGATCGACTTCCGCAGATTCCATCACTTCGGTCACGATTCCCATTCCGGTTTTCTCGCGGGCACGGGCAAGCAGTTTCAATCCATCTTCACCCAATCCCTGGAACGCGTACGGACTTGTCCGCGGTTTGTACGCTCCGCCGCGTAACAGCTTCGCTCCCGCTGCTTTCACCGATTGCGCCGTCGACATCAATTGCTCTTCCGATTCAACGGAACAGGGTCCAGCCATCATCACGATTTCGTTGCCCCCGATTTTCACTCCGGCAACGTCGACAATCGTATTTTCCCGTCTGAATTCCCTGCTCGCCAGCTTGTACGGCTTTAAAATATTGATGACGCTCTCGACATGCGGCAGTAACGAGAGCTGTTCCTTCTTAATGAGCCGCTCGTCACCGATAACGCCGATGATCGTGCGCTCGGTTCCTTTCGAAAGATGCGGCGTCAGTCCAAGCTGTTTGATGCGATCGCAAACGTGCTGGGCATCTTGTTCCGTTGCGCGTGACGACATGACAATAATCATAAAACTCTCCTTTGTGCGGAAAGAAACAAAAAACCCCGCCGTCGTTGGCAGGGTATTCGATCTCTCAAAATAATTTTTATTTTAGAATGAACGATTCCCTGCCCGAATGATTCGGGGATAATAAAGATAATAATATGAGGAACATTCACATTTCATACAATAAGTATAGCAAAGCGGCGTAACAAAAGCAAGCGTCTTACGTGCGACTCACTTCCAGCGAAGATATTCACGTTGAAAGTGAGTCGCACATCCTTCTTGATCAATCAAAATAATATTTTTCCAGATCCTTCTTCATTTTCTTCGGTGGATCGTATTCTAGAACAAATGCTTTGTACTCTTCCGGTGAAGAGTAATGTTCTTTGACGAAAGTCCTATCAACGAGGACATCATCCCGTAGTCCGATCCATTCCGGAAAATTGGAGTATTGCCAAGCTTCAATGGTATCGACTAACCCCGCATCTAACGGATTCCGATGAATATATCGTGAGAGATGAATCAGATAGCCAAACTCACTTACACACTTTACTTTGAACGGACCTTCAAAAAGTGTCCCGGACCTTTTCCACATTTCATTGAATGCCTTCGTATATCCATTGAAAACAGTTTGGATGGTTTTTCCAACGCTGGTCGCGCTAATTTGTCGAAGCAAAAAATGATAGTGATTCGGCATCAAGCAATATGCAATGACAGCAACATCATGTCCAACGAAATATCTTCTCAATTTTCTCAAAAGAAACAGATAATTCTCGTCCGAACGAAAAATTAACTCGCGATTACAGCCGCGATTGTAAATATGGTAATATCCGTTTTCAGCAAAATGAACTTTTCTTTGTGCCATAATCCCCCTTTGTGCGAGCAACGTGCGACTCACTTCCAACCTAAGGGCTCACGCGGAAAGTGAGTCGCACTTTCAAACCTTTCCCCGAATAAACGACCAGAGTTCACCAATATATTCATACACTGCCCGCTCCGATTTCGCCAGACCACGAACATTCGGATAAATAAGATTCGGGTTTGTGCCTTTCTCGTTTTCCACCATAAAATCGGTAGGTGCGGCGATCGGGTGCATACCTAATTTCAGAAAAAGATTCATCGAACGCGGCATGTGAGAGGCGGATGTCACCAGCAAGAATTTTTCATTATGCAACATCGGCAGAATCATTTGCGCCTCATCGTCGGTATCTTTCGATTCGGTTTCTAGAACGATGTCATGTTTATCAACGCCGAGCGAAACGGCAACATCGGACATGAACAGCGCATCGCTCGTTGAATCGTAAACACTGCCGCCGGAAAGCAGAAGTTTGCTTCCGGAAATCATTCTGTACAATCGAATTCC
>Ga0265322_10000616_pt1 | contig 13412 bp, 7 predicted proteins | sample 41222metaG_FD_193584 | JGI IMG/M metagenome (GOLD analysis project Ga0265322, IMG submission 193584) | Rhizosphere microbial communities from Carex aquatilis grown in University of Washington, Seatle, WA, United States - 4-12-22 metaG | ecosystem: Host-associated > Plants > Roots > Rhizosphere >...
CAATTGTTGAGACGGAGAAATCAGTTGATAGAAATAAATACCGCTTGGGACATCGGTTGCGTTCCATGTCACCGACGTAAATCCTGCTTCGGCATACCCATTGTATAATGTAGCGATCGATTGTCCGAGAATATCAAATACTTTTACGGTGATATACGAATGCTTGGGCAATCCGAATATTATTGTCGTCGCCGGATTGAATGGATTAGGATAATTTTGATCGAGAGTAAATTCCGTCGGAATCAAACGATGTTTAGGTTCATCAACGGCCGTAATATTTCCTGCAAGCTGTTGAATTTCTTGCATCGACAGTCCGTAATTATAAATCCGAACTTCGTCCAACAGACCTTGAAAATTATATTGTTGATCGGTCGGTAAGTCTTGCCCGAAGACGAGATCGATTGTCGTTGTGGAAATTAAACCGGACCATGAAGAAAAAGCATCAAGATTTCCATTAATGTAGAGTTCATAATCGGAACCGTTATAAACCGTTGTAACATTATACCATGTATTCAACAACGGTTCGGTTTCTGAATCGAGGTCTTTGATTCCGGTTGCCGTTTTCACCGTCCACCGTATGTGATTATTGGAAATAGAAATTTTCCATCGATTTTGATAGTTACCATGGGAAAGGGGATATTGCTCCCGCGTAAAAAAAGCTCCGATATTGATCCAAAAATTCGTGCTGATTGATTGCTGAAAATTGAGTCCTGAAGAATTGGGAATATCAATATAACTTGTTGTTCCGTTAAATGAATACGCGCTCCCCGGATTTCCGTTTCTATCGGAAACTAATATTGCGGAATGGACGATACCATTATTATTGTTTCCGCTCCCGTCGGTTGCATTTCCGTTCAAAGCATAATATGCGACAAGCTGTCCGGTCTGTACTTGCGAAAAATCTCTTACTTCAATCCCAATACTGTCTCTGACATTATTTCCAAAACTGTCAGTGACGGAACAATAAATCATATAGTTTCCTGCGGTATCGGGTGCAGTCCATTTTACAGATGAGCCAATGCCGGAGATAGATCCCTGGTTCGCACCCCACACAAACGAAAGCGTTCCGACATTGGAATCGGCAACAGTACATGTCAGTTGGCTCGCTGCATTCAAATCGAGTTTCCTTGGCTGGGCGCTGAACTTCAAAATAACCGGAGGTTGTATAAGGACTGCAACAACATTAATGATGACCGTTGCCGTATCCGATCCACCTTTGCCGTCGTTGACAATACAGGTAATCGAATCATTCCCAATTGAATTTGGTGCAACCCAACGGATTGTTGGTCCGGATCCAATTCTCGTCCCTACCCTGGTCTGCCAGAGATAACTGAGAGAGTCTTGATTCTTGTCGGTTGCAGTACAATAAATATTCACGGTGTCGCCGCGAAGAATGGTCGAGCGATCGGAAGAAAGACTTTTTATGCGAGGCGGATAATTGCCAACTGTTTGTCCGGAACTATAGTCAACAGCGATTCCGTTGACAAGCATTTTATTCAATTGATATGTAATCTGTCCGCCGGAAGGAATGATAACCAATAGGATTGCTGTATTTCCCGGAATGGAAAAATGTGTAACTCCGCTGACGCTATTCTGCAGGAATTGATTGCTGACAGCATCGTACAAATCATTTTGTCCGTTTCCAACGTCGACAGCTACATTTACCGTCGAATCATATGGATTAAAGTATAAAAAAGTCGGATAGGCGGCATCATGGTAATAATCCGTCTTCAGGACATCCAGTTTAAGAATCATCGGAACATTGGTCGTGTCAATGATTCCCCCTAAAATTCCGACGTGAGATGAACCGTAAAGCGCAAGAGTAGTCAGACCCCATCCTCCGCTTATCGCATCTCCTGTTGCATACGGGCTTGTCCCGCCATTGAACTGGCGCATCGCTTCATGATCGATTACCGACATCGAATCATATTGCTGTGCCCACGCATAACTATCCTGATTTGCCGACGGAAGGTAGTTCGGATAAAAAAGGCGGGATGCATTTGCCGCATTTAACACCCACTTTCCGATCGCCCGCGCAAATCGATCATCATAGCGGACCATCGGAACCAACTCACCGATTTGTTCAAACGTATTCATTGCAAAAGCATAATTATTGATTCCATTGACTTCACCGATCAAGCCACTGCAGTCGTAACCGCCCCAGGTGCCCACCATGGCTCCCCAAGATCGTAATGGTCCGACATCAAAACACCAGTTGACCATTTTGGCAACGTCATACGTGGTTCCGAGTTCTGCATTCATCCTCGCTGCAAGATATGTCCCATAAGAAAGTTGGAGTTCATACGAAGGATTATTACTTAAGCCATTCAGAAATTCCATCGCCCATTCTGCGCCCGCCCGATATTTCGTATTCTGTGTTTTGACCCATGCATTGTAGAGTATCCATCCGATGGCTCCCGCGGCCTCGGGTTCGTGAACACTATTGTCATACGGGGTCATCGTTTGTAAATACCAGCCCCGGTGATCCATATTGGGAATTTTCCACGGCGTTGCACTCCCGCCCATTGTTTGCGTTGCAAGCAGCCAGCGGTCTGCAACCGTGGTAAACTGGTTATTGAAATCTCCTGTCCCCGGATATAAATAATTGAGCTGATAGAAAAAAATATTCGGCATTGTTTCATACCACCAGTCGTCACCGGTATCATCGGCGGGATGATTTTTGTACACGTTTTGTTCAGGACGTTTATTGAACCACTCTTCGGACATCGACACAAAATTAAGTCCATTTTGAGATGTCTTATCGATCCCTGACAAAGAGGCGCCGATCACCGCGGGCAAACAATTAATAGCTTCTGCAGACCCCGGTGCCGTCGTTCCGACAACCGTATGTAACCCGAAACTATTTTGTGTCGGGTAATTAACGGTATTCGAATTAATCCAGACAAGAGGTAAATACGTTCCCGTTAAATTAAAATTAAAAACCAGCGAATCGTACCCGCGGGCAACTTTTTTCCAGTCTCTCATTTGATAGGGCGTTGGAAGGTTCGGCATTTGATCGATCCGCGTCACAGAAAGTTGCTGAGGCAACACAGGAGTAACGAAGAGAAGCAATGTAAACACGATATAACCCATGTATCGATGAGAGGAACGATATTGCATACGGACGGGCGTCATCGATGGTTCGAACGAAACATCTTGCTTGCATCTCCTTCAAAAATATTCATTACACCTTTTTTCAAATCAAGGGATACAGTCACTTCGTTATGAGCAGCATTTTGAAAAACACCGAAACAAACAGCCGGAGTGTTTTTACACTCAATAATTTTATAATCCAAATATCGTTCAGCAAGCGGATATTTGTTCAATTCTGTCAGAGTCAATAAAGCCTCAATTGTCGATTCTGCACCGGAATTTTTGTTGCAAGAGATTGAATCGGTAATTCCATCAAAACACCGTCCGGTTGCCGCATCGTACATCGGTTGATGAAGAATGTTATTGCCGGTAAGCCATGAAGACGCAAGCCCCGCCAATGTCAAATAGTCGGTATTCTTCGTGGCATCATACAATCGGAGCAGGCCCACTGCCATGGGGCAAACCCCATACGCAATCTGTTCAAACTGTTTCGTGTGCGAAGTATCGGCAACATCCATTTCTTTTTTGAAGCCTTCGATAAGAAGACGGCTGTAAAAACCATCCGCCTCAAGTTCAGCAGAATGAATCATCCGTTTATCGTTCAGCACCTTTCCGGCGTTTGCAAGAGCGAGTGTCTGGCCGTTACCCCACATGTGCCAGAAGGTTTCCCACGATCGATGGAGACCGTACGGAGACGTCTTGGTATCCCCATCCTGCATGGCAATCAATCCCCCTGCCAATTTTTTGATATAGATTCTCACGGTCCGATCATGCGTGGCAGAATAATATTCCGTAAGACCGAGCATAAGCTCGGACGTCGCATCGGCACCGGATCCATAGAGGAGCCATCGGGGAACCCGGAGCCCCTTATTCGATAAGAACATGCCATAGTGTTGAAACAATGAATCAATATGCGGAAATGTTTTTTTAATTCCGAGCTGCAAATCGTTTGCAAAAAGGGAATCATGTTTCATAAAGATTCTGTATGCAACAGACATCGACCATACCGACCGTGCTGCCCACCAACCGAACGATTTAAAACTCGTCCCTCCTTCTCTATTGACGGCATGTGCGTTGAGTACAAAATTGTAAAACATCCCGTCGTCGGTTTCCATGTGCATAACAAATTTAACAAGACGCTTTGCACAGGCAAGACTATGCTCATCTCGCGTGAGTTCATAATGACGGAGATAGAGCACTGCAGCTCGTGCAGCATCATCCACGCAGGCAATGCCCTCTTCACCGGCGTTTTCCCATTCGTAATTCGGATAATTTGCATAGACGTGGACAATATCAACGGTATCACCCTGAAAAGGGATGGTCTCCGTGAGATGCTCGAGATGTTTGAAATTTACCAGTGCATCGGAATTTTGAGCTTTCGATACAATGCTGAAAAATATCAGGATGACAATATACAGATATCGCATAATCATGAGTGGTGAGTATTTAAAAATTTTCGTACTTGGGTAAAAGACGGCAGAGCGTCGATCGCCCCCCGTTTTGATGCAGTCATCGCACCTACAGCATTTGCATACCGACAAATCATGTAAAGTTCGGCAAGTGATAATCGTTCAAGAGTTTTTTTTGATTGCACAATTCCACTCAGTAATCCTGAAAGGAATCCATCGCCGCAACCGGTCGTATCGACTGTTTGCACATGGAATCCCTTCACAAATGAAAATCCGAATTTCGACCAGAACAAACAACCAGTTTTCCCCATCGTTACGACAATTAGTTGCGGACCGCACAACGACAACGCTTTGACGGCTGCCGAAAGAGTTTTCTTCCTGGTCAGAAATAACGCTTCTGTCTCGTTCATTTTAAGAATGGAACATCGTTCTATCATCTCAAGATGTAAGCGTCGGGCAATCTCATGAGAATCCCACAAGGACAACCGGAGGTTCGGATCAAATGAAACGACGCGCCGCTTCCGCGTTAATGTATCTGCAATCGACAACGCCGTTGAACGGGATGGTTCCTGCAGAAGAAGGAAAGAACTGATATGAACAATATCGGATTGTAAAAGCTTTTTCATATGAATGTCCGATTGCTTCAATTGGCAATCGGCAGGATGCCGTTCCCAGAATTCGAACTCCCGCTCCCCGGTTCGATTGAGGGAAATAAATGCAAGGCGGGTCCGGAATCCTTTCATGAATTTAAGTCCGGAGATTTCAACATGATGATGCTGAAGCTGCCTGCCTAAAAATTTTCCAAAAGAATCATCTCCAACGGCACCAACAAATGCGGATCGGATACCAAGCTTTGCCAACCCGACCGCAACATTTGCGGAAGCACCTCCGGCAAATTTCAAAAATCCCGGGGCACGTGAAATATCCACCGTCCGTTTGGTCGAAAGGAAATCGACCAATACTTCACCGATACACGTAATGTGAGAAATCGCGGTCATGCAGTCGGTCGGATGATACTTTTAATTGTTTCACCTTCACGTTGATAGCGTAATGCTTCATGCACTCCATCGAGCGGAAAATTATCCGTTTTCAATTTATCAATCTTCATTCTGCCGGATTGCAACATCGCAATAGAACGGTCGAACGTATGAGGATTGACGTACGAACCAACCAGCGTCAACTCCTTGAAATAGATTTTGTTCGGTTCAATTGACATCTTTTCACCTCGTGAACAAACACCGAAGAGCTCAACAATTCCGCCACGGCGGGCAAGATCAAGTGCACTTTCTGACGTCGCAGTTTTTCCCACACACTCAATCACGACATCGGCTCCAACAAGTGTCAGGTCAAGGATTGCCGACCGGATATCATCCTCCATCGGATTGAGGACAACGTCCGCGCCCAACTCGCCGGCAAGTTTACGTTTATGTTCTAACGGTTCAATAACAAAAACCCTTGCCGCACCGGCGCCGATTGCAAGCTGCAACATTAATAATCCGATTGTTCCTCCGCCGATAATGACAACGGTATCGCCCGTTTGAATCCCGGCTAAATCAATTCCATGTATCGCACACGATACCGGCTCTATGAACACGCTCATTTCCGGAGCGATGTTTTGTGGAAGTTTATAAATTTGACGGAACGGAACGATGCAATATTCCGACATGCCGCCATCGATATCGACACCAAGCGCCCGAAGATTTTCACAGAGATGAACAAGACCGCGACGGCAATAATAACATCCTCCGCACGAAATATTCGGATCAACGGCCACATGCTGACCGACGTCAATATCGTTCGTCCCTTTTCCAGCATCAACGACAATCCCGGCGTATTCATGACCGAGCACGACGGGCGGCGTGGATCGTGATGTTCCATCCACAATGTGTACGTCTGTACCGCACACTCCGCATGCCTGTACCTGGATGAGCACTTCTCCGTCATGTAACGAACGTAACGGTTTGGATATCACATGCAATACGTTTGGCTTTTCAAATTGAGCGACTTTCATTTTCAAAACTTGATTTCAAGAGTTTGCGTTGTATTTGTACTTGTAAACCGAATTTCCATTTCATATGCGCTACGGGAAATCTCAGTCGTGTGTACATTTGTCAGTTTCTTACCGTCGACGGATGCACTTCTCGGCCGTGAAGGTGAAACTATCGTTGCCACCGTTTGATGATGCAGAAACGATGAAAGTTGAATCGTTAATACTTTTTCCTTTTGGTTATATCCGGCTGCATGAAGCATCGAATTGACCTTTTGCAGATAGGGCAATTGTATTGTTCCAAAACGTACATTAATGTTCGATGCCTTTTGAATGTTCGTCGGAAGAACAAGTGATGGAATACTTTCACCATCAACAATACACGCCTGAAGATACTTCCCTGTACCGCTTACGGTTACATCTTTTTCTTTTCCGAAAGCAAATGAGTAATGAACCGATTGAGAAGACGATGGTAATGGGCCGGCAAATGAAACATTCCAGTCGTTTTCTTTTATTCCATAGAGTTGGTATAATGTATACAGATAAAATCCACCCGCCCAAAGGAAGGAAGGTTTATCGATCTTACCAAATTCTTTTGATGTCGTATCGGCAAAACGATATTCGTACATGGCGGGAACACCCATCGGGCTCCGGGCAACGCCGTCAAGTGTCATGATGTTCTTTACGAATCGCGCTGCATCATCCACTTTTCCGACATTTTTTAAAGCAATAGCATACCATGCATTGTCGTGAGGCCAAACGCCTCCATTAATATAATAATACGGTTGACCTGCTTCATCGCCGGCAAATTTAAAAAAAGAAATTGCTTCGTCCGTTTGAAAATCTGCCGGTGTGACGGTACGAATGCCGATCTGCGAATCAAGAAGTTCTTTTGTAGCAGTCTTAACCAAGGCATCGGATTTGGCATCATTCAAAACCCCGAATGAAGGCGCAAGAAGCGAACCCATATAGAAATGAGTGTCTTTGCTGTCCCCGTTCCAATTCATCAAAAAGTTGACATGGTCATCCCATAAGTCACGTTGAAGAGCCGATTGCATTGAATCGGCAAGTGTTTCATAGCTCACGAGATGATGAAAGTTTTTTTTGAGCGTGGAAGTCATAAATGCATATTCCCGTAATGCCCGAATCGTCAGAATGGTAATATAGGCACGAGGTCCTTCAATATGTCCGATATCCCACCAATCAGGGCGAAAAGCGTACATGAGATTATCCCCTTTTTTTTGCAGAAGAATTTCTGTGAGGCTTTTTGTAACCAGGGGATAAAGTATTGCTGCAGTCGAATCATCCAAAGAATGCCTCAAGTAACTCGCACTGAGAAGGATAAACCAAAGATGATTCCAATTATCCGGTGTACAGTATTCCGTTTTGAATCCATCGTCACGCCAGTAGTACGCATGCGGAATGATCTCATCCTTTGCCAGCGAAGCAATGTATAACAAATTTTCCTTGACTCGCGCCAGGTCAAAATTGACCGCGGCAAGATTCGTCATAAGAACATCGTGCGTGAAAAAGAAATTATATTCCGCCGGACACGGCATCGGCACGATACTGCCATCGATGTAATGAGCATTTGTTGTCAGAATCGCCCGTGCCCACACCGAAGAACGATCGAGCCATTCATCCCCGGTAACGAACGGTGCCGCAACCATTGCTTTCCGGCGAACAAAATTATCATATGCGGCAACTTCCTTCCGCCATGTGGCGGCAAGATGATTCAATTTTTCTCTCACTTCGGTCCTTCGGGAACTGCCGATCACCTGAATAATTTCCAGTGAGTCGTTCGGATGTAGGATTCCCCCGTAAACAAACGCGGCAACAGGAATTCCTTTATTAGGGGAAATAAACGTTCGCTGTTGAAGATTTGCCGAAGACGCCAACCAATGTGATGAACCGGAATCGGAGGCAAATAATTCATCACTGCTTGTCGTCCACTGCTTTGGAGGTGCACCGACATTCTGGACGAAACATGTGGCGTATTGAGTTTCCGGAACATCGAAATACGCAACGACTGTTTGCGTTGAATCATCATATTCAGTAAAGGCAGAATCTTTTCGAGCGTATGTTTGGCATGTTCGAAGTGCAAGCTTCAAATGTGTATAAAGAGAAACGGTATCCGTGGTCATGGAAATGTTTTTTAATTTGAGCGTCAACACCATTGCCGGTTCGTTGAAACAAAACTCGTAACTCATCGAATATTGTATCCCGTTCTCGTTTTCGGCAAAATTAACCTTATGCGGGCTGAGCGTGTAGACCCACGGTTCTTTGCCAAGCCAATGTTTTCTGCCGCTGTTTACCTTTACACCGACAAGCATCGGCAATGATTCGTCCCGTTTCCAGTAATCCGTACTGAGGTCAATGCTGTTTGCCACAGGATAATAAAAACTGATGCGGGAAGGTAATGGCCGGCTGTGATGAAACTCAGCACCGACGAACCGTCCGCCCACTTCAACTTGTCCATATTTACCATCGAAAAAATATGAAAGCGGATCGTGTGCCTGCGCAAACATCATAAGTACCGCAACGCTGTTTGTGCAAAATATTAAGAATAATCGTTTCATGTCGATTCGAACTCCTTGTCCGTTACTTGCAGAATGATATTCGGCACCGGAAATTTGAGAATTCTTGCTTCACTGGCTTTGAGACGAATTTCTTTTTCAATCCGTGAGCCGAGTATTTCTATGACGACTGTTCCTTGCGTGGCAACGTCTGAAGCAACAAAAAGAAACAGATCTTTTTCAATCACCAGTCCGATCGAAAAGATGTCATCCTGAGAAGAAGACGTATCGACCGGGGTTCCGACTTTTTGCGGATAAGTACTTTGGACCGGGGATGTCGTATACAATATCCCGGCGTACATGAACAGAGTTATCTTTTCTTTCTTGTACAAAAGGTTCTTGACGGCAATCCATCGCCATGACGGGGGCAGAGCAGGATTGATTTCAAATCCATCAGCCGACGGTGTTACTCCCAGAAGCCCTTCGATACCGAGCCATAAATACGTCGGGGGCATCCACGGGCTCATTGCCATACCGCGACTGACATATGTTTCTCCATGGATCCGTTCAGGAAATTGTCCCGGTACAACATTACCAAATTCACTCGGAGTATCGACTTCAGAAAGACGAAAAATATTTTTCATTCCTTCAACGAGTTTCTCCGGGTTTTTTTTCCGAATGCAATACGCAATCCAGGCCGTCAGATTATGCCAAAGTCCTCCGACCAGTTGATATCCGAAATCAGGATCATAATTGTGTTCTCGCTTACTCACGGTACGGGAACCGTACGGTGTCCACATTTCCTCATCGGTCAATGTCTGAAGAATACGCTGTTGCATTTCAGGATCCGCCACATCAAACAATACCGGAAAGATCAAATCCCCCGTTATATCGTGATGGCGATTGCCTCCGTTATCAATATTCAAGAGATATAACCCTGTTTTTTCAGAAACGAGTTGTGCGTTAATTTCACGTTTAAGGGTTTCTGCAATATTGAGATACCGTTCTGAGTCATTATGTTTACCGATGTGGTTTGCGACGTCGGCAGTGCATTTTAACGCATAATAACATTCCGCATTGATTTCTGTAACCGCCCCGGTAAGATTGTAATCGTCAATAATATTCCGCCAACTGAAGATGCCCCACACATTCGTTCCCTCGGCATAGCACTGAACAAGCCCGTTCTTCATTTGTGAAATAATCCAATCACAAGCTTTCTGCATCAATGGATAAATTCTTTCAAACGACCAATCATCATTGCATGTTAATGCATGATGATGCATGGCGTAAACAAACAACGGCGTATCGTCATTAATATTCAGATTATAATCATGTTGAGCCGGGACAGTTTCATTGGCATGCAAATACTCCGTAAGTTTTCCGCCTTCGTGATATGCAAAACGTTCTCCGAGCAACAGCATATTGCGAGAAAATTGGGGTGAGAGGTAATCCGAACCGAACACAAACCAGGCAAGGTCGCGGATAACAATAATATCCTGCGGCGGATCGTTCGTAAATCCTTCACCAATATGATACCGATGCTGAACACGAACAGTGTTGATTTTCGCCCACTGGAGTCCGCGATTAATCATTGGCTCCGGTGTCCATAGGAAAGAACGCCCCAGTACTTCCCGGTAATTATTCATAGTCCGTTCAAGAAGCAACCGGGGATTTGCACACTTCTCAAAATTTATAAACGCTCCGGCGCTGTTTTCCTGTGAAATCGCCAACGTATATGAAACTTCATCGATTGCATTTCCCTTCGTCATACAGGAGTATTCCATGATCAGCGAGCGTTCATCCATGGATATCAATGTCCAGGGATGAGAAGACCCGATGATGCGGGCCTCATTCGAATTTCCCGAGGTCGTTATATCGCAATACCCGTCGTGCTGATGAATGTGGACGCGTTTTTGTCCTTGATCATTGGTCGGTTGCTTTGTAAACAAATCAGTGTGAACTCCCGGGAAAACGACCGTGCTGCGTATGACAATGTTTTTTCCCGTCTTGGACAAATTTGTTACCTTCAGAAAATATATAAGGGCATGCATCTCACCTGCGTGCCGGTCGGCTTCTTGATCAAGATAAAAAGGAAGAAAACATTTTTTTTCAATTATGACATCGGAAGTGCGGAAGATAGTCGACTGCGATTCCGGTAGAAATTCTGTCGTTTGCGGTAAGGCAATAATTCCGTCAACTTCAACATCGATATTCCATTCGCCGACGTAAAATTGATTGTCGTCTGCACACCACAAACCCTTCAGATTGCTTTCCCGGTCGAAACGAGCGAAGAGATAATAATTTCCGAGACTGCATCCTGTCTTCAGTTTATCAATCGGATATGTATACTGTGGATATTCCATGAGGGAGAAAAAATTGAATTATCCTTTGATGCCGGAGGATGCCATACTTTCGATAAAATATTTTTGGAAAAAAGTATACGCGATAATAACCGGAAGCGCCAGGAGTGTTGCCGCTGCAAGCAAGGACCCGAGCTGGGATTCCGCTTCGCCGCCAATGACGAAAATGGTCACAAGCTGCGGCATGGTCATCAACGATCGATCACGCACAACAATGAGCGGCCAAAGAACGTCGTTCCAGCTTGCCATAAATGTCAGGATAGCGACCGTGATAATCACCGGTTTCGACAGCGGCCAAATCAAACGAAAGAGAATATGCAATTCGGAGCACCCGTCGATGCGAGCGGCATCGATCAGAGCCTGCGGAACGCTGAGAAAAAATTGCCTGAATAAAATAATGCTCAACCCGCTCATCATGGAAGGAATAATCAACGAAAGATATGTGTCCGTCCACCCCAATTTTACCATCAAAACATACTGCGGAATAAGCGTTATCTGAAACGGGATCATCATGGTAAAAAGAATCAGCAAATAGAGAATACTCTTCCCGAAAAATCTTAGTTTTGCAAGAGCATACCCGACCATCGAACCGAGAACAACAACCAGGGTAGTTACCGAAACTGAGACAAACATACTATTGAGAAACGCACGACCGATCGGGATCTTCTGAAACACCTGACTGTAGCTGTTGAATGTCAACATCGAAGACCATAATTTCAGGTTACTGATTTCCAATTCCGGCTTCAATGATCCAATAATCATCCAGACAAACGGATATCCAAAAACGATCAACCCGGCAAGAAGAAGAACATATTTCAAAATTTTTGACATCATATTTCGGATTCAATAACCTTTCGTTGAACAACGACGACGGCCATAATGATCATTGCAAAAACGATCCCCAGCGTTGCGGCATATCCCATATGATCGAAATAAAATGCCTGGTTATAAATATAGAGCATCGTCGAGAGCGTACTTTGCATCGGACCGCCGCCCGTGAGAACATACGGTTCGATAAACAGCGAAAACCCTCCAATGGTGGAGAGAACAACAATGGCAACAATCGTTGGGTTTAAAATCGGCAACGTCACGTGGAAAAATTGTTTCACATGTGTCGCCCCGTCGAGGTTTGCCGCCTCGTATAATTCCCCGGGAATATTTTGTAATCCTACCAAAAAAAGGATAATATAAATACCGACATTCTTCCATGTCGCCATGATGGCAATCGACGGCATGGCAAATGAGGCATTCACAAGCCACGGAATCCTCGGCAATCCCAGGGAAGTGAAAACCGAATTGAGAACACCATAATCGTACGAATACAATTGCTGCCATAAGATTGTCACCACAACACCGGAAACAACGACGGGCATAAAATAGACGGCACGATACAGGTTGCGAAATTTCATTTTAGAATTCAGCAGCAACGCAAACCCTAATGCCACGATAATCTGCAACGGAATATGAATCAGCAAAAAAATAAGAGTATTTCCGACAGATTTGAAGAACAACGGATCATGAATCATCCGAACAAAATTTTTCAAACCGATCCACTCCATCGGGGTCACAATATTCCAACGATGAAACATCAGAATGATCGAAAACACAAGTGGATACGCAACGAATGCGAGAAAATATATCACATACGGAAGGACGAAGAGATAACCGTTGCGGTCACTTTTTTTGATGCGACGACCTATGTTCCCTGCAAATCTCATTGGTTCCATTCCACAATTGCGGTGGTGCGAACAGCAGCATCATGAATCGCCTCTTGCGGAGTTTTATTCCCGAACACCGCACAAATTTCGTATTCTTGTGAAATTGCATCGAAAATTTCCTTGAGATCGGGAGCAGCATCCATTCCACGGGTGTATGGCGCCTGTTCGGCAAAATGTATCATGATCGGATTTCGGCGGAAATATTCTGCAAACAAGGGATTGGATTGTAAATCCCCCCGTACGGGTATTTGATTGCAAATTTCCATCAGCATCAAATCGTGCTGCGCAGTGACAAGAAATTTAACAAATTCCCACGATTCTTTCGGATG